>Ga0100379_10006047_pt1 | contig 10294 bp, 12 predicted proteins | sample CryGeymeta201503_FD_80418 | JGI IMG/M metagenome (GOLD analysis project Ga0100379, IMG submission 80418) | Groundwater microbial communities from Crystal Geyser aquifers in Utah, USA - Crystal Geyser metaG 2015-03 | ecosystem: Environmental > Aquatic > Deep subsurface > Groundwater | place... | reverse complement strand
TTTATATAGGGGATTGGGGATTGGGGATTGGGGATTGGGCCCAATCCCCAATCCCCAATCCCCAATCCCCACTTATTATATTATTATCTAATTTATGTTTCAAATAACAACTAATTTACATAATTATATAATATTATTACTACACACATTATTAATAATATTATATATTATTAGAATTAATTATGTCTTTACCCTTTTATCGTTTTAAAAAGAAAAGCCTAATACTGACCTGCAAAGAAACTCCTTTAGATTTTATTGATATACTCAAACAAATAAAATATAAAAAGCTTGCACAATCCATACTAAAAGAGGAAATGCCTATTACAATCGAAAAATCAATTTTCTATGAACAAACTTATAGAATCAGCTGTATGGTGAAACTAAGTAAAACAATATTAATAAGTGGAAGTAAAGATAATTCCATAAAGTTATGGGACTTATCTAAAGGAATTTGTATTAGAACTCTTTATGGTCATACTAATTCAGTGAATTGTCTATTGGTATTGAGTCAAAATCAATTAGCCAGTGGGAGTAACGATAATTCGATAATTATTTGGGATTTATCAAAAGGAACTTGTTTAAAAACTCTTAATTGGAATTTGAATACAGTTACAAGCTTAGTAAGGTTATCTAATAAACTAATAATAAGCGGAAGTTTAGACAATTCAATAAAAGTTTGGGATATACAAACAGATAAATACATAGAGACTATTTATAAAGAAAATATATCTAAAAGGCATTCTAAGTATAATATTCCACATCTAAAATGTTTACTAAAAATAAATAACACACAAATATTACTTGCAAATAATAAACAACTCAAATTATTAGATTTAAAAACAGAAAAATCAAAATTAGTAAGAGAAAATGAAAGTTTTAATTGTTTATTAAAACTAAGTGATAATAAAATTGCAAGCGGAAGTAGTAGATCCATAATCATCTGGCTTTTAGAAGGAGATCGTTTTTCCATATTAAAAGAATTTAATTATGATTTGTGTGATTTTATTATTAAAATAAGTAGAACCCAAATATTAACTACTTTTCAGTATGGTTTAAAATTATGGGATTTAACTACTGGAAATTGCTTAAACACTATTGAAGTAGTTATTTTTGAACGTTTTCCTGTTAAGAGTATTGTTTTATTTAGTAATACTCAGCTAGCTATTGGATCTAATATAATTATGATTTTTGATTTACTAGAATAGTTATTATTTCAGCTGCTGATATTACTCTTGAGATATAGGTGTGCGTCCCCCACCGACCTCTCTACAGGGTGCGTATCATAATAAAAAGTGTAAAATTAATTATCTACATAATAGTATTAATATTTAATTGAATTAGTTATTTCTAGTTAAATGTATTATTAATATTATATTAAAATTAATGTATAATTATGAATATATATTTAAATGGTATTAATATTATTATTTTTACATTTATATTAATAAGATATTTATGTATGTTGATTTATTTTTTAAATTGTTTTTCGGAATTAAATGATAATTATTTGTTTTTAGTTTTACTATTACAAAGACTGTTGATATTTATTTAATAAATAGAATTTATTAAATAATCTATCATCATTTGTTAGTTAAAATATTTAAAATTAATAAATATATAAAATAAAAGTATTATAACTTATTTAAAATTATTAAATCATTAAATCATTTTATTTTTAATTTCAATTAATTATAGATGGGAGCAAAAAAAGGAAAAGGAAAAGGTAAAGGAAAAAAGAAGAAAGTTGAAGCTCCAGTAATAGTGATTAAAAAAGAAGAGCCTAAGCCAGAACCAATACCAGAAGATCCAATACCAATAACAACTCATCTTCTTGAAATGGAAGAAACAATAGAGGCATATCGTAAAGAAGTATTAGATGAAGTTTACGAAGAAACTCCAATTTTTCATTTAAATTTTAAGAAAAACTTTATATCAGCTCTTCAAAACTTAGTTTATCAACTAAGCTTTATAAAAGATAAAAGACTTAAATATGAAGAAACAGAAAAAGTATATGTATGGTATAGAGAAAAAATGTCAGCATTTGATAAATTAAAAAACGTTGATACTCGAACAAGTCAGTTAAGCCATCAAAGATTTCCTAGAGTCGATCATATTGTAAAAGATGATTATTACGAGGCAAGGAACTTCCCTTTGAATTTTGAATTTGATTTCAGAGATGGAAATATGGGAATAATGCCACCGAAAGATCACCTGAAGCAATTTCAAGTAAAGCATATAGTAAAACAAGAAGAACAAAATGATAAATACGACCCTACAAATACAACCAATGATTTTTTTGCAAAAGATAGACCTTTTACAGCATTTGACAGAGAAAAATCTCTACAAGATCAAAAATTACGTATTCAAAGTGCATATACAAATCGTCTACAAAGTGCAACAACAAATAATACAGGGTCTCAGTTTAATCAAACAAATTATAGACCTACTACAGCAAATACAAGTGGGCTTGGTGCTGCATTAATAGAACCAGTACATAAAGTTAATATCTTACATGAAGATTTACATATTGGTCAGAATAGAGATATTAAATCATTTTATTCAACATATAAACCTAAATATGAAAGTAACACATTAAACCTTGAAAAGCTAGACATGCAAATGAAACATAAACAACTTAAAGAAAAAAGATTTTTAGAAGAAACCAAAGATTTTTTACATGAATGGGGATCGACCAAATCTAAAAAAGAAGAAGAAGTTGAAAGAAAAAGAGAAATTAAAAAAATATTTGAAGTCTTCGAAGAAAAATATAAAAAAGAAGAGGAAGATGCAAGAATAGCACTTGATAGAGAGCTAAAGGAAAAGAAAAGTTCAAGGAAAGGTTTAATTGTCGAAGACCAAGAAGAGTTATTAGAAATTGGTAAGGAAGAATCATTTAAAGACGACGATGACGAAGAGCATATAGTTATAAATAAAGTTAAAAATATGTATGTAGACAACTTACTAATTAAAAACGAAGAAAAAATCGGAAACATAAAAATTAAAAGTGATACAATAATAAATAAATCTAATCTTCCGAACGATCTTATGACTAAAAATCAAGACTTAACTAAGCTACCAAATGAAATGAAACCTGCTTTAAGCATCCTAAATCCAATAGCACATACAAGGCAAATCTATTCTAAAAATGTAAACTTAAAAGAAATAGATAACCCTAAAGATGGATACGCTTTCCACTATCACCCTTTATCAATACTAGAGAATTTAAATAATGAGGAAATCCACCCAGAAAGAGCATTTAAAAAGAGACCTCTTACAGGTATAAATTTTAAACCAGTTGATAAGATTTTAGATGATTACCTCGATAAAAGAAAAGAAATAAGTGAATTTAGAAAGGCTGAGTTAATAAAACTAAAAGATACTCTGTTAAATAAGGATATTCATGTTCCTCTTACAAATTTACAAAATGCTTTACTTCCTCCTAATAATATAAAGGATAATTATCCGAAGCACTTTTTGCCAAGGCCTGGTAGTGGATTACAACCGAAGATATTTAGGCCTGCAGAGAAGAAGAGAGGTAAATCAGGAAAGAAAGGAGCAGGCGCTTCAGCAAGTAAATCAACATCGAAACCAAAGAAAATTAAAAAAAAATAAAAAGGATTATATAAGTTAAAACTATTTTAATATAAATAATAAAACTAAATAATTTAAACAACTATACTACAATATTAATAAAAATATTTTATTAAACATAACATAATTTATCATAAATAACTCATACTAAATCTTATTAATTTATTTACATTCAATAGAATTTTATTCTTAATTTAATTATTTATAATTTTATATTACATTAGTATAAAAATGGACTTTTTCTCAAGCAAAGAAATTAAATTAAAGAGAGATGATATATTTAAAGAAGGTTTATTAACAAAACAATCAAAGGTTCTAAAATCATGGAGAGAGTATAATATCTTATAATATTAAGTCGTTGGTGTGTGTTAACTGCAGATCATTTTTATACTTTCAAAGAACAAAGAGTATATAAAAATCCAACTGAGGAAATTCCAGTTAAAAAAATTAAATCAATTAAATCTGAGGATATTAGTACAGATAAAAGTGCATTTGTAATTAATATTATTTTCTTTAATTTACTTTAAAACTTTAACTTAACTAACTATTATAACAGAGAATCGAAACTAGCGATAGTGTTTACTTACTAAAAGCAAAAGACACTGAAGAAAAAGAATCATGGATAGGCATAATAGGTAAATAATTATAATACAATGTATAAAATAGCTAACAAAAACTATACTACTTAAATTAAAACAAGCATAACTAACATAACAATAATTCTAACATAATACTAACAATAATAGCAATAACAATAATAGCAATAACAATAATACTAACAATTATAATTAGGTAAAGTAATGGTTGGAACATCTAATTCAAATTTATTTGTTGCTGAAGAAGACGATTAAACAATAAAAAAGCATTAAAAGCAATAAAAACATTAAGAATAATAGGAACAATAGAAATAAAAGGAACATTAGAATAGTTTAATTAACAAATAAAATGTATTATTAAATTATGATATGTTAATTCTCAATATGTTTATTTATATTCAATATATTTATTTGGCCTGGACAATATTTATCATATAAATTTACAATAATATTTTAAATTAAATTTATTAATTTATAATAACTTTTATAACTTTGATAACTTAATAACTTAAAATAATTTATTTCTTTTTTCCAAATTTAAAACAATGACTGAACAAAGCGTGAAAAATACAGATGAAAATATGGATAAAATGGCTAATGAGAATGAAGGAAAAGAAGTTGTAGAAGAAGAGGAAGAAGATATATTTAAAGGACCTTTAGAAGAATATAAAGAAATTGAATATTTCGGGAAAAAGGATTTTTACACAGATGAAAAAGATAAAGAAGGCGCAGAAGCAACTGAGTTAGAAATAACTTCTGCGATGGTAAAGAATAAACGTTCACAACTATATAAATATGTAATATCCCGTCAAAAACGAGAGTTTGAAGCTCATAACCCATTTAATGATAAAGAACCAGGGGCAGAAGGTAGTAACTTAGATATAAAACCAACTAAACCAACTGAGTTTGCAACAACAGAAAGAGCAATTCTAGAAATTGAGTTACAGACTGCTAATGATTCTAGTGAGAAACTGTAATTTATATACTATTTATATAGATATTTATATAGAGGTTTAATATTTGTTTTCTTATTATCTCTTTAACAATTTAGATATCAAGTACCTAAAGTTCGAAACCAAAATTCATTTACTAATACTGAAGAAGATATAAACGAAGTAATGGAAAGATATAAAGCAAAGGCAAGTACTTACTTAACAAATGATCAACAGTAATTAATTATACTTATACTTATAACTTACTTATTAATTACTTAACATAGATTACAAAAACTTGAGTCTTTTTTATACAAAGTAAGATCAAGAATGGAAGAAGCTTTACAAAGTAACGAAACAATAGATATATTTCAGAATGATTTTGACTTAGATAGAACAGAAAAAGGTTTTGATCAAACCGGTGAAAAGAAAAATGAAAAAACAGCAGAGCCTAGGACATTTAGAGATAATGTATATGCTGGAGAGAAAACAAAAAGGGAGAAATCAATAAATTATATTAAATTTTTAAGAGCTGATGAAGAATATGTTGCTCACACATATTTTAGAAATTTACCATTCGAAGACAGAATTAAAATTATTGGAATTCCTCAACAGGCACATATTCTCTTTTGGAATTTTTTAGATAGAGAAATCAACTCTCCAGTTTATGTTCTCGACGTACCAATGGAACTAAGCTGTTTCGATATTAACCCTTCAAACGTAAATCAAATAATCGGAGGAATGATTAGTGGCCAATTAATAATTATCGAAGTTAAAGACCTATTAGGAAATTTACGTAAATCAGGTGAAGAATCTCACAAAAAAGGTAACCTCATATTTTAACATCGTTTTAGTACCAAGAAAGGAACAGTATTCTTATTATATTAATTTAATTGCTGATGCACATAAAACACATATAACAGCAATGAAATGGTTTGATAAAGGAATAGTAATCCATAAATATAATTTATCTGAATCAACAACTAATAAAAATGATGTAACTGTTTTAGCTACTATTGCTGAAGATGGTCAAATTCTTATTTGGGATTTCAAAGGTTTGGATAGATCAATAAAAAATGATACTTCTAACTGTATTAAGCCAATTATAAAGACTGAAGTAAATAAAATGGATTGTATATTATAATTTAAATATTTATTAGCTTTATCGAAAATATGTGGAACTGGACTTAATATTCAATATGTCAAAAAACAATTTTATGTAAGCACAGACGAGGGACAAATTTACATAGTTGACTGGACAGCAAAAGTCTCTCCAGAAAACATGACTGGAAATATTAAAAAAGTATTGAGTAACAGATATTTCAGACCAATAATAGCATTCCAAGGTTCTCCATTTTGGGATAACATATTCCTCACTGTTCATGATTTTCACTTTTGTATATGGGAAGAGAATAGATCAAAGCCCATATTCCAGTCTCCTAATTTAAAAAGTAGTAGTTATACATATGGTAGGTTTTCCCCATCAAGACCCTCTGTCTTATATATAACAAGAAATAATGGTTCGATTGACATATGGGACTTTTTAGATGAATCACATAAACCATCAGTTAAGGAGTCATTTATTAAAGAGAATATAACATTTTTAGATATATTTAGATATTCACCGAATACAGATGAGTAAGTATAATATTCTTTAACTTCTTATTAACAATTTAGTTATATCCTCGGTGGATCAACAACAAAAAAAGTAACAGAATATTTTTGCATCGGAGACAGTTCTGGCCAAATGACAATAATGGAAGTTCCAAAACTATTTAGCGAAGCAGTAAATAAAAAATATAATTACAATATACTAATTACTTATAGGCAACTGATGAGAAAAAACTAATGTGGGAAATACTAGAAAACGAAATAAGAAGACAAGAGGATATGGACTTACGATATAAAAACTTAGATGAAGAACAATATAAAGCTACTGATGAATTTAGTGAAGAACCTACACTTCATGACCCATCAAAAGAATCAACAAACCTGGATGAAAAAGAAAAAGAAGCAAAAGACTTAAAAGATCTAGAAGATGCATATCAAGCAGAAATATATAAAATAATGGAGGAGATACCGCAAGAGGAAGATGAAGATATTTAGTAAAATACTTTAAAAATTAAAACTCTCTAATGATTATAATGATTCTTTTTATTTAAGTACTAACTTGAATATAATTATATAATAATTTAATAATTATTGATTTATTGGTAAAGTTGTTTGTTATAAGTTTTATTATGTTTATTATGTTTTATTGTATTTATATTGATAGGTTTTAAATTTATGTTATAATTTATTAATATACATATTAATTTATAGTAACTTATTAAATAAATTGAATTACTTAAGATAATATGTATCATTTTATTATCAATAAATATAAATTGCATCTACTATAAACTTATTACTAAAAACAATATAACAATTAAATAACAATTAAATTAATAACATAAAAAGCTATGATATCACATAACATATAAAGAGCATATAACAAACAACCTTTCTAAACACAAGTTCCTAATAACTCTACTTTATACATTATATTACTTAATTCTAATATCTACTCTTAAATTTAAATATAATTATATTACATAACTTATTAATATGTTATAAATTAATTTATAATTTAATAATAAATGGTAAATTTAAATTTTAATTATATAGTTAGCGAGTAAACAACATAAAAAAAGTCAAAGTGGTGCTGTTCCAAAAGCAAAAACTAATAGAAATAAAGATGTAGCAGTAATATCTTTTGGAGATTTTGAAAGAATAAGACAGACAACGAAAGTACCAACGATAATGGAAGAAATGAATAATAAGGCAGTAAGTGATATGCAAAATGAAAATTCAAATGGAATTGGAAAAAGTTTAAAAGATAGGATAATTGAAATTGATAAATATAGAACTGATAAAACGATATTATCAGATCTCGATCTCGAAAATATTGAAAAAAATAAAAAACTCTTAAAAAGAGCAGAAATGCTAAAAGAATTAAACTATGACGAAGTCAAAGACTTAAATAAACTTATAAACTATTCAAAAATTGCTGGAATTCGTGAACGTCAAATTGAAAAAAAGAAGGCTGACAAACAAGAATATGGAAAATTCGATATTAAATCAGATTTAATCATGGAGTTAAACCGATTACAAGAATTAAAAGCTGAAGAAGAGGTAGAAGCTAAAAAGAAGGAAGAACGATATTTAGGAAAAGTTGTTATTACAGAACAAATAAAAGAACGAGAAAGAAAAAGAGTGATAGCTAAAGAGCAGCTCGAAGTCGAAAGACTAGAAATGGTCAAAAAAATAGAAGAACTAGTAAAAGAAGAAAAGGAAGCCTTAGAGAAAAAGAGAATAGAATCTGATAAACTATCAAAACAAGTAGCAATATTCAACAGAAACAACGAAGGTAAAAGAGAAAGAAAAAAACAAGACGAAAGAGATTTAGATAAAAGAATGCTACAATATCAAATTGATTTAGGTGTTAAGGAAGAAATGGAACTTGCAGAGAAAAAGTAATTATATTAAATTAATTCATAGACGTCTACAAGATGAAAAAGAAAAAGAAACACAAAAACTAAGAGAAAAACAGGAAAAAGCAAAAGATCAACAATCTGTCATGGATGCAATTAGAGCCAAAAGAGCCTTCGAGGAGTCCGACAGAAACGCAAGAGAAAAAGAAAAGCAAGAAATACTATTAAGAGTAATAACAATTGATAAACTGATTTATAATTTATTAAAATAACTTATCTAACTTTCATATAGAACAGACAAGTTGAAGAATTATTAATAGCAAATGCCAAGCAAAAAATTGAAAAAGAAATGAAATTAGGAGAGTTAGCTAAACAAGAACAGGACGAATATAACAAAATTATTGAAAGACAATTAAAAGAACTTGATGTTCAAAAAAGAAAAGATGAAGAGAAGGTTAGACTTAGATATGAGCATAATAATGAATTGAGGTAAAGATTGTTAGTTATAATTATTTATGTGATTATATTATATTAATTTTGTGTTAATATTTATATTATTATAGACGTCAAATAAAGGAAAGAGAAGAGTTAGAAAGACAGTTATTAAGAGAAGAATTAGAAGACGGAAGAAAAGTAAAACAAAGACAAATAAAAGAAAAAGCAAGACTTGAAGAAATAAAAATGGAAAGTATCATAAAATTAAAAAATATGGGAGTAAAGGAAAAATATATCGCCGACTTACAGAAATATAAAATTAATTATTAAATAATATAGCAAATTTAAGAAAATATATATTATATATTTAATATGTATATAATTCATTTCTAATTAAATAGTTAATTAATTATTAATAAATAAAATTAAATATCTATTATTATGTGTTATTTTGTTAGTTAATAAATTGTTATTAGTAGTTATTAAGTGTTAAAATATTTTAGTTTCATTAATTCTTAATTAATTGTTAAATTTACTATCATTCTTATTATTAAAAGTTCTTAGAAACTCTTTTAAAAAGTTTTAACATTCGAAAAATCTAAATTTGAAATATTAAATTTTGGAAAGCTCCTAATGTAACTCATTGATTGTTGAAAATTTCTATTATTAAAATAAGAAAATTTATTTGAAAAATGATTTGTTATAGTCATTGGTATAGTCATTGGTATAGTCAGTGGTTTAGTCATTGGTATAGTCATTGGTATAGTCAGTGGTATAGTCATTGGTAGAGTCATTGGTATAGATGTTGAGGTATTTAAATCATTAACTACAAATAAAGCAAAAGCAAATTGCTTTGATAGTCTTCCAAAATTAATTGTAGATAATTGATTCATATATGTGATATGTGTATTTTCTATTAAATTTGTAGGTTTAATACTATAATAATGATCCCAACTATTTCCAACAATTGATTGTATCTTTTTTGCTCCCTTTTTTATATTTTTAAAGAGATCATTATAATTTTTTTCATATGATTTCCATTTTTTATTAATAGCTTCTAGATCGAATAAATCAACTTTTCCAAATATTGGAAAGTGAATATCATTTTTTAAGATAGTCGGAATATGCTTTAGTCTATTTATAACATCTGATAAATGTCTCTTGTTTAGAGAATATTCATATAAGACTTCAACTTTACTTTGTTTTGCAATTCCCTTTACTGCCTTATTAGTAACTTCTTTCGTAGTATTACTATCAACAACAGCCT
>Ga0100379_10006045_pt1 | contig 10295 bp, 8 predicted proteins | sample CryGeymeta201503_FD_80418 | JGI IMG/M metagenome (GOLD analysis project Ga0100379, IMG submission 80418) | Groundwater microbial communities from Crystal Geyser aquifers in Utah, USA - Crystal Geyser metaG 2015-03 | ecosystem: Environmental > Aquatic > Deep subsurface > Groundwater | place: USA... | reverse complement strand
TCGGACAAACTTTGTTGATGTTGAAACCCTAATCTTATAAGATAGAGAGTCGTGCAAGATAAGTTGGAGAGTCGAGATAATTAATAGTTGGGCGCCATTCCACTTATTCAGAGTTTGGCACAGGAGGACTTTATGAACTGGCTCAAGAAACGGGCACCAACAGATATTCAGTACAAGGAGGATCCATCAATATATGGGCCGCTATTCAAAGCATTTCGTCAAACCATGCGACAATACAACGGCATTGTCCCATGTAGAAATTGCGCATCAATGAATAAACTGAGTTTGACGGACATTGAAAACGACATACGAAAGAATATCGCGAAGCAGAAAAAGCTTGCATCAGGCGGAACTGCACTCATTGTTCTCCCAGATTGGGCGCATGGTGCGGTATGCCCAAAATGCGTGGCTTACTTCTGTAACAGCTGTGTCCAAGAAGCTTTCCAACACAAGGGCGAATCCAGGGATCAAGTGCTTCGAGTTCTATTGCGATACGTTCCCAGCGATACCCCGCGAGAAGTGCTTGAAAGCGATCTATCGTCAACTCAGCACACAGTCTTGTGCCCCACATGCCAAGATGTTTTCTTGCTCGGTGTTGACCACATAACAGATTAGGGTCAAATCAATTGAGATATGGGCCGCCCAACACCGCGTCAACCAGACCAGGGCTATCGCCCTGGAAGGTCAGCGCCGCGAGCAAGCCAGGTGACTTTATCAACAAGGTTATGGGCAAACCCGCCCTGGCTGGTTACGCAAGCCGTTAGGCGGGCTTGACAGGAGCACAAAAATGGTGACACGCAGTTCTCACTTTCGCAAGATTGCTTCCAGGCTCTTGCTTATTCTCTTGGTACTTATTCTCGTCTATCTTGGGATTGGTCTTGGATTTCACTTCGAGTGGAAAAGTGCGTTAGCGGCCTGTAGGGAAGCGCAGATGGCTCGCGGCGAGTTTGTTGAACCTGAAGTGTTTTGGGCTCCTTTGGCTCTTGCATTTGATGTCACTTTCTGGCCAGTTTATGCTTGGGCAAATATCTACCACGACGGCACGCCGTTTGCGACACCGTGTACCCATTAGTGGATCACCGAGTATGGGGTTGTGCCGAGCATTCGGTCTGCATTCTACCTGTTATGAACGGCCTTGGAATTGTAAGCCCGCCTAACAAGCGCTTGCAGCCGACAGCGCCTCCGCTCGCTTCGCTCGCTCCGGCGCTGCGGCTGAAGCGCGTGCCGTTAGGCGGCATTCAGCATTGAAAAGATAATATCACTCTTGCGCTGAATGAACAGTCCGCGTCGCGATTCACAAATCAAAAGCCCGAGTTGAGCATATGAAGAAATTAATTGATCTTTCAAACGAAGAAGCAAGAAAGCATTTCCTTAAGGGGAGTAGCTATTTCAACGCAGATATTCCGAGTTACATCAGCTTTGAGCCGATTCTGACCGATGTCGCGGCGGTGCTAAATGGGGGGAGCTATACTGCATTTAAATCGGCGGATCCAAACGATTTTCCAGATGTAAACTACAATTTCTTAGCAAATAAGGACGGCAAGTTTGCTTGGCGACCATTGGAGCTGATTCACCCAGCAATCTATATTTCCTTGGTAAATGCCATATGTGATCCCGATAACTGGATGCATATTAAGAAGCGATTCTCAGAGTTCGAAGCTGGCGCTGTTGACTGCTGCAGTGCTCCTGTGATGTCCCTCGACAATCAGACAGATGTGGCAACACAGATCAGGAGTTGGTGGCGAAGTGTCGAGCAACGGTCTTTAATCTACTCTTTGGAGTTTAGTCACATTCTCCATACGGATGTGACAGACTGTTATGGGTCTCTATACACACATAGCATTTCCTGGGCGCTTCATGGCTTGAAAGAAGGGAAGGAGAAAAAAAGGGAAAAATCTCTGCTAGGAAACAGGATCGATTCACACATCCAAGCGGGTCGGTATGGGCAAACCAATGGCATCTCTCAGGGTTCTGTCTTGATGGACTTCGTGGCAGAGATCGTTCTTGGATATGTTGATGAACAGATTAACTCCGCGCTTGGTGAACCAACCGACTTTCGCATTCTCAGATACCGTGACGATTACAGAATATTTTCAAATAGCGATGATCGGGCTGAAGAGATATTGAAAGTAATCAGCGATAAATTGCGACCGGTCGGGATGAGGCTAGGAGTATCGAAGACACTCTTAAACAGGAATGTCGTTGAGGGGGCAATAAAGCCGGACAAGCTGGCAGGCATTGACTTGCAAGACTTAGGGGATGCAAATGCAAAGACGATTCAGAAACAACTTCTGAGACTACATTCGTTTGGGCAGCGCTTTCCGAATAGTGGGGCGCTCCGGCGCCTGGTTGGCGAGTTTCACACCATGATTTCGAAGCAAACCGAATGCCCCGACGATCTTGAAGTGCAAGTTGCAATTGCGGCAGACATTGGGTTCGTTTCCCCAGCCACTTTTCCGGCTGTTGCCGGTATCCTGAGTCACCTCATCTCACTCGCCTCACCTGAAGAAAAGTCTCGACTTTGGATGAAGGTGCGCAAAAAGATGGAACGTGTACCTTATAACGGCTACCTCGAAATATGGTTGCAACGTGTGACGCAACCGAGAGCGGTTAGTATACAGTTCGATAGCAATGAGCCAATTTGTAAAATCGTGAATGGGGAAACCCCAGATCTGTGGGAAAATGGATGGATCTCAAGCAATGATCTGAAGAAAGCGCTAAGAGTATCAAAGATCGTTGTGGGATCGGTGTCTGATACTGAAGAAGTGGTACAACCTGAAGAGATTGAACTGTTTAAGCAGAATGCGTGGGCATACTAAATTGAAACCGAGTGCCGCCCAACCCAAGCTGCACTTGACCGGGGCTATGCCCCGCGGGTAAGCGGCGCGATTTTCTCAACTTGGTTCGGGGCAAAGTCGCGTCAGGGTCCAACCGCCCCGGCAAGTGAGCAAACCGTTAGCCTAATCCTTGTTAACCATTAGCCTAATCCTTCCCAAACATTAGCCTAATCGTCCTTGCTCATTAGGCTAATGTTTTTTTAAAACCACTTGAAATCTGCTCCGCTTTGTGTCATAATATTCTCGTCCCTGGGGCATGAACCAGGGCCGTGCTCTAAAAACAGGTAAAACAGATCAAATGGTTATTTCCTGGCCGCTTTGGTTTTGAAATCCAAACCGCTTTCATCGGATTTGGCTTCCACGAGCACGGTCGCGCCGTTGGGGATTTCCCCGCCCAGCAGCTTGACCGAGAGCGGGCTTTCCACGTATTTCTGCAAGGCGCGCTGCAATGGACGCGCGCCGAAGGCCGGGTCGTAGCCGGTCTTGGCCAACCACTTGCGCGCCGGCCCGGACAGCTCGACTTTGACGCCGAACTCGTTCAGGCGTTCCTGGATTTCACTCATCTGCAAGTCAACGATCTTTTCCATCTGGTCGAGCGACAGCGGCGAGAACATGATGATCTCGTCAATGCGGTTGAGGAACTCAGGCCGGAAGTTGCTTTTGAGCGCCTTCTCGATCTTGGCGTGCGCCTCGCGATCCTCATCCGTCTCGGTGGGTTGGAGAAAGCCCAGCGTGCCGCCCTTACGCACGTATTCGGTGCCCAGGTTGGAGGTCATGATCAGCACCGTGTTGCGGAAGTCCACCACGTTGCCTTGGCCGTCGGTCATGCGGCCAGCATCCAGAATTTGAAGCAAGGCATTCCAGACCTCCGGATGTGCCTTTTCGATCTCATCGAAGAGGATGATCCGGTAAGGTCTGCGGCGCACGGCCTCGGTCAGTTGACCGCCTTCCTCGTAGCCGACATAACCGGGCGGCGCGCCGAACAGCCGCGAGACGGTGTGCTGCTCCCGGTATTCGGACATGTCAATCTGCACCAGGGCCTCCTCGTCGTCGAACATGAACCAGGCCAGCGCCTTGGCCATCTCGGTCTTGCCGACCCCCGACGGGCCGATGAAAATAAACGAACCTATCGGCCGGGATGGATCCTTCAAGCCGGAGCGGGCGCGGCGGATGGCATCCGAGATGGCATGGATGGCCTCGTCCTGGCCGATGATGCGCTCGTGCAGACGCTCTTCCATGTGCAGCAGCTTCTGCGACTCGGTCTCCATCATTTGCGTGACCGGAATCCCGGTCCACATGTGGACGACTTCCGCGATGTCGTTGACATCCACCACTTCGTCGAGTTTGTGTTCGGCTTCCCATTTGTCGCGCTTGGTGCGGAATTCTTCATCCGTGCGCAGGCGGTTGACCTTGATCTCGGCGGCGCGTTGGTAATCGCGGGCGTTCGAGGCGGCGTCCTCCTCGGCTTGTAGACGGTCAATTTCGCTCTTTATGGTTTTCAGGTCACTGGGCAGAGAATAGAGTGCCACGCGCAGTTTGGCAGCCGACTCGTCCATCAGGTCAATGGCTTTATCCGGCAGGTGACGGTCGGTAACGTAGCGATCCGCTAGCCTGGCGGCTGCCACCAGGGCTTCGTCCGAGAAATGCACCTTATGATGCGCCTCATAGCGGTCGCGCAAGCCTTGGAGCATTTTGATGGTGTCGTCCACGCTCGGTTCTTCCACATAGACCGGTGCGAAGCGGCGTTCCAGTGCGGCGTCTTTTTCTATGTATTTATGGTATTCGTCCAGCGTGGTGGCGCCGATGCACTGCAGCTCGCCGCGCGCCAGGGCCGGCTTGAGCATGTTGCTGGCGTCCATGGCGCCCTGCGCCGCCCCCGCGCCGATCACGGTGTGCAGCTCGTCAATCATCAGGATGACCTCGCCCGAGGAGCGCTGCACCTCCTCGATGGCGGATTTCAGCCGCTCCTCGAAATCGCCGCGGAAGCGCGAACCGGCGATCATCGCCCCCAGGTCGAGGGCAACCACGCGTTTGCCGCTCAATATCTCAGGTATATCGTTGGTAGCGATTTTCTGCGCCAGGCCCTCGACGATGGCGGTCTTGCCCACGCCGGCTTCGCCGATCAGCACCGGGTTGTTCTTGGTGCGCCGGGAGAGGATCTGGATGAGGCGCATAATCTCGGTGTCGCGGCCGATGACCGGGTCGAGTTTGCCCTCACGCGCCAGTTTGGTCAGGTCATGCGAGTATTTCTCCAGCGTGCGGTAACGCGCCTCGGCATGGGGGTCGGTGACGCGCTGTCCGCCGCGCAATTGCTGGATGGCCTCGTAGACCCGCTCGCGGGTCAGGCCGACGCCTTCGAGGATGCGGGCGGCAGGTGTGTTGCGCTCGCTCAAAATCGCCAGGAAGATGTGTTCGGTCGAGATATACTCATCCTTCAGGCGGTTGGCCTCTTCGTTCGCCAGGTCAATGATGCGCTTGACGCGCGGGGTGATGAAGATCTGCCCCGCCCCGCCGCCGCCGAAGATGTTGGCTTTGGGGCTCATGCGCAGGGTTTGATCCAAGCGCTCGGAGAGTTGATTGGTGTTGACATTTAGATTTTGCAGAATCTGGGGGATCACCCCACCGGGCTGCTCGATGAGCGCCAGCAGGATGTGCTCGGTATCAATCTGGTTATGTCCGTAACGCTGGATGATCTCGGCGGCGCGCTGGGCGGCCTCCTGGGCGCGTTCGGTAAAGCGGTCGAATCGCATCATAGGCGGAATCCTTTCGGGAGGACAAATTGTTCGTTGTCCAACGTTGGCGATTATAACAAAGGCTTATCCACAGAACGGCAAAAAAGCATTAGAAGATTGTATGATTTGTGGTTCAGGCAACGTCATAACGGCCTTGATTCTACCCTTTTGCTTTAGAATTGCAAGTCAGGAAAGGCTATAATTAGGAAATGCAATCGAGAAAGGAAACAATATGAAAATAAGCTTTCTCATCCTTCTCCTATTTATTTTCTTCGTCTCCGCTTGCAACTTGCCGGGAGGCAGCGGCGCGACACAGGCCCCCGCTCCGGGCGAGTCCACCGGTCCTTGCGGCGATGGCGTCTGCTCCGGGCCGGAAGATGCCCAGAACTGTCCAGCGGACTGCCCCTCGTCTCCGGCCGGGACCTCGCAGCCGGCTCCTGTCCATCAAGGCGACGCGCCGCTCTACCTGACCACCATGACCCACATGGAAGGCAATTTCACCGATGACCGGGACCAAGCTGTCTTCCTCCGTCACGTTGAGGAGTTGCGCTACGGCATGGATCTGGCCGAGGAGTACAACGCCCTCCTGACCATCGAGAGCGAGAAACCCTTCGCCCGGGCCAACACAATTTGGAATCTAAATATCATGGCCGAGGCGCGCGACCGGGGCTTTGGCGTCGGTACACACTGTGACTTCGGCTTCCAGAGCGAGTTGATGCCGGTGGAACAATATGCGCAATTCTTTGCCGAGAACAAGGCCCTGGTGGACGCGTTGGTCGGCGCGGAAAACAACCTGGGTTGTTCCGGCGGCGGCGGGGTCAACGATTGGGCGCAGGCGGCCAGCATGGCCGGGTTCAAATACCTGGATGGCATTGTCGGGATGCACTATCTCTCGATGCCGCTGGAGAACCGCCCCGACAGCACCTGGACGGACGATTACATCCGCACGGTCGGCTACCACGATAGCGCTCCCGTCGACCTGTACCAGCGCATCTATCCCTTCGGGGTTGCCAATGCCCAGGATTTCGCCGCCGACGAAAATCCAGTCATCGTGGTCTCGCCCGGCGCACTGGGAATCCTCTCCGGTATGACCGAAGGTATCGGCGAAGTTGGCTACGAACAATGCCATCCCGAATGCGTGCTGACCAACGCGGACGTGGATGCCCTGGCGGCAAAGATCCGGGAAATTGACCTGAACCGCGACCGCAGCCGCATCGCCAAAGTAATCGTCTATATCCCCGCCAACTTTTATGTTCCGGAAAACGAGGCTGTCCTGCGCTATTTCTTCGAGCAGACGCAAATACTTCAGGAACAAGGCATCATTACCTGGGCCACGCAGAAGCACGTTTATGAAGCTTACATAGCCTGGAATCAATAAAACGCATGGTCGCCATTACTGCCTCTATCCTTGCCAAAGTCCCGCAACTGCGCCCGCTCAACATCCTGACCGACCTGCCGCGGGTAGCAGACCTGGTCGAGAGCTGTTTCGCGGGCACTTTGGATACCGAGGGTCACCGTTACATCCAACAAATGCGGCGCGCTGGAAATGACAGCTATTTCTTGCGTTGGGCAGCGAACGCCATAGATACGGTCTCGATGCCGCTTTCAGGTTACGTTTGGGAGGAGAACCGTGAAGTGGTCGGGAACGTCAGCCTGGTGCCTTTCAAGCGCGAAGGGAGAAAGATCTATTTGATCGCCAACGTTGCCGTCCGCCCCGATTGCCGCCGCAAGGGGATCGGTCGCGCACTGACCCTGGAGGCCGTGCAGCATGCCCGTCAACGAGGCGCGCAAACCACCTGGTTGCACGTCCGCGACGACAATCCGGGCGCGGCGGCGCTGTACGCCAGCCTGGGGTTCCGCGAACGCGTCCGGCGCACGCTGTGGCAGGCGGCTCCTGACCGCAGCCTCGGCCCGCTTGGCGCGGGGATCACGATCACATCGCGCCAGGCGCGCGACTGGCCGCAGCAGGAGGCCTGGATGCAGCAGCTCTATCCCAATATGCTGGCCTGGTACCACCCGATCCCGTGGCTGTCGTTGCGCCCCGGTCTGGGGCCTTCCCTCTATCGCTTTTTCCTGGAGTACGAGACGCGCCAGTGGGCTGCCCGCGTGGATGGCGGCCAGTTGCAGGGTGTGTTGGCCTGGCAGCCATTTATGGGGCACGCTGACCGGCTCTGGGCGGCTGCTCCGCTCGAAGGCGGAGAAGGTGCGCTGGCTGCCCTGCTGCTGCACGCCCGGCATACCCTCTCCTGGCAGAAAAATCTCACCTTGGAGCTGCCAGCCGGCCAGGCTCAAGAAGCGATCCTGGCGGCGGGCTTCAAGCCAATCCGCACGCTGATCTGGATGCAGGCGGATGAAACCCCGCTCCCCGAATCTCGTAAATCACTATAGCGAGATCGAAGACTTCTCTCAGACCCTAAAGGTTTTTTTGGCAAACCAGGTATAAATCTTGCTGGAAAATCCTGCTTGAAATGCACGTTTGATTGCAAAGGAAACCTTTAGGGTCTTTCAGGCACAACGAAGGAGGCTGAAATGAGATTTATCATACGCTGGGGGATCAATGCGGTGGCGCTTTGGGCTGCCATCGCCATCCTGCCCGGCCTTGTCTACGCAGGCAACTGGGTTGGCGTGGTGCTGCTAGCGCTCGTTTTCGGGCTGGTCAACGCCCTGCTGCGTCCGCTCATCAAGCTGCTGACCTGTCCGCTCATTATCCTGACCTTGGGCTTGTTCGCCCTGGTCATCAACACCCTGCTCTTCGCCGTGACCGCCTGGGTGGGCAACTTCATCGGGATTTCCCTTACCATCGCCGACCCGTTTTGGTGGAACGCCTTCTTGGGCGCGCTGATCGTCAGCGCGGTCAGTATCGTGCTCAGCCTGATCTTGCGGGACGAGTTGAAGGGGCGGAAACGGAGGAAGTGATCAGTGATCGGTTATCAGTGATCAGTGAAAAGAGCAGCCTGTGCGAGGAGGCTGCTCTTTTTTGACTCACGGCTTGCTGTAGCCTAGTCTCCTGACAGGCAGCACCCCTGCCTCGGCGAAAGACTCCTCGCGGAGCACACCCGCAGGGTGCGTTCCCTCCGAGGATTTGACCGCAGGTCTACCCAACCCGGGGAGGAGACCTTTGGTCGGTCGTGTGTCGGGGTCAGGAGCCCCCGACACAGCAGGTTTTTAGGGTGTATAATTTGAGCAAGGAGAACCTGATTATGGTGCTCAGCGAAAGAATTCAGGAATACATCAACAAACTTCCCTTGTCATTTCAGGAGGAAGTGCTTGATTATTTAGAGTTCCTCCTTGCCAAAGCGGAGCGTGAAGATAAAGAATGGTTGCGGCTCTCACTCACATCAGCAATGCGCGGCATGGAAGACGAACCTGAACTTTACACCATTGCCGATTTGAAGGTCAAATACTCATGAGCCGTGCAGGGGATATCGTTCTTTTCCGCTTTCCACAAACGGATTTAACCGAGGGTAAATTACGCCCTGCGCTTTTGCTTGGTAAACTCCCAGGCGAATATGAAGACTGGCTTACCTGCATGATTTCATCGCGAATCAGGCATTATGTGCCGAATTTTGATGAAATTGTTCAAGAAAGCGATTCTGATTTTGCTCAAAGCGGCTTGAAACTCGAAAGTGTCATCCGTGTTGGACGATTGGCAGTTATCGAAGGTGAACTTCTGCTTGGTGAAGTTGGAAAGATTTCAAGCGAACGATTGAAGCGAATCAAAAATCATCTTGCAGATTGGATATTGGAGTAGGGATCGGAGTCGAAAGACTCCGATTTTTGTTCCTACAAACTGCGGTAAGTGCTGTTACCGATCACTTGCTGAGGGCAGCCCGCCGGCTGGTTTGGCCGCTTTTACCGCCCTCACAATGGCCTGCGCCAGCACCTCCGCCGCGAATGCCCCCACGATGCTCACATCCGCCTTCTTTTGGCCGGTGGCCATGGCAAATATCGTATCGCCATCCAGCATGGTGTGCGCCGGGCGGATGGCGCGCGCCAGCCCATCTTGAGCCATCTGCGCCATTTTGGTCGCTTCGCTTTTGGTGAATTTGGCGTTGGTCGCCACCACGCCGATAACGGTGTTACGGCTCATCGCCAGTTTCATAATGGCGCGGCCAGCCAGCGTTTTCATCACCGCCAGCGTATCCGCAAAATAATCCGTTGAGCCAAGTCGAACGGGACCAAGTTTAGTCGTCCGTGCTCCAGCCAGGATTCTGCCCGTCTGCGGGTCAACCACGTCCCCAAAGGCATTGACCGCCACGATGGCGCCGACGATGATCCCGCCGCCAATTTCCATGCTGGCCGTGCCCAGGCCGGATTTCATCGCCTGTTTCATGCCGAAAATCTTGCCGACCGTCGCCCCCGTCCCCGCGCCGGCGTTGCCCTCCGCCGGCGCCTCAGCCGAGGCGGAAGCCGCGGCGCGGTAGCCCATTTCCAGGTCCGGGCGGACCTCGGCGCGGCCGATGGCCAGGTCATATAGAATCGCCGCGGGGACAATGGGGACGCGCGCCACGCCGGTGTTGAATCCAATCCCCTTTTCCTCCAGGTAGCGCATCACGCCGCTGGCCGCGTCCAGCCCAAAGGCCGAGCCGCCCGCCAGCAGCACGGCGTGGACTTTTTCGACCGCATTGACCGGTTCGAGCAGGTCGGTCTCGCGCGTGCCGGGCGCGCCGCCGCGCTGATCCACACCGCCGACCGCGCCTTTTTCGCACAGGATGACGGTGCAGCC
>Ga0100379_10006044_pt1 | contig 10295 bp, 17 predicted proteins | sample CryGeymeta201503_FD_80418 | JGI IMG/M metagenome (GOLD analysis project Ga0100379, IMG submission 80418) | Groundwater microbial communities from Crystal Geyser aquifers in Utah, USA - Crystal Geyser metaG 2015-03 | ecosystem: Environmental > Aquatic > Deep subsurface > Groundwater | place... | reverse complement strand
TCGTCATTCACGCTCTGTGAGAATCTCATCCCACTCCGTAAACCCCATTTGATCAAGCTTCCCGCCCATCAGCCGTCCATGCGGTTATTCTCAAGCATTTCCATGGGAATCTGGTAGCGCAAGCGTCAGACCATGTGGGCGTGATCGATCTGCGTTGCACCACTACGTCGCCGCCCCCGGAAACGATCCGTCCGCGAAGCGATAGGTAACATAAAGGGTCTTTTTCAGATTTGCCAGTTTACTGGAGCGACCTCAGGAGTGATTCTATCTTCGCCGTCCGCCAGACTTTGATGGCACAGTACGACCTTCGCGAGCCTGTGCCAAGTTGTAGGAGGGGGAACCCCGGTCAAAGCCGTGAGTTCGAAGAGAACAGCACCTATGGCCCAGAATACGAAAGCGGCTTTCATTGGGGATTTGATCATCAAATTTCCGGTCTCGGGTCTGGGTCTTGGCAGCCCGGAATCGTGGGAAGAATTCCTTACTTGCGCAGGTCCGAAGGTCGCTGCACTTTTCCGGTCCTTAGGGGGCATGAGCGGCCTTTTTCGAAACTGCCACACCTATACTCCAAAGCGCAAGAGGCTGAGTCGGCACGAGACTGTGCTCGGGTTCCGCCCGATCGTGGGGAGTTTCAGCAGCTCAATCTGGTGGTCACGGCTTCACAGGGGATCAGGATGGATCAGCGGGCAGGCCGAACCAAGGACAGAATTCCCTCAAACGGCAATCGCCTGAGCCACGTGGAAGTGGGTGTTCCTTCCAGGTGGTGGTCTGGGCTCGAGATGAAAGACGCCCATGATCTTCTTGATCTGAAAAGGATCCAAGATGAAGGCCTTCACGTGGGTGGGGCCTCCACATTTCCGGCAGGTGGACACCTCGATGTCCCCGGTGAACGGGTCGTGAACGGGGTCAGCGTAAATGAACGGGGTCAGGTCTTTCCGCTGCACACTCCCCCGCATGCTCTCTCGCCATCTCAACACCGGACGGCCTCCGGCCGACGTCCTTGTCCCGCTCAACCGTGGTCCCTTCTCCCGTGACATTAATCGTCTGACTCGACCGCTCCCACAACTGCCGCAAAGCGGCCCTTCGCTTAGGCTCAGGGTCCGCTCGCTTCGCTCGCCCGCTTATGCCATCAGTGTGTGCCCTTGCGTCCGCCCCTGAGCGGAATCCAGATCAACGTTCCGGCGGGCGGCCTCCAGGGTCGCTGCGTGGTGCCTGCTCTCGACCTTGGTACACCCCCCGCCCGCCCGCGCCGGCCGAACGCTGATTGGGGTACGTTGGTTTCGTCGGCCGACGCGCCCGTCCGCCCCCCACGAAGGGGGGCTCCCTCGGCACTCTTCCGCCGTCCATCCACCAATACTCCGGTCTATTCAGTCAGTATCTTACGGGCATCCTACCCTGAATAGAGCGCTGGGTCCTCCGGAGAGGCTTTCTTCTCGTGGGCGCCAACCCACACCATGAATCGATCGAGGTGAACCATCATGCCGGCCGCGTCATCTGGTTTGAAGATCCGCGCCTCATACTCGACACGATTCTTGAGCGAAATCACGCGTCTCAAGTGCTTCGATGCATCGTCAATTCCGGAGAGATGATCAAGCTCATGGCTCAAGAGATCGGCCAGGTCCATGTGATCTGCGCTCGTCGAACGGACTCCCTTCTCTTGGATGAGCAGGCCATCCGAGGACGAAATCACGGCATGGACCACAGCGATTCCGCACAAGCTCCATCGTCCTTGGGTATGCGCTTCTAATGCGGCTTCATAGAGTTCCCGACCACGAGCCAGACAGATCCAGGCCTTGGAGCGTTCAATCTTTTGAGTTTTGATCTTTCTTGGCGACATGGGCAATCAATTCGAAGAGGGTGGCTCCGGCAAGATGTCGGCCATTGATAAAGATCTCACGTACGAGTGGATCCTTCTCCCGGAACCGCCGCCTCATGTCGAAGAGCGTTATCACATAAGGTCCTAAGGTTACTCCCAGAGATTGCGCGACGGCGGCGAGGTCGCCAGCGAGCTCGTTCTCCGCCTGCTCCTGAAAGTGCTTGTTCTTCACTACGAAGGCAAGATCAAGATCACTCTCGGCGTAGTCGACTTTCTTGTTCACGCTGCCGAAAAGGTAGGCCGACTCGAGTGGAGTTTTCACTGCGGCGAGAATCTGGCGCGTGACGGCCTCGACAAGGTCTCGCTCTTTCTCGAAGAGAGGTACGAGAAGCTCCGCCACGGGAGCTGCATGGCGCTTCAACCGATACACGTAGGTTCGTCCCACTCTCTCCAAGCTGACCACACCTTCGTGGTAGAGGTCTTGGAGAAGCGCGTGGGCCTGAGGGGGACTGAGACCGACGTCTCGCCCCATGGCTCGTCCACTCCTGGAATGAGGACGGAGCGTTAATTCACGGAGGAGGCGGACCTTGGATGGTGTGCCCAGTAGATGATCGAGAACCTGATTGAGTGTTTCATAGGTTAGATAATTCTAACATATGTTAGGGCTATCTAACATAAAGTCATCGAGCACGGCCATGGAGAAGAGCGTCATACCTTCCTCAAGAAGATCACTGCCAAGGTCTAGAACCAACAGTCGTGTCACCAGCCGCCATTTGGATCACTTGATCGGCAATCGGGTCGACACGTCAAACTCGAACTGGCCGTATGGGCTGACGTGCTCCCCCATCACCGGCTTGCAGCCCACCTCAGCCCTCCTTCTGACGTTCCCGTTGGGCCCTCGGGCAAAACGAGACCGGGACGATGCTCTCGAGCTGGCGATGAAATTAGAACCGCATCATGAAGTTCGAGACGATCCGACTGCGGGTGCGCGAAACCGGCTGTGTTATCAACTATGACAGATAACATCTCTACCCATTGTAGTTGACCATCAACCTCGCTTATTAGTGAGCTGTTCCCGGAAGTCTTCTAAAATAGACACAAGCTCTTGATTCAAAGAACGCTTGTGATGTTGAGCCTGGTCGACCAACCAACCGTGCAATTCTGACGAAATCCTTACGTTGAACCGACCAGAGTACGATTTCCGCGCCTCCCGAATATCATCACGAACTCGCTGCCATTCCCGTCCCCAGGTAACACTTTCATCGCACTGGTCACAATTCCAGCGCGTCAAAGTGACTTGAACATCCTGCCCATCAACGGACATCGTTTGTGGAATGCGTTTCTCTTCAAGGACTCCTACGCCACAGGTCGGACATTTTGTTCCGTCGAGCGAAGGTCTATTCATCAGCTTTGTGCGCCGTGATGAGGAAGTATGCTGAACCATCCGCCACCTCCAGTATTTTTCCTGTTGTATAGACCTTGCGACCACTCAATGCAGGTCCCACGATTGTATAAATTTTTCCGGGCCCTTTCGGATCTCGTTCTTGTTTGACCAATGTCCCCTTGAGTAACGACTCGATGACATCGTCGATTCCCAACCCGTTTGCCTCAAGCCCGTCCTGAGCATGTCGGGAAGGAACAATACGATCAGCATGAGCGAGATCCTGGATGACTTGGGGAACAAGGGCCACCCAACCATAGTACTATAGCGGTACCAACGATTCAACGGATCTCTACGCCTGAGCTTAACGCCCCATAAAGGGGGTTATGGGGCGTTAACTCGGAAACCAGGCCGTCCTCCCGACATGGGCCTCAGGGCGCTTGCGTCTTACGTAGATTGCGTATAGTATTACGTGATATGCGTAAGAAAGCCGAAAACCCCTCCCCTCCTCGGAAATCCCTCGTCGATGCTCTCTTCCCAAAAGTCCGACAGGACATCTTCGCAGCCACCTTCATGCAGCCTGACAGGTGGTGGTATCTCTCGAACCTGGCGCGCCAAACCTCGCGCACACCCTCTTCATTGCAACGAGAGCTCAAGGATCTGGTGGAGACTGGGATCTTCAAATCTCGAGTTGAAGGCAACCGGATCTACTATCAGCCCAGTAAGAATTGCCCGATCTACTTAGAACTCAAGGCCATCACCACCAAGACCGTGGGTCTGGTGGACTGTCTCCAGGGGGTCTTTCAGGGCCTGGAGTCCGCAGTGGACTGGGCCTTCGTCTACGGTTCGATGGCTCGTGGCGAGGAACGCTCCAATAGTGACCTGGATCTCATGGTCATCGGTTCGATTTCTCTTCGGGATCTGACCATCGGCCTGCGCTCCCTTCGACAACATCTCCAACGTGACATCAATCCGTCCGTCTTTCCACTGGAGGAGTTCAAGAAACGCGTTCACGAGAAGGACCCCTTCTTGATCAACCTTCTCGACAGTCCCAAACTCTACATCCTGGGAGAACACGGCGAACTGGAACGAGCTCTTGGCACGCGGTCAGGTGCATCGACACGCGACTAGTTTATTGTATAATACAATAAACATGATCACTCACGAGTTGCTCGACGACTTCGACCGGTACCTTGCCGATCGATCTCTCACGTACGATGGTGTGGTGATCGGCGGAGCCGCCCTCATTCTTCTAGGCGTCATCAGCCGGGCCACGGAGGATGTGGATTGTCTCGATCCCAGGATTCCGCCCCCGATCAAGGCCGCCTCCGTGGAGTTCTCTCGCGGTCACGGCCTCAAGGAGGACTGGTTCAACAACGGTCCTGAGAGCCTGAAGCGTGACCTGCCCGAAGGCTGGGGATCGCGCCTCTCTCCCCTCTACAAGGGGAAAGCTCTCGATTTGTCGACCTTGGGCCGATCAGACCTTCTCCGGTCGAAGCTTTTCGCCTATTGCGATCGATAAGAGGATCTCCAGGACTGCATCGCCCTGGCTCCGAGATGCGAGGAATTGCGCGAAGTCACACCATGGCTCAAGGAGAGGGACGCCAACCCTCTGTGGTCCGCGCACGTCCAGGGCTCTCTCGAGTATCTGGCCGGGGAGCTGGGATATGAGTTTGGACCTTAACTCCCGCCTCCGTTGCATCGGAGTTCGGCTCTCCACGGCCTCGAGGGCAGATCAGGAAGAGTGTGACATCGAAGAGACCTTGCTCGACGGAATCCTGGAAGCACGGTCCGATTATCGTCTTGCGTCAGTTCTTTTCTCGTGGGTCCAGGTTCACGGGAACTATGTCATCGTCGAGAAACTAGGGAAACGGATCAGATCTCGAGATCTGGCGCAGGAACCATGGGTGGTGGCCGTGGCCGCCTTCGCACTCTCGAATGGGTATCACAAGTGGAAGAAGCTCACGACCCGGTACCCGGTACCGATCTACCTCATGCCTCGAAAGATCTCCGCAGCTCCAATTCAGAGTCGTGGTGCCGAACCCTGGCTCGAGCCTTACAACCTCCTACTCCCCAAGGGAAGCCTCCGGATTCGACAGGGCGATGTGATGTCTCCGGAGGACCTTGTCCGGATCAACAGGCAGTATCGGAATCGGTATCTCTACGGACCATCCTGGCGAGCGGACATCATCTCTGCGATTGAATCGGGTCTCGCGACGCCCACGCAGATCGCACGGGCGACAGGCTGTTCCTATGAACCCGCGCATCGAATCCTGGCGGAGTATCGTCTCGCCTCTTCACAATTGTCGAGATCCGATCGGGAGGATTGAGGTGTCGCGAGGGAAGAAGGAAACGACGTACTCGGTGGGAATCCTCCACGATCTCTACATCAAGAGGATCCAGTGCGTGAGGCTCTCTTCGAGGAAGAGCGATGCAATTCCGAGATTGCGAGCAAGATCTATGAACTGAGAACGCAAGCCGGACTGACACAGCGTGATGCTTGATCACCGCAATATTGCGATGATTCGATTGACGCATTGAAGCAGGTTCCACAACGAGTCTCATGGGACCGAGGAGGTTCAACATGGCTTCAAATCGAATCAAGACTCGATCCGTCGATCCCACAAAGGCCGCGATCCTTTTCAACCGTGGAGAGGAGCTCTTCGAAACGGCCGTCGAATCGAGCGAGAACGGAAGATGGTACGCCAGCTAGGTCGACCGCCATCATCAGGATCGGTCCCAGGAACACGACAATCCCCCTTCATAGGTACCCCTTTTCGGTACTTTTGGTGTACCGTATTTCGGTACAATGAACCTCCACGACACCCTTTTTCCGGAGACCCGGGCCGCTCTCCTCGGCCTCTGTCTCCTCAATCCCAACCGTCGTTTCTTCCTCCGGGAGATCATCCGTCGACTCGGTTCCGGTCGCAGCACCGTTCAGTCCGAGGTCCAACGTCTCACCGAGACCGGCATCCTCACCTCCCATAGGGAAGGACGCCGCCTCTATTACCAAGCCAATCAGGAATCCCCCGTCTACCCTTCCCTCCAGGAGCTCCTTCAGATCACCATCGGGCCTGTGGGTCGAATCCGGGTCGTGCTCGCCCCTCTCGAGCAGCGGATCGATCTCGCCTTTGTTTATGGCTCTATGGCTCGCTACCAGGCAACGGATGCAAGTGATATCGATCTCATGTTGATCGGTGACATAGGCTTCGGTGAAGTCTGTGATCTCCTTTCTCCGGCAGAAAAACAGCTCGAAAGAGAGATCAACCCATCTGTGTATCCAGCTCACGAATTCCGAGAGAAGAATTCGAAGGGGAACTCATTTCTCCGGACGGTACGGCAACAACCCAAGCTTTTCGTTATCGGTTGTACCAAAGACCTCGACCATCTCGATCCGTGATCTCTTGAAGGAGGACTTCTCAACGTGACACCCCGCAAAAACCATATCCCCACCTCCACGTCTCTCGTCGTCGCGCGATCTGTCGATATCGTGGCTTACACGCCGGTGGACTCGATTCCCGCCGTCATCCAAAACTCCGGGTCTCCAGCGATACGCGCCTGGAAAGACTTCTTCGACGGAACCCTTCCGAACCCTCACACCCGCGACGCTTACAACCGGGCGGTCCGTCAGTTCTTCGACTGGTGCGTCCGGGAAACTCTCACACTTCAGGCGATCTCCCCTGCCGACGTCGGTGCTTACATCCGTCAGCATTCCGGATCTCTTCCCAGCGTGAAACAGCATGTTTCGGCCATTCGACGGTACTTCAACCTCCTGGTCGAGCGGCACATCGTTCTGATGAATCCGGCGGCCGTGGCCAGACCCCCTCGATACACCGTGGTCGAGGGCAAAACCCCCGAGATCACCCGGGACCAGATCAAGGAACTCCTCGGCGCCATCGACCGGACGAGCCTGATCGGCCTCCGTGATTTCGCGATCTTCACGACCCTCATCTACACCGCCACTCGCGCGGGCGCCGCCTGCAAGCTCAAGCTGCGTGACTTCCGTTACTCGGATCGGCAGATGGTCCTGAGGTTCACGGAAAAACGAGGGAAGTCTCGTGAAATCCCCGTCCGTCACGACCTCGAGGGATACATCCACGAATACCTCGAGGCCGCCGGCCTTCTCGAGGGGACACCCGCCACGCCGATCTTCCAGACGACACTTCGTCGAACCGGGACCCTCACCGGCCGACCGATGAGGGTCCAGGATGTCTGCCGGATGATGAAGAGACGACTCAAAAATGCCGGTCTCCCCTCTCATCTCTCGCCACACTCGTTCCGGGTAGCCACGATCACCAATCTGCTCTCTCAGGGAATTGAACGCGCTGATGTGCAGCGACTCGCCGGGCACGCCGACGCGCGGGTCACGGCTCTCTACGATCGCTCAAACCGCAAGGTCATCCGGAACGTCGTCGAGAGAATTGCGCTCTGAAACTCGGCCTGATTCCGGCTGAAAAGCTCCGACTCAAAGCTCAAGCTCCAGTGGGTGACGGGACCTGCGGGCTTCTTCCTCGAGCTTCAATGGGCTCGTCGTGCAACCGCCTGCTGGGACGCGATCGCATCATGAAGCGCGAACCGTTCTCGTGATACGCAGTGCGTGACGTTTATCTTGCGAACGGCCGTGGTCGGAAAAGCCACTCTTATGGCACTCCAGCCAGCCATATGGCCACTATCTAGTTCTGTATAAGGCGTTCGCTTGCGGCACAACGTACAGGATACCCCCTCCAGGCAGCGGCCTCAACCCCACTCTCGGCACTTTTTTTTGCCCACATTGAATCTGCTTATCGGTCGTGTCGCTCCATACCAGGAAGTGCCCCCTGGGCTCCCGGAATCATTCAGACGTTCAGGGGCACTTCCTGGCCTTCCACTCCACTCCCTTCACTTTCGAGAGGGTGGGCAAAATAAAGAGCCTCCGGGGGTTGACCCCGCCGCCTTCCGGAGGTGGGTGCCCGTAGGTGCCGCAAGGCTCCTGTCCCTGAATGCCGGGCGCCTTCCGTTCGGCTCAATCAATGAAAGGTGGGGTTGAGATGAGTCCCCGAAAGATCCCCTCGTTCTACACCTCGTCGCAGATGGTCCAGCTGGCTCTCGCTCCTGATCCCCGTTCCCGCACCGGTCTCCGTGATCGGGCCATCCTGTCGATTCTCTGCTCCACGGGGCTTCGTGCCAGCGAGCTCTGTCAGCTCGAGAGTCGTGACCTCCACTCCGATCGGCTTTTCGTCCGGCAAGGCAAATTCGGCCATCAACGGTGGGTGGCCCTGTCGCCGGCAGCGAGTCGGGCGGTGGGTCGGTACCTGGTCACGTTTCCGGTTCCCAGAGGCACGGCACCGGTCTTCCGGTCGCTCAACGGTCGGCAACTTTCGCGCCGGCAGCTTCACAAGATCGTCACCCGGCATGCTCGGTCGGTCGGGCTCCGTGGCTGTGTTCACACCACTCGTCATTCCGCAGCCACGATGTGGCTCAATCACGGGGTCTCGCTCTTCTCGGTCAAGGCCCTCCTGGGCCATGTCCGGCTCGCAACCACATCCATCTATTGCGGTACAGCCATCGATGGGCTCGTGACAGAGATGGGGCAAAAGTGCGGGTGGCAGTCACCGGGGTAGACAGTGGAGGCTCAAATAGGACTTGAAGCCTGAGCTCCAAGGTTACTTGCTCTGAAAACACGAAAGACTGGCGCCGAATTGTTACGTTCGGTACAATAAAGTTGATACGGACGTAACAACATGCTCATCGAGAACCACAAGACCAGACTTCGAGAAAGCCTTCGCGCAGTGACCTGGGCCATCGACTCCGGTCCCCACGAGAATCAACGAACCATCGGGTTCCATGCAGTCGCCGCGATCTGCGACCTTCTCAACATTTATCTTCATCAGGAGAATCTCACGGACACCTCCAGTGACGTCTCACACAAGAAGCTCCGATCCCCCAGGCTCATTCTCGATGCTTTGCCATTCGAGTTTCCCAAGAAGGACGAGATCGCAGATCTTCTTTTCAAACTCGAGAGCCAGCGTGAAGGACTCTGCTACGGAAAACTCCGGTCAGAGGAAGAGACCGAAGTCTCCCTCAGAATTTTTGGAGAACTACGGCATATCCTGGGAGAACTCGGCGCAGATGAACACTGAGTGGGTCGCCTACGCCGCCGATTTTGTGTCCTTCCTTGTTCACAAGCTTCAGGACGAAAATCTCGCACTGGTTCGGGATATCGTGATCTTCGGATCCGCGACACGTGAGGATTGGACTGATCAAAGCGACATCGACCTCTTCGTGGATACACCCGATCCCGAACGACTCCAGCCGAAGATCCTCGCCTTACTGGATCAGTTTCTCGATTCCATCAAGGTCTCTCGATACTGGTCGCTCCTCGGGACCAGACCCGAGATTTCCATCCACGTGGAATCCATTGAAAATTGGCCAGCGGCACACCTCCCCCTGCTCAAGGATGGGCGCGTTCTCTATGGACGATATCGCGGAATCACCGCGGTCACGGGTCACGTTCAGGCTCTGATTTCCTGGGACGATGTCTCTCCAGACGCCCGCCGCGTCGGCCTCCACCGGAAACTGAACGGGTACACGGTCAAAGCCAAGAGATATGCCGGGCTCCTCGAAAAACTGGACGGCGAGAAGCTCTCCAAGGGCGCCATCCTGGTCCCCGTATCGGAACTCGAGGCATTCAAGCAGGCCTTCAAGGCACTGAAAGTGCCGATCAAGATCCGACTCATGAGCGAGGTCGAATCGACCAGGCCTTCGGCAAAAAAACCTCTCAAAAGACGTCAAGATATGTAGTTTCTGGTATTTTCTCGCCCGACCTTGAGCCAGATCTCGAAAACGGCTTTGACTTCGTCGTTACTCGCGAAATCTCCGGCGTCCGCTTCGCGGATACCAGCCTGAATTTCCATCACCTGCCACTCTTCGAGTTCCACGTATCGCTGGATCGCTTCCGCTGCCAGCCTGGACTTGCTCCTCCCCGTCGATCGAGAGAGATTCTCCAATTGTTGCTTCATCTCGACAGGCATCCGAACCGTCAGGATCGTGCTTGAACCCACCAAAGATCCTCCTCTTGTTGGGTTGTGTCCATCATGATCCCGATGACCCATTCCGACGAGT
>Ga0100379_10006043_pt1 | contig 10296 bp, 10 predicted proteins | sample CryGeymeta201503_FD_80418 | JGI IMG/M metagenome (GOLD analysis project Ga0100379, IMG submission 80418) | Groundwater microbial communities from Crystal Geyser aquifers in Utah, USA - Crystal Geyser metaG 2015-03 | ecosystem: Environmental > Aquatic > Deep subsurface > Groundwater | place... | reverse complement strand
TTTGATTATGTAGTAAAAAGCGAAACTGCATTTATCAGATTACAAAAAATTATCACCCGCATTTTTAGCTACAAAAAAATAGCAAAACAATTGAGCTGGTATATGGAACGAATGTAATGTCAGGATAAAAAATATTAGATTAACTCAAACTATTAAGTTTATGATACTGACAATAATGTATTTGTAAAAGTAACAATCTCATTCTCAAAACACAAACGTCCGTTTCTATTTAAAACGGATTTTCGCGTTTTAATACACAAAGCATAATTTTTATCATACAATTATACATTTAATTCGCTCAGAATAAACAATTAAACATTCAGATGAATTACTTAAAATTAACATTATGCAAGTAGCCGTAACAAGAAAAAAGAATATATTCTCTCCCGATCCTTCCCGAGTAATCGCACGTTTTCTGCAATTAAATGACGAAAGGTCGGCAGATATTATCAGACAAGTATTGGCAATGCCTGAAAAAGAAGTGAATACGGCCATAAGCCAGTTACTAAGAGATTATTCAAGGAGGCACCGGAATATTTCACGAATATTTGAGAACCATTTTGACAAACTGGCGCCCATATTTGATAAGATTGAAGTTAATGAAGAAGATCTTAATATGGCTCAGAAAGCGCTTATAGGGTCTTATTTTACGATGGAATATTCCATTGAATCAGCGGCGTTTTTTAATCCATCTATTGTGGAACATCCAGATCAATCAGAATTAAGATCAGGTAAAAAAAGGGTGATTATCAGTTTTCGAGCCACAGGTGAAGGACATATTTCCTCCGTTGTATTCCGCACAGGAATTCTTGACAAAAATAACAACCTGAGTATTGAACCGGTTGGTAAAATGCTTGCTGAGGCCGATAAAATTATACAGACCGTTTACAATAAAAAAAGTTTTTTGGAGAAACTAAACGAAATGCAAGACAATGAAACTGTGACTCCACCCGCAATTATAGACAACCCAGCTGAAATGCAAGACGCCGAAAATGTAATTCCTTCGGCTGTTTTAGGCAAAAAGGTTAAAATAAAGGATCCTCACAAAATTATTTCTCCTGCTTTTATTTTAGATCAATTGGGCGATAGTTTTACTTATGAAGAATTGACAAAGTGTCTTGAAACAGCAATTAAAGATCCTAAAATTACGGAAGACCAGGTTAAAATTATAAATCAAATGTTATGGATGGCTTCCGCACAGTACAAGATTCATTTTTCAATTGATTCAGCCATTTCAGAAAGGGTTATTTTCCCCATATCCGCAACAGAAAAAAAAGGTATTGAAGATGCACGGTTTGTAAAATTTACCGATGATGATGACGAAATAACCTATTATGCCACTTACACCGCTTATGATGGAATGACCATTCTTCCTAAGTTAATATGTACAACCGACTTTTATAATTTTGAGATATTGCCTATTAATGGCGAAATTGCCCATAATAAAGGGATGGCTTTGTTTCCTAGGAAAATCAACGGAAAATATGCCATGCTTTGTCGTATTGACGGGGTTAATAATTATATTGCCTATTCAGATAAAATCAATATTTGGAACAACGCTAAAATGGTACAACAACCCAAATATCCTTGGGAACTTGTGCAAATAGGCAACGCCGGTTCCCCTATTGAGACAAAAGACGGCTGGTTGGTTATTACCCACGCGGTAGGTTCCATGAGAGAATATACTTTGGGTGCTTCACTATATGAACTCGAAAATCCAGAAATTGAGATTGGAAGATTGAGCACGCCTTTAATGGTTCCAAATGAATTGGAACGAGAAGGTTATGTGCCAAATGTTATTTATTCATGCGGTTCCATTATCCATAATGATGAACTGATTATCCCTTATGGAATGTCAGATTATTCATCAACTTATGCCACAGTTAATCTAAAGGAACTGCTGACCGTTCTTAAAACTTCTGCTAAAAATAATTAGTCATCATTCAATAAAACCTCAATTGCAAGGGAGCGATTATAATTTTCCCCAAAATTATTTTTTATAAAGGCTTGTTTATGTTAAATAAACGCGGTCAAGGCTGAATAAGTGTGTAGAATACATCCGCCTATTTCCATTTTAAACCATTGAAAAAAATTTAAAAACCAATTTGTTTCTAACAAATTAACAGCTATAAATTCAAGGATAATCTGTGAATCGTGTAACTCTTTCCTTAAATTGTGTAACACTTTTCAATAGTAATAACCTGAAATTTGTAAAATAATAATTATAGCTAATCATAATTAAAAACAAAAATTATGAGTTCAGGAAAAGTAGTATTAGGCGTATTGGCAGGATTGGCCACAGGCGCCATTGCAGGTCTTTTATTTGCTCCGGCAAAAGGCAAAGACACCAGAAAAAAAATTGCCAAAAAGGGTAAAGATTATGAAAAAAAACTGGGTAAAAAATTCAATAAAAATATTGACAATGCCAGTAAAAAATTTAGCAAATTAAAGAGCGACGTTTCTGATTTTGTTGAAAAAAAATGCCAAAGACTGAAGCCATTAAAAAATAGATAAAACCAGCCAAAAGCTGAATTGTCTTCAATAAAATTAATATTTAGAAATTTGCCATGACAGGTATTTTGTTAAAAATAATGTGTATAAAGTACCCTAAATTTATACTACTGCATTTGAGTAACCTGACAGGTATTTTCATTTTACAATGCTATCAAGTATTTAAAAAACAATACAGTATGTAAGGTTGTTGTTTATTAAACCCCATTCTAGACAGAAAATAAATTTCTTAATGATTCAAATACCATTCACCCATGACAACTCCAAAAAACAAGGCACTAAACCCGAACCCAAGCAAAAATAATCCATCTGAAATCTTATTCATTACCTCCTATCCGCCAAGGGAATGTGGCATAGCCACTTATTCACAGGATTTAATAAAGGCAATAAACAATAAATTCAGCCATTCATTCTCCATAAAAGTTTGTGCGTTAGAATCAAATGGTGACACTTTTTCCTATCCGGAAGAAGTAAAATATACCTTAAAAACATCATTGGCTCAGGATTATGAAAAGTTGGCATACACCATAAATAAGGACAATCGTATTAAAACCATTTTGATTCAGCATGAATTTGGCTTTTTCAGATCACAGGAACAAGCATTTCATCAATTATTGCTGGCAGTGTCAAAACCAATTGTCATTGTTTTTCATACAGTGCTGTCCCACCCTGATAAATTGCTAAAAGAAAAGGTGCAAAATATTGCGGCTGCCTGTAAATCAATCATTGTAATGACAAAGACTTCCGCTAAAATATTATTACAAGATTATGATGTGGCTTCAAAAAAAATAGCCATAATTCCCCATGGAACCCACTTAGTTCCAAGATTAAACAAAACTTTTTTAAAACTGAAGTATCAACTAAAGGGTAAAAAAGTGCTTTCAACCTTTGGTTTGTTAAGTTCAGGTAAAGATATTGGAACAACATTAGATGCATTGCCCGCCATCATTAAACAGTGCCCGGAAACAATATTTTTGATTCTTGGAAAAACCCATCCGGAAGTAGTAAAAAACGAAGGCGAAAAATATAGAGAAATGTTGGAGCAAAAAGTAGCGCAACTTTCCCTTCAAAATCATGTCCGATTTGTTAACAAATATCTGGAATTGCCTGAATTACTTGAATATCTGCAACTTACAGATATTTATCTATTTACCGCCAATGATCCAAATCAGGCTGTAAGCGGTACTTTTGTTTATGCCATGAGTTGTGGCTGCCCGATCATTTCCACACCAATACCGCATGCAAAGGAAATGTTGACCGACGACACCGGAATTATTTTTGATTTTCGCAACTCCAGCCAATTGGCTTCTGCCACCATCAAACTACTTAACAATGACCACTTAAGAAGATATATGGGCTTAAATACCTTGCATAAAATAGCTTCCACAGTCTGGGAAAATTCTGCCATAGCCCATGCCAAGTTATTTGAAAAAATGGATGATGAACGCATTTCATTGCAATACAATTTACCTGTCATTAATTTAAAGCATTTTAAAAAACTGACAACCGGTTTTGGAATGATTCAATTTTCTAAAATCAATCGGCCCGACAGTGATTCAGGATATACGTTAGATGACAATGCAAGGGCGCTGATTGCGATGTGCCAGCATTATGAATTGACAAAAAATGAAGCCGATTTAGAATACATTCATATTTACTTTAACTTCATAAAATATTGTCTCCAATCTGAAAATGGTTTTTTAAATTATGTGGATGAACAACGGATTTTTACCCCACAAAACAATATGGCAAACCTTGAAGATGCCAATGGAAGAGCTATTTGGGCTTTGGGTTATTTAATTGCTAAGGGTGATTTATTGCCAACAGCATCTCAAACTATTGCTGAGGATGCAGAATTAATGATACAATCTGTATTGGTAAATATAGACTATATTCATTCTACACGTGCCATGGCGTTTGCGATTAAAGGATTGTATTTTAGAAATAAAAAAAACAGCTCGCTCCAAAACGCCGCATTAATTAAAAAACTTGCAGACAGGCTAGTTCAAATGTATCGCCATGAATCAAGCGATGAATGGCAATGGTTCGAGAGCTACTTAACTTATGCAAACAGCGTTTTGCCAGAGGCTTTGTTGTGTGCGTGGTTGGTTACAGGTGATGTCACCTATCAAAAAATTGCAAAAACTTCTTTTGATTTTCTCCTTTCTAAGACCTTCAGAAAAAATAAAATAAAAGTAATTTCAAACAAAAACTGGTTGAATACCAAAGAAGAATTAAAAACCACACCTATTGGAGGTGAACAGGCCATTGATGTGGCTTACACAATTCTTGCATTGCGCAAATTTTACAAAGTCTTTAAGAAAGAAACTTACCGATTAAATATGGAAATAGCCTTTAATTGGTTTTTGGGAAGCAATCACCTGAATCAGATTATTTATAATCCTTGCACCGGTGGTTGTTATGACGGGCTGGAAGAAAATTCCGTAAACCTTAATCAAGGTGCAGAATCAACCGTAAGTTACCTGATGGCCAGACTAACCATTGAAAAATTTCTTTTAAAAAAGCTAAATAATAAATAATAAACTTCAAAAAGAATATTATTTGACATAGGGAATACCATCAATTGGTGAAATGTGTGAATCATATTACTTATTCTTAAAATTATGTAACACACATTCTATAAATTTTACATTTTTACGTTAAAGTTTAATCAGAGACGATTAAATAAAAAATACCAAAAGATTACAAATAAAAACAGTAGAGTCCAGATTCCACCTTAAAAACGGCTTGCTTGGTTAATCAAATCTTTTAACTTTTTAGGGTAATTGGTAAGGGCAATAAAAAGCAAGAACTAAATTTAAAATTTTATAAATGAAAAAATTAATTTTATCAGGAATTGTGCTAATTGGATTAGCATTTACATCACAAGCTCAGGAAATTTCTAAAAATGCATTAGGATTACGTTTAGGAGACAGTGGTGGTTTCGGAACTGAAATCACTTACCAAAGAGCTTTGGGAAGCAACAATAGGCTTGAACTTGATTTAGGTTGGAGAAACAGAAAAGACTTTAATCATAACGGTTATGATGATGATGCTATCAAGTTAGCTGCTTTATACCAATGGGTAATGAACATCGACGGTGGTTTCAACTGGTATGTTGGAGTTGGCGGTGGATTCGGTAACTATAATTATGATAATAACGATGACCATTTTAACGACACTTTTGCATTTGCTGCAGGTGACATCGGAATTGAGTACAATTTTGATATTCCATTGTTAATCTCTTTAGATTTTAGGCCTGAATTTGGTGGGAATGGTTATTACAAAAATAATTATGGCTCTGATATTGCAGTTGGCCTTAAATATCAATTTTAACGGCTAAATAATTAAACACAAAAGCATTGATTATATAGTCTGGACAACAGCCTAAATTTCCAATATTTTTTTTAGCGTTAAGGATAGAGCGGTTTGTTTGAGCTCTTTTTTGGTGGTTTTTCACCGCAAAAAAAGCGAGTAGCGATAGCCTGACCCAAAGGAAAACGCCCAAAATGGCGATTATTTTATTTTGTTGTTCAAATTAGGGTTAAGCCCAAAATTAATATTTAGTAAAATGTATGGTTTTTATATTTTGATTTCATTAAAGTGTGAATGATGTAACTTTTTTTAATAGTTCTGTAACACCTCGCCTCCAAATACTGACGAACTTTAAAAATTAAAATTTAAGAATAAAAATAAACTAAAATAGAGCAAAGATGAAAGGAAATGCAAAATTAATTACCGTATTAAATTCGCTATTGGCCGATGAACTGACTGCCATAAACCAATATATGGTACATGCTGAAATGTGCGAAAACTGGGGTTATGGAAAACTTCATAATGCAATTCGCTCACAGGCAATGGACGAAATGCACCATGCCGAATGGCTTATTGAACGAATTATTTTTTTGGATGGTGCACCAACCGTGTCCAAACTTAATTCAATAAAAATTGGAAAAACAGTGCCAGAAATCATTGACAACGACAGCAATGACGAAATAAATGCAGTTCTCGCTTACAATGATGCCATAAAACTTGCCAGGGAAGTTGGCGACCAAGTCACTTCCGATTTATTTTCAAAAATATTGGCTATGGAAGAAGGGCACGCAGATTGGGGAGAAATGCAACAAACTCAGATTAAACAAATGGGTATTGAAAATTACCTGATGAACCAAACATTAAGTCCGAAAGCAGATTAATTCATGGCCTCTTTTCTTTCCAACTTAAACAGCACCATTAAAATTTAAGATTGGGAACGGCAAACTTATTTTTGGCAAGAAAGCCGAAAATAAAAATATAATTGTGAATTTAACTTCAAACTCCCTTTTTTTTTGCTTCGGATCATAAACAATAAAATTCCAATAAAAACAAAACTCCATGAGACAGAAAGGAAACAATATCAAAATACCAGTGAATGATATTAACGTAAGTTATAATGATGAAGGGCCTAAAAAAGCGCCGGTTATCATTTTTATTCACGGTTTTCCATTGAATAAATCCATGTGGGACAAGCAGTCCGAAAAATTAAAAGACAGTTACCGAGTGATCGCCTATGATATTCGAGGACATGGAGATACTGACCTTGGCGCTATTGATTTCTCCATTGACCTTTTTGCACAAGATTTGATTGACTTTATGGATGCCTTGAAGATTGAAAAAACCATGCTGTGCGGTTTATCCATGGGCGGATATATTGCCCTGAACGCTATTGATAAACACCCAAATCGTTTTAGTGCACTTATCTTAAGCGACACAAATTGCACTGCCGATTCATCAGAAGCGAAAGAAAATAGAATAAAGACTATTGAAGGCATTAAAGAAAACGGCGTGAAAAAATTAGCCGACGGTCTGATACCTAAATTGTTTGCGCCCGAATCTTTTAAAACCTATTCAGAAGGAATTGCCGTTGTGAAAGAGCTGATTGTGAAAACCCCCAAACAATCACTTTACAATAGTTTGCACGCTATGGCAAATCGCAAAGAAACCTGCAGCAAACTGCCGGAAATAAAAATACCTGTTCTTATTATAGTTGGAAAAGAAGACAAAATTACGCCACCGGAAGCGGCAAATGCCATGCACGAAAAAATAAAAGATTCCTCGCTTCAAATTATTCCAAATGCAGGCCATTTAAGTAATTTAGAAAATCAGGAAGATTTCAATAACCAGCTTAAGAAATTTATTGATACTATTTATCAACAAAAATAATTATAAATAAAAATATCATATTATGGAATTACTTAACAAAGAAATATTACAAGAGTTGCTTGCTACAAACGAAGCGCCTTGCATTTCACTATATATGCCAACACACAGAAGCCATCCCAAAAAACTTCAGGATGTAATCCGTTTTAAAAACCTCATTAAAGAATTAGAGGCTTCTTTATCGAAAAAATATACAGCCAATGAAGTTAAAAAAAGTCTAGAACCATTTGAAGGGCTTATTAATGATAACTCAATTTGGAATCAAACTTTAGAAGGATTGGCCATATTTAGTGCTGCCGGAATTTTTAAAACGGTGAAACTGCAGGAAACGGTTCAGGAATTGGCTATGGTAGCCGACAGTTTTCATACCAAACCGCTTCGACAATATTTGCAATCCACAAACCGATATCATGTATTGGGTTTAGGGCTTAAAGATATTCAGCTGTTTGAAGGCAACCGTCATTCACTGGTAAGAGTTGAACTCCTTTCGGATGTTCCAGAAACCATAACAGATGCGCTTGGAGATGAGCTGACCGAAAAACATTCTACGGTAGCATCCTACGGCGGAACCGGTGGAAACAGCACAAACATGCACCATGGTCAAGGTGGTAAAAATGATGAAGAGGACAATGATACTGAACGTTTTTTTCGTACGGTTTCAAAGTCTATTTATGAAAATTATTCAAAGCCAACAGGCTGGCCTCTTATTCTGGCTGCCCTGCCAAATCACCACAACCTCTTTCAAAAGGTCAGTAAAAATTCATTCTTGCTTTCAAATGGAATAGAAATCAATCCGGAATCGGTATCAATTGATAAATTGGCAGATTTGGCCTGGAGTATTATGGAGCCTGAGTATTTACTAAAACTAGATACTTTGGTTGAAAAATTTGCCCAAGAAAAAGCAGACGGAAAAGGCAGTGATGATATGAAGGAAATTGGTGTTGCTGCTGTTGAAGGAAGGATTGATACCCTTATTATTGAAGCTGACCGAATGATTCCAAATAAATTAACAAATTTGGTTACCGGAAATATTCAAAATAGAGATTTAACGAATCCGAAAGTAGATGACCTGCTTGATGATCTTGGTGAGTTGGTTATAAAAATGGGGGGAAATGTGATGGTTTTGACTTCTGAAAAAATGCCTTCTGAAACAGGGCTTGCGGCAATATTTCGCTACTAAGTAACGAGAAAGTGGGTAAAATAATTTTATAAACATGCAAACTCAGATGAAAAGCAGTAAAAGGCGCAGTTGTCAAATTGAAAAATTCGCTTGGAACCAAAAGGGGAAGCTAACGTAATTATCTAATGAACACTGAACGATTAAACGAATGCTGAGTTTGACATTGCTTATTTTAAATAAAAGAAATGGCATTCCAATTATTGACAGGTAAATAAGACACTGAAAATAAGTTTTCAAATTAAACAATTATAAAGATGGAAAATAATTCGAAAAAAATATCAGGTGCCAATCAAAAACCAATCAAAATTCATAAGGAAATCAGGTTGGTTTTTGAAGGTCAAGAAACAGTTAAAAAAGTGTCTTACGATGACATTGTACAGGATTTGAATTCAAAAATTATGGAAATTACTATGATTATAAAAGACAAATATCCTGAATTGTTAAAATATTTAGACGAAATGCCAATAACAATTCCAGCAGAAAAAAACCCCAAAATAACCTTAAAAAATTTAAGCGCTTATTATGAATCGCTTAACTCGGTATTGGCTAAATACAAATTGGAACATTCCTAAAGCCAAAAGAAAAAATGCTCGTAATAAATCTGATTTAATTTCATCAAAAAATTAAAGCCCAAAGCAATTATGGGTTTAGGACTCTTCAATTTAAAATATCTTTATTCCCATTTTTATTAAAATGAAATAAATAACACTGATGTCAAAAGAAAAATTACGATCAGAAACCAACTGCCAAAACTGCAACCAAAAGGTTGAGCATAGGTTTTGCCCTCATTGCGGAAAGTAGAACAGCGAAACTCGAATCACTTTTCATCACTTGTTTACGTATTTTTTTTAAGATTTTACCCATTACGACAATTCATTTTTGCTGACTATTTTTTACCTGCTCTTCAAGCCGGCCGCTCTATCCAAGGCTTATACTTCGGGAAAACGTAAGTCATTTTTAGCACCTATGCGCTTGTATATTTTTATGAGTTTCATTACTTTTTTGCTGCTATCCTTATTTCCTGCTGAAAATGCCAAAATCACTGTAACGAATGCTAAAAACAAAGTAGCGCAAGTGTTACCAACATTAGACTCATTGCATATTGAAGAAAAAAGTGTAGATAAACTTACCAAAATTGGCATCATCACATAGAAAGAAAATGATACCCTTAAAAAAATATTGCAGGTTACCAAAGACATTGATCAAAAAAACATCATCAATTTTGGCTACAAAGGAACCAAAGAATTAGAATGGATACAAAAACATGACAATGAAAAAGCAAAAGTCGGCAAAACAGAATATTGGTTTCTCAAAAGGTGGCTTTCCGTAAAAGAAGAAAATACCAACCAAGAAATTGTTGAAAAATTCAGCCAGTCATTTATAACGAATCTGCCAAAAGTATTGTT
>Ga0100379_10006038_pt1 | contig 10299 bp, 9 predicted proteins | sample CryGeymeta201503_FD_80418 | JGI IMG/M metagenome (GOLD analysis project Ga0100379, IMG submission 80418) | Groundwater microbial communities from Crystal Geyser aquifers in Utah, USA - Crystal Geyser metaG 2015-03 | ecosystem: Environmental > Aquatic > Deep subsurface > Groundwater | place: USA... | reverse complement strand
GTTGTATAGCTGATTATTGATAGATTATAGATATTTGAATCATTTGGTGGGAGGTTGGTAATACATCGGAAGATGATTTTGGTTGAGCTTGATGAAGTCAATAGTTCCCTACCTGATCTATTTGGTTATCTCTGTTGGAATCAGCTCTTTGATGGCCTTCATGAAACTAGACTAGCAGTAGCCACCTTCAGAGGCTCTCTCGGCTGCTCTATTGTTCAATCTTTCGGCCACTGGATTTGAAGATACCATTTTCTTCATGTAGTGTCTGAACTCACTAAAAAGTTCGTGATAAAGGCAAATGGCCCAGTTCTCACTGAGGAATTCAACAATGTCAGGGATCAAGCCATTGTCATTACGCTTGCATACTTTGTTCAGATATTAGATTGACAGGCCGATAAATGACATAAGAGAGGGGACTACTACTTGCTCGCTTCCAAGATAGGAAACATACTCAATCAGGCCATTGGGATCGATTGAAAATTTGATGTAGTGTCCTTTGAAGTTTTTGATTGTTTTGGAAATCAGTTATTCGCTTCGGACTCCTCTTTCAAGCACAACTTTAGGCAGAGAGTTATCTGTCCTTTTGATGTGGTAGTATACCATATTTTCAAAAAGAGCACTACCAATACCAACAGGCATATGCAACTGAGGAAGCTCCTCCTCGGTGTATTTATCAGTAGTCAGATAACCTAGGTTTAGAACCTCAAGGACTTGCTTACAAAGAATAGAGCCAAGTTATCTTCCATTGTATCTGTCTAGTCTTAAACTCTTGCCCACACTGAAGTTTTTGTAACGCTGACTGAACTAGCATATTCTTCCGCATGCAAAAATTTAATTTTCAGTTGTCTGGAAGTTACTCTTGACAATTAACCTTCCATTGTAAACAAGGCCATTCTCATGTATGATGTTGAAAATCTATCTGTCAATATCGATGAGCCCTGATGTGACGAAGAAAGCACATGGAGTCACAAGCTCAACCCATTGTTTCTATTGAAGAATCTCGATTTCTTTCTCAGGAGAAATTTTCTCCTCCATCTCAGAATCCTAGAGCTATTCTTCTTCGGCTAGTTTGTTGCCCATTTATTGCAGCTTGCTTTGAATTTCAGCCCTTTTTTTCTTGATTTGCTCTTCTAATTCTTCGTAGTCATCGGCTTTCTTTCGGAACTTAACTCCACTGCAAGGATTTTTCTCATCTCCGTAATGCTAATAATATTCAAATCCAAGCTCAACATTCACTCCCAATGTTCTGAGATGGTCCACCACAATTTTTTAAACATTGATGTCCTAAAAAGTGTCAGGGTCATTGATCAGTTGAGCTTCATATTAAATTCGGTCTTGATTTTTCTCAAAAGTGCAAGTCCTCCTTCTATTGGATCCAGGACAAACATAATAGATTCTCTGTGGCTCAACTCCCCGGCTGATTAGCCCACTAATAAAAGCGATTGTATGAGGTGTTCTTCCATATATAGTGATATTTTGAGGTTTTTTCTTTCTTTTCAACAACTTAATATTGTTTGATTCGATGCCAAAATGATGATAGAGATACGGATCATCGATCGAATAAAGACCTTAGATAAAGTTTTTGTCTTTGTAGTAAGGAGATTGGTTCAAACCCCATGAAACAAGCCCCATGTTTTGCAGCTGAGTGTCGATAAGTCCAACACACATCACCAACATATCAAAAGGTATATAGGCATTCTTATCGATAAGAATTCTCTTTTCCTTTTTGTCAAGCTTCACCATTTTAGCATCAAGGACTGTTGTTCTGGCATCAATCATCAAATTTTTAATCTCTTCCAAGGTATAGCTTGTACTTGCTGCCCTGAGGTAATCTCTTTGGGAATTAACATGCATTGTGATAATACCTCCAGGGCTGAGAAGAGTAATGTTGGTGAAGTTGACATCTTTGATCATCAACAAAGACTAAATAAAAGAAATACCAGTATCTGAGGCACCCACTACCACAATTCTTGTGTTGTTTTCCATTTTCAAAGCGTTGAGATTTTTCTTTGTGATCATTGACAAAGAGAAAGGAGCCTACTATTGATCACAAGCATCACGATCAAGGTCAATACCTCCTTTGTTGGTAAGCTGGCGCTGTTTGTCTTCTTTTTAGAAGATGAAGTTCCATTTTTTTTTGAGGAAGTGAGGAAATATTCTCATCCTGAGTGGAGTAAATTAATGAAAAATATCAGGAAGCAGGGTTCTGTTATGGACTTCGAAGTAAAGACAGGTCTTATTGGTGAGCCGAAGAATCTCTTTGAGAATGAATCGAACATTTTTGATGAAGAGAGGATTAATAAAGGAGTAAATAACTTTTCCGTGCTTGTCTCTGGGATGCTCGTCGAGGATAATGTGATCCTGAACAAAGAAATGAGAGATGTAGTAATCCAAGTTGACTGTTTTAGAAATTGTATACATACCAATGACTTCATTGCCACACTTGACTGTAAAACTTAAATACTTTGATGAGGGATTCGTGATGGAATCAATAACGTCCTTTTCAATTTGTTTTTTGTTTGATGCTTCCATCATCAGATAACCTGCTTTCTTCAAATCTCCCAGACCAGATTTGCGCACAATCAATTCTTTTGAAAACAAAGAATCCTTATGGTAAATATATAGGCAATGCTCAAAGGTTGAATTTTTCTTGCGAGGAACTTGAATGAAGTTCTTAACCAGTGAATTTTCAGGCACTGTAAATGGCTGAGTGATGATAATGTAATCTCTTTCAGGGAAGAGGGAGAATGCAAACTCAACAAAATCCAGACTTCTGGATTCGTACACTTAGTCAATGCAGTAGAGGTTGATCACTATTGCATTTGTTTCTTCATATGGAATATCTGGAAGTTCACCGTTTTTCAATCCATCAACAAGAGCTTAGTATTTTCCATAGTCGAAGTCACGAGCAATAGCAGTTTGCATTTTATTTCTTTGGTTTAGTTCCTCTTGCTCAAGCTACCTGACTTCATTTTCAAGCTTTTGACTTTTGATGTAGCCCATCCTGCTTAAGTTAGCATCAAAATAGGTTATTTTGTTGATTGCATCGGAGAAATCTTTATATGAGACTAAATATTGAGTCACGTCAATGAATTTAGGCTCAACATCTTTCTTAATTGCTATGGCTTTTTTTTATTCATGTTTTTCTTGCATCCGTACAACCCTCTCTTCGTACTTGATGCCACCAAAAGCTTCCAGAATGTTACTCATATTGTCAGCAACACTACTAGCAACAGTGATGCCGTTCTCATTCATCTTTTTGCCAAGAGTATTGAGGTCGATACTTTTGTCTTCTATCATCTGACCGTTCTGATCACAAAATAGCATGACTGTTTGTTTGCTTTTGTCTTTTATCTCTTCTCTAAAGGCAGCTCTAATCTCAACTCCGCAGCCCACAAAGCGAGTGAAAGCTTGAATGAAAGGAGCAGTATCGAACCATTCAGGTGGCTTCAGATTTTCTTCATCTCTTTTATCTTTGCCTTTTTTCAAAGTTTTCTTGGTGTTTTTCTTGGGCCTTCTGAGTTGAGCAGCAATGTTGTCTTCAATAATTTTCTTGGCCCAATCTTTCCAATGGCCTTCCTTTTTCATGTAATGCTGAGGCAAGCCGAACAGCTCCAAGGTCTCAATCAAAAATTCCCATGGACTGATGATGATGCTCTCAAGATATTTGGCATGCTCTGGATATTTGCTGAATATTTATGAAGGGAAGTATATATTGAAGCCTTGAGTCCAGTTTTTCAACAATTTTTCAAAGCCAGGAATATCGAGTGCCTTCATCTGAGCCTCATTATTTGCAATATTCTCGAGTTCAAGTTTAATCTAACTTTATTTCTCCTGACAAAATTGTTGTAGTAAAATTCTCTGACCAATTTTTAGACTCTTCACCCTTTCTTGCTCAATAAGCTTTTTCAATTCGAACTATCTTTCAAATTGCATGAGTTTCTCCTCATAGATATTTCTGTCGTATCGACTGCTTATAGCTGCTGCTAAATCAGTTTTGATAAGATTGTCGTAAGTGCCAAGTTCAAAATATTGATTGAGAAGTTTATAATCGATCTCTGTTGATATACTCATCAGACCAATAGCTTTATCTCCAATCTGACCGACAATGGCCTTTCCTTCAGAAGTCATTCCTTTGGTCATTCTCCTTGTCAAATTCTGAGTGGCAATCAGATCAGCGATGAAGAACTCTCCGAATTGACTTGTTAGCACATCTGATTGTTTGTTGAAAATTTATGCCAAATCATCGTGATCTTCTTATTTGGCCATTCTTATTTCCATTTATTGAACAACATGATTCTTTGGAGTGTAATAAAGAGAAGATTTAGCACTGATACCAATAAGTTCTTTGAGGACCTATCTATTGCTAGCTTTTAGCTCAAGAAAATGACCATAAAGAGTACGGTACATCGATTCCATTTATTGAAGAGACTAAACTTCTCCTCTTTTCAGAAAGAGCAAACCATCAAGATGAGGTTGCAAGATATACAAATTTTGGAATATTCTTTGTGTAACTGCTTCGATTTGTTGGGTGTACTCGTCAGAAACAAAGATGAAATTGATCCACAAGCAATTACTACTCATTATTGGTAGTCCTTCTAAGTTGAAGGCCTTGCCTAGCCATCCTTCCCATAGATTATAGTGCTTGTCATCGTACTTACCTTTCAAACCCGGAGGACTGTCATCAAAACAAGCAGCTCCTATTACTCTGTGATCACTATTGAGCACGACTAAAGAAATATACGATCTGAGTTGAGGCATTGATACCTTTAGAAGAGAGTGGTCAGTTTGGGATAATCGAAAAGCAAGTTAAGATCGCCTTTGTTTTACTCGTTTATCAGTTGGCTGAGAGCCGAAACATCATCGAGGTCAGCTTTTCTAACGAAGAAGTCACTGATGAGACGAGACTGTGCGTCTTGTTCGCTCATTTAAATTAAGTTATATATTTAAACGCCAAGTTGCATTATATGTCATTCAATCTCACAGCAATCAAGGTCAACCTTCATAAACCATCTTGCGATTGGCAGCGTCCAACACTTCCCCTTCAGTCAGCTTGTTGACGAATTTTTTACCATTAAACAAGCAAAAAGTAGGAACTGAGGACAGTTTGATGAGTTTATTCTTTCTGAATTTGTTCTCAGGATCTTTCCAGGTGGGTCGGTCACCTGCGATGAAGATGTAGAAGGGAAGTCCGGCTTGTTTGGCCTCATTTTCCAAGGTCTCATAGATGGGTTTCACAGCAACACAATCAGGACACCAATCATTGCCGTCTTGATTTTTGTCTGATGTGAAGAGAACGACCACCTTCTTTTCCTCCTTCTGAATATTTTCAAATACTTCTTCAAACTTGTTGAAAGGAACAGTCTGACTCATTCGATAACTAATATTAACTAATCTGAGCATTATTAATCTACTAATCCACACTTGGAGCTATATAGCTATATGCAATCACTTATTAATCAAATCTAATTCAGGCAGAGGGGTCACATCTTTTAGATATATCTTGGTTGTTCGGACAACTTGACTAAAAACTATTGTAGTTGGTTTTTGAGGAAGATAGAAGACAAGTGATTCAGGGTGAATATTGGCCTCCTGACCAGATCTGTAAATTTTATATTTCCCATCTTTTCCCAACTTGGCAGTCGCATAGAGGCATCCTTTGGCCATACACTTTATCCAAGCCTGTATTTGATTCCCCTACAAAGTAGTCAGAGGTATGCTTGTATTTTTATTGGCAGTTTCTGTGCCTAATTTGAAGAATTATTTTTTCTGTCTCTCTCTCATAATTTGATGAAGATATTCTTCCAGTTGATTTCTGATGAGCACGGCTCTTTTGATGTTGTTCTTATTGATGAAATTTTGTTTACAAAATAGTTGCTTATTCTGAGCTTTTGTGTATTCGTGGAGAATGTTGACTTTTGCCAGATGATCAGAAGTTAGTAATCTATTGGATGTGTTTCCTTTGCCCGAAAACTGCATACTGTTGGTCACCACAGGCACAAATTTAGTGAGAACTTCCTGCAAAGTATTCTTTTTTGCTCCTTTTTAAGCGACAGCAGAAGAAATGAATAGGTTGTCAATTGATATGATGCTCATCAAACTCAACATGATTGCTTCGCACTTAAATTCCAGTGATAGCAGGAGTAAATGAGAAAGTCGAGGTGGTAAAGGCAGTTTACTTAATTCTCTGCCGTATTATGTAATTTATTACTTTGGTTCAGATGTCAGAGCTCCAATTTATCGAAGAATAGATAGGCATTATTTGAATGTCTAAAGAGGAGGTTGATCGATGAATTCTAATTCGAGAATAGATGGGATTCCAATTGCTTTAAGCTGAAGAATTGGACCACTTAATTAACTTCTTAAAATTTATGGGACTGAGTAAGATTATAGATCATCGAAGGCATTTTTCGGATATAGCTGAAAACATTTTCCAGGAGCCTACCGACCAGCTCTTCCTGCTCTTTGTAAGGCATTGGCCTTGCTCTATGGTATAACAGTAAGCATATCGAGCAATCTCTGCTGATCATAAGTTCTGACCTTCATGTATCCACAGTCAACCACAAATCGAACTCCAGGAATTGTAACACTAGTTTCTGCAATATTTGTTGCAAGAATAACTCTTCTGATACTCTTATCATTACCCCTTTAAAACACCTTGTGCTGATACTAATGAGGAAGAGCAGAGTAGAGCATCAGAATCTATATGTTGACAATATTGTGATCTCTTTTGACTCTTTCAAGCTTTTTGTGAAGAGATACAATCTCGTCTTATCCAGTTAAAAAGGCCAAAATATCTCCTTCAGCTTATTTATAGTGGATTTGGAGAATAGCGTTGAATGAACCGTCAAAATAGCTTTCAAGAGGCTCAAGCACATTGAACACTTCAGTGGGATATGAACGCCCTTCAATTTTTATCAATGCATCAGTATTAAAAAATCTCATGAATTTACTAGCTTCGATTGTAGCAGACATGATTATTAGTTTGAAAGTCTTGTGCTTTTGCTGAGCAGCTAACTTCCGCTTGAGGACAGACATCAAAACATCAGTATTGATGCTTCTTTCGTGAGCCTAGTCCAAGATAAAAAGATCATAGTGTGAGTCAACCATAAGTTAGCGAATAGCCATGCCATCAGTTGCAAAGGTTACTTTGGTATTTTTGGATCTTTTTTCCTAAAATCTCACATTATAGCCTATTTCTTATCCGATATTGACTTTCATTTATTCTGCCACTCTTTCAGCTAATGTGATAGCACTTATCCTTCTCGGTTGTGATACAATGATACTTTTGAAGTGAGGGTACATATATTGAGGTACTTGTGTGGTCTTTCCACTGCCAGTCTATCCGCATACTAGAGTAATTGCGTTCTTTTTGATCGTCTGAATTATATTCTCTTTGTATTGAAAAATGGGCAAAGCCATCTGTTGTGTTTGTTCATCTTTTTCGTCAAGCATCGTCTCTAATTTTCTTTAAGAGGGAACCATATGCTTTGTTGTTATTTTATATAATTAAAATGATAAGAGCATTGAACACTTTCACGACCAACAGTCCTACTCATAGCCAGTTCCAATCACCTAAACAGCCCTCAGCTACTTTCATGTTCGCCTCCGAAGCCGATAGTCGTGGTCAATAACATCAAAAAACTGCACACTTTATCCGGGATACAATCAAAAAAATTCCGAGCGCCGATGTGTATATCTTTCCTGAATTAGGATAAAAGATGTCGGAGATAATGAGAAAGATTAATCTATTGAAGATTTACACTCAGAAGTATCGCTATTGTTGAGTCAAGTCTCAGTGCCAGTAGCCCAACGGCCATAGTATAATGCCGAGAGGCTGTTCAATCTCTAAAATAACATATCAAAGCACATTCTGGAACTTCGGGAACAGAAGATCGCTCTCATGCAGGAACTCAGTCAATCAATCGACACTAAGAATCTTTTTGAGCATTATCTTCTCAAAAAATAGAAAGAAGATGATCGACAAACTTAGTATGACAGTCGAATCGTGCCTTAAACACCCAGAAGTCCTGAATAGGAAATAGTTCCCACCCACATTTCAGCTATCATTCTTAAAAGAAACTAAGAGCTGCATAGAAAGCTGAAATAATTGGAAGTTAGGTAGGAAATTTTCGGATCTGGTTATAGAGAGCTGGAGGTTGACGATCCAGAAAGCAAGAGGATTATGGAAGAAATAATGCAGATCAGATAATTAAATAACAATTTGCAGAAATAGATGGCTAGTAAGTTGAAGAAATCAAACCTGAAAGATAGTAGATTCGTCACCTTTGAACCTCAGGACAAGAAAAAACATCAATAACTGCTGCATTCTCACGAATAAATCGAGAAGCTAAAGGAGAAGTATGATCAGTTAGTAAATCGTGACAACGATCCAGCATTTCGGTTGACAGAAGAAGAAATGAACTATGTGGAATAGCTTAGGCAATAAAATGAATAATTACTGAGAGAAGTGGAGGAAATGTTAAGAAGAAAAGCTGAGTCAAATATTGAAGCTCTACGCCAGAAATTGGATTAAAACGAACGCTAAAAATCTATGTTTCTGAGTGAACTCTAGAAATTTAAGATGAACATGAAAGCTATAAAATAGGAAAACAGTCGACTAAAGCAAGAACTCAACTCTTGAAGTTGTTACCATGATGAATCTTCATATTTATATATCTAAACTATTTGTCATCCCATACCTCTGTATCGGCTCATCCAATGTGAAATAGGTCACCAATGATTTTGGAGACCTTACCTCAGAAATTGATAAATTAACTGCCTGTAACTGAGAGTCTGAGAGCGATTGGTCGGTTTTAAATAGTAACTAGTGATTAAACTATATAAAAATTAAGGTAACATTGATGGACAACATTACTACCGTCGTTGGCAAACTCCTGTTCTTTGCCAGAAGTATGTGCGAGAAAAAACAAATCACCCCTGCTCAACTCGCCACTCTAAAAGGTATTGAAAAACTCACTCAGACATGATCCTTGCTGACAATGAAGATGTGATGACTGCCTACCAGGAATACAACAACAATGGTACTGAGCTAACGCTATCCTCGACCCTGATCAGGCTGGTCCACCAGGAGAGTATACCTTGTTTTAACCTAGAAGATAGCGAAAGTGATGGGGCTTAGAGCCGTAGCAGCAGCAAGAGGAACAGGAAGAACAGCATAAAGATCGTGATTCCCAAGAGAAACATCCAGAAAATGCCTGCAGGGATGGGTAGAATCTGATCCTTTACTATCTCCATCTCATCTTCATTTTAGTTATCACCTGATTTTTGGTAGCATGGGACTGAATTAACACAATGAGCTACTTGTTGAGGATTCAAAACTATTCTCATATTTATCAGGCAGCACCTCGACTTTTTCTGATGCTATTCCAGTTATCTGTTTTTTAAGAAAAACATCCACATATTTTTTGTTTGCGGGGGAGGTGGAGTTGACTCTTTTTTCGCTATCAAAGTCAAATGTAGTTTATGGTTCAAAATATCAAGAAGATCGATCATTTTCCTACTGAGCCAACGTATGACACGTTAGTGGTATTCAGGCATCTCACTGAGTTCTATTGAATGCGCTCGATGATTTCTTTTTGTTTGTCCAGGCGCATGGACAGATCCTCGTAGAAGCCTTTGAGGTTGTATATACCTGCCTTTGTGTATATTTTTTCTGTGTTGGAGGGGATGAGAGGAGGTCGGATTTCCTTTCCCCCAATTACCTCCTGGTAGTCCTCGTCGATGAGAGTACTTTAGAATTTCGACATTTTGAATTATAGCGATTAACTCTTTATCTAACTAACAAACTTTATTTGATAAGATACGTGATGTCTGACTACGACTATTAGGAATAGTACCAAGACTACCCCGAAAATTAGGAAGAAGACATCAACACCAAAGTCGATCTTGAGTACTACGAAATCGAAGATCTAATTCGAGCTGGAAAAACAGATAAGGCCATCGACTAGCTCGAGCGATTGTACAAAACCTGTGAAGAACACAATCTCAAAAACTACAAGATCAAAATTCTAAATCAGTTGCTCACCATCTACAGTAAGAATGAAAGGGTTGAAAAAATATCAAACATTCTGAGCCGAATAGCTGAACTCAACAAACAAGAGAAATACACCGAAAATGCTGTCAAGTCAATTATCACTATTGTCCGGGGCTCCAACTATGCAAAAATAAAAGGAGATCTCATCAACTTTATTGAAAATTTCGATCAAGAAACCAAGCTCAAATCATACTTATTTTTACTTGAGCGGGCTATTGAAGAAAGTGACAAAAATGAGGCTC
>Ga0100379_10006029_pt1 | contig 10307 bp, 10 predicted proteins | sample CryGeymeta201503_FD_80418 | JGI IMG/M metagenome (GOLD analysis project Ga0100379, IMG submission 80418) | Groundwater microbial communities from Crystal Geyser aquifers in Utah, USA - Crystal Geyser metaG 2015-03 | ecosystem: Environmental > Aquatic > Deep subsurface > Groundwater | place... | reverse complement strand
TGTGCTAATTTTTACGTTTGCATTCCACCGCAAACATTAATTACTTGTCCGTTTACATAAGAAGATAAATCGGAAGCTAAGAAAAGTGCTGCATTGGCAACATCTTCAGGTGTTCCTGCTCTTTTCATAGGTATATCTTCAATCCAACCTTTCATAATTGTTTCGTCCAATTGGGCTGTCATTTCTGTTTCGATGAAACCTGGAGCAATGGCATTGGTTCTAATGTTTCTTGAGCCTATTTCTTGAGCAATAGATTTAGTAAATCCAATTATTCCTGCTTTTGAAGCAGCATAATTTGATTGTCCTGCGTTACCTTCAATACCAACAACCGAACTCATGTTTATAATAGAACCAAAGCGTTGTTTTAAAAGTGTTTTTAATGCACATTTAGTAATGTTAAATACCGATTTTAGGTTTACATTCATGACTTCGTCCCAGTTTTCTTCCGACATTCTCATTAGCAGACCATCACGGGTAATTCCAGCATTATTAACGATGGCATCAATTTTACCAAAATCGGCAACCACTTGATCAATAAAAGTTTCAGCTTCACTATAAACAGCAGCATTAGACTTGTAGCTTTTTACTTTAACTCCGTAAGCAGCTAATTCATCTACAACTTTTTTTGCCTGTTCGTCTGACGAAACATAAGTAAATGCAATATCGGCCCCGTTTTTAGCAAAAACTTCGGCAACACCTTTTCCAATGCCTCTAGTGGCGCCAGTGATTATTGCAACTTTTCCTTCTAGTAATTTCATTGATTATATTTATAAGTATAAGAGTTCCACTTAACCTCTCCGAAGCGGATGGACTGCCTATCCACATTTCCCAACTTTATAGTTAAATTGGTTAGTTCTCCCTCCTTTCGGGAGGGACCGGGGTGGGCTTATTATTTAAGCGTTTACTTTCATTAGTTCAGCCATAGCTTGTCCTATATCAGCAGGAGAATCTACAACAGTAATTCCACAGTTACGCAAAATTTGTTTTTTTGCTTTAGCCGTATCTGCTTCCCCACCAACAATAGCACCAGCGTGTCCCATAGTTCTTCCTGCAGGAGCTGTTTCACCAGCAATAAAACCAACTACAGGTTTTGTTCCATATTTTTTTATCCAGTTTGCTGCATTTGCCTCAAGGTTTCCTCCAATTTCTCCTATCATAACAATCCCTTCCGTTTCTGGGTCATTCATAAATAATTCAACCGCTTCTTGAGTTGTTGTTCCAATAATTGGGTCTCCTCCAATTCCTATAGCTGTTGAAATACCTAATCCTGCTTTCACAACTTGATCAGCAGCTTCATAAGTTAATGTACCAGATTTAGAAACGATACCAATTTTACCTGATTTAAAAATAAATCCTGGCATAATACCAACTTTAGCACCATCAGGTGTAATAACTCCTGGGCAGTTAGGTCCAATTAATCGAGCTTCTTTTGATGTTAAATATTCTTTAACGGGTATCATGTCTTTTACTGGAATTCCTTCTGTGATACAAACTATGACTTTTATACTTGCATCAGCAGCTTCTAAAATCGCATCGGCAGCAAAAGCTGGTGGAACAAAAATAATTGAAACATCAGCTCCAGTATTTTTAACAGCATCAGCAACAGTGTTAAACACAGGTCTGTCTAAATGAGTTTGTCCACCTTTTCCAGGAGTAACACCACCAACGACATTGGTGCCATATTCTATCATTTGACTTGCATGAAAAGTTCCTTCGCTTCCTGTGAAACCTTGAACTATAATTTTTGAATTTTTATTTACTAATACGCTCATAATTGTATGTTTTCTATGATTATTTTTTGTGAGTTCAAAAGTAGAATTTAAAACTGAAACATACAATACCTTTTACAAGATATTGGTAAAGGTTGTCAGTTTATAAACAAAATAAAAACAAAGTAAGAGATATATCGTTTAGTTAAAATTCTAATTCAGAAAGTACTAACCATCGCTCTGTTTTGTTATCGATTAGACTACCAACTTCTCCAATTTTGTTGGTGATACGAATTATTTCATTATGGTCTGCTTGCATAGAAGTTAATTCTAGCATTAAATTCTTTTTTTCAACTTCTAATTCTTCTAATTCTTTTTCAATTTGTTGAAATTCAATTTTTTCTTTATAAGAGAGTTTAGTTTTAGTATCTTCTTTCTTTTGTGTTGTTATCAACGCTTTTTGTTCAGTTGATTTTGATGCCTGTTTTTCTAGAAGCTGTTTTTCTTTTAAATTATCTCTGTAATCGCTGTACTTTCCTAAATAGTCTTTAACAATACCATCTCCTTCAAAAACAAATAAATGATCTACTAATTTGTCCATAAAGTATCTATCATGCGTAACAATAATTAAACATCCTTGAAAATCTTCCAGAAAATCTTCCAACACATTTAAGGTCATAATATCCAAGTCATTAGTCGGCTCATCTAAAATTAGGAAGTTGGGGTTTTTTATTAAAATAGTAAGCAAATACAACCTGCGTTTTTCTCCACCACTTAGCTTTGCCACTTGGTTGTAGTGCATGCTTTTATTGAATAAAAATTTTTCTAAAAGTTGTGCAGCAGTGAGACTTCGTCCTTTTGTTAACGGGATAACTTCTGCAATATCTTTTATTGTTTCAATCACCTTCTTATCTTCCTTAAACTGCATTCCTTTTTGCGTGTAATACCCAAAAACAACTGTTTCGCCCGAAACAACTTTTCCTCCATCAACTTGTTGAAGCCCAAGAATTATATCTAAAAAAGTAGTTTTGCCAACGCCATTTTTGCCAACAATTCCTATTTTTTCTTTTTGTTTGAAAATATAGCTAAAATCATTTAATATTTTTAAATCACCAAAGGATTTTTTTACGTGATGCAATTCCAATATTTTACCACCTAAACGAGTCATGTTTACTTCCATTTCAACTTTGGAATTGTCTTTTTTTAGTTTGGCTGTTTTTTCTGTATCATAAAATGCATCCTCTCTTGATTTTGCTTTTGTACCTCTTGCTTTTGGCATTCTTCGCATCCACTCAAGCTCTTTTCTGTAAAGGTTTTTAGCTTTATCAACATTGGCTTCAAAAATGGTTTCACGTTCTTCTTTTTTCTCTAAAAAATAGCTGTAATTTCCTTTGTAACGATAAAGTGTTTGGTCATCCAATTCAATAATTTCATCACATACTCGTTCTAAAAAATACCTGTCGTGCGTAACCATTAATATGGTAATATTTTCCTTACTTAAATGGTTTTCTAGCCATTCAATCATGTCTAAATCGAGGTGATTGGTAGGTTCATCTAAAATAATAAAATCAGGTTCTTCAATCAATACTTGTGCTAAGGCAATTCTTTTTAACTGCCCTCCAGAAAGTTCGCCAATTTTTTGTTCCAAGTCATGTATTTGAAGTTGACCCAAAATTTGTTTGATACGTACTTCATAATCCCAAGCATCTAAGACATCCATTTGCTCAAATGCCTTTTGCATACGCTCATTATCATCAGGATTGTTTATGGCTTTTTCGTATTCTAAAATGGCAGCAACTTGTTCTGAATCTGCTTTGAATATGGTTTGAGAAATGGTTAATTCATCGTTGAAATTAGGTGTTTGTTGTAATATTCCTGTTCTAATTCCATTTCTGAAAACAACATTCCCAGAGTCATAACCATCTTCACCAGCTAATATTTTTAGCAAGGTAGATTTTCCTGTTCCGTTTTTAGCTATAAAAGCTACTTTTTGTCCTTTGTCAATTCCAAAAGAAATGTTTTCGAATAAAATGTGTGTGCCGAAAGATTTTGTTAAGTTTTCTACTGATAGGTAGTTCATAGTGTTGGAAGTTGATGGTAGTTTTTTAGTCGCTTATTTTATTTTTTAAGTCCATTCTTTCGTGCAATATTCTAATTACTTCAATTTCATCTTCCGAAATGAGGTAATAAAATATGATGTGCTTTCCTATTTTTAGCCCTAATAAATGGTTACTTATTTCAGCATAGTTCTTTCCTATGCTTGTATTTTCTCCAATTTTTTTACAAGCAAACATTATTGTTTCATAATATTTGTCGGCTTGATTTTCTGACCATTCCTGAACTGTATAATCCCAAATATCTGTCAAATCGTTTACCGCTTCCTGCCTTAATACAACTTTAGCCATTTTTTCTTTTTTCAGATTTCAGTTTGGATAGGTGTTCATCAAAGTCAAAATCTTCAACTCTTGGGCTATTTAATCCCTGTTGAATAGCATTTTTTAAGGCAATTACTTTACTTTCTTCATTTTCCAAAAGTCGAAGCCCTGCACGAATAACTTCGCTAACACTTTTATACCGACCTGCAGAAACTTGGCTGCTAACGAATTGGTCAAAATAATTCCCAAGTGATATTGATGTATTTTTCATTTTTTTAAATTTTTATTCAAAGTTACCAAAAATTGGTAAATAATCCAAATTCTGGATTCCACATGTTTGGAGTATATATAGGATTTTGTTATTTACTCGGGTTTGGTAAAATTGCCAGCAACTTATTTCTAGACTACTAATACCTAGCTCCTTTTTCAATTAAAAACTCTTTCTAGGGCAATTGCAGCAAAGGTATGTGTAGGATTTAATTTTAACACTTTTTGAAAATCTGCTTTTGCTTTTGTTTTGCTTTTCATTTTTTCGTAGCATAGACCTCGGTTGTAATACGCATCAACATAACTTGGTTCAATTTCTATCGCTTTGGTGTAAAAGCCGATGGCATCTTCATATAAACTTAAGTATTCTTGATGAATGTATCCTAAATTAAAATAAGGTTCTCTAAATTCTTGAATGGCTAAAATTTCGTGATAAGTGGTTATGGCTTGTTCGTACATTGCATTTTCTTGGTAATAAAATCCTAGATTATAAAGTGCTTCTAAGTTATTAGGTTTAATTCGGAGTGCATTTTTAAAATACCCCTCTGATAAGTTTCCTTCTTTATAGATATGGAGAATACCAAGTTGAATATAAGCATCATAATAGTCATTTTCTTGTTCTACAGCTGTTTTAAAACTCGAAATGGCTAAAGTTGTATCTTTCTTCTCAATAAAAATCATGCCTTTTAAAAAATAGGCTTCGGAGGCATACATATTTCTTTTGAGTGCTGCATCAGCATAATCTAATGCTTGTTTGTAATCTTTTGCGATGAGTGCCAACCAACCTAATTCTATACGTGCCTGAACATTTTTATTGTCCACAAACATACATTTATCTAATGTTTCTTTGGCTTCTTTTAGTCGGTCTTGTGATTTCAGTAATTCCGCTTTTAGCAAATAAAATTCAGGGATTAAGGAATCAATACCAATTGCTCTATCTACATCTTGAATGGCTTTGGGAACGGCACCATATTTTTGGTACAATCGGGCTCTTTTTAGGTATAAAGCAGTATTGTTAATGTCGTTTTTAAGTAGGTCATTAATTTCTTTAAAGGCTTTTATTTGCTCATTAGCGGTGCTATCAAAAGCTTGTTCAATAGATTGCTCAATAATTTGATTTTCGCTATTATTACAAGCAATGAGTAGAAAAATTGTAAGCGAAAAGAATATGAGTTGTTTCATAAGTAGCGTTTAAAAAATGTAAAAACCCCGAATAGTTTCGGGGTTTCAAAAGTACAAAATTATAGCAAGACCTCCAAGGTTTTCAAAACCTTGGAGGTCTAAATGATTAGAAATACTAAATTCTTACGGTGTTAATAACATTTAAAAAGTATTTTCAATAATGATTATAGATTTTTTAATCTAAAGTAATTTCGTTTTATGAATATAGAATTATTAAGGAAATATATGCGTGAAAACCCACCTCTGTCCGTAGTTTGACGCCAAGCCTTTGTGTAATGGCAACTACGGACTTTATATCAATTCTATTTTTTTATAATTTTTTGTTCTTCTATCACAAACACACCTCAAAAGTAATAATTATTTTGGCTTTGTAGTTTTAAGTCCGTAGTTGCCAACGCTCTTTGCTAACGCTTCAAACTACGTACAGTGGGGTCTGATTTGATATTTTCATATGTAATTAATGCCAACTATATATATGTATGATTTATTCAAAGAAATTAAATAATCACAAACCACCAAAAGAAACTTTTACTTCCCTTCCAAAACGGCAATAATTTTTTGCTCTAATTCATCCATTAGTTCTGGGTTGTCTTGGATTAATGCTTTTACAGCATCTCTTCCTTGTCCGAGTTTGGTATCGCCATAACTAAACCAACTGCCAGATTTTTTAATGATTTCGTGATCTACCGCTAAATCAATAATTTCTCCTACTTTGGAAATTCCTTCGCCATACATAATGTCAAATTCGGCTTTACGGAAAGGAGGAGCTACTTTGTTTTTTACAATCTTCACCCTTGTTCGGTTTCCTGTAATTTCTTCTCCATCTTTAATTTGGGTAGCTCTTCGAATATCAATTCGGATAGAAGCATAAAATTTAAGTGCATTACCACCTGAAGTAGTTTCTGGGTTTCCGAACATCACTCCAATTTTTTCTCTCAATTGATTGATGAAAATGGTACAGCAATTGGCTTTTTGAATAGAGGAAGTTAATTTACGCAATGCTTTAGACATTAAACGTGCTTGTAAGCCCATTTGAGAATCGCCCATTTCACCTTCAATTTCTGCTTTTGGTGTAAGTGCAGCCACAGAATCAATAATTAATAAATCAACTGCTCCCGAACGAATAAGGTTATCTGCAATTTCTAAGGCTTGTTCGCCATTGTCTGGTTGAGAGATGATTAAATCATCAATGTTTACACCTAAAGCAGTAGCATACGTAGGGTCAAAAGCGTGTTCAGCATCAATAAAAGCAGCTATGCCTCCTTGTTTCTGACATTCTGCAATGGCATGAATGGTAAGGGTGGTTTTTCCAGATGATTCTGGACCATAAATTTCAACTACTCGTCCTTTTGGGTAGCCTTTAATTCCTAATGCCAAATCAAGAGTTAACGAACCTGTGGGGATAACATCTACATTTTGAACAGGAGAATCTCCTAATTTCATTACGATACCTTTTCCATACGACTTTTCAAGTCTGTCCATGGTTAATTGAAGGGCTTTTAATTTTTCTGCATTTACTTCTTTTACTGCTGCCATTGTTCTATATTTTTGGAGTTTAGTTATTTATTATTTGATTGGTGTGATCTTTTGTTTTTACATCGGTTATTATTTTTTCAATTATTCCCTTTTCATTGATAACAAAAGTAGTTCTGTGAATTCCATCATAGGTTTTTCCCATAAATTTTTTCTCGCCCCAAACACCATAACGATTTAGTACTTCTTTGTTTACATCTGCTAACAAGTTAAAATTCAGTTGTTTTTTTTTAATGAACTTTTGATGTGATTTTTCAGTATCGGCACTGATGCCTATTACTTCATATCCTTGTTTTTGTAAGGTGCTATAATTATCTCTAAAATTGCATGCTTGAACTGTACAACCAGGAGTAGCATCTTTGGGATAAAAATAAATGATTACTTTTTTACCTAAATAGTTAGCAAGAACGTGAAGCTTTCCATTTTGGTCGTTGATGTTTAATTCAGGAGCTTTGTCGCCTTCTTTTAGGTGTGTCATACGTGCTGTTTTTTGGACTTACAAAGTATAGGAATCTTTTGTGTTTTATCAAGAGAAGGAGGATATTTTTATTAACAAAATTAAGGATTAGTTAATGGTTAATTGTTATTGGTTATTCGTTAATTGGTGTCGTACACCCATTAAAAGTCCAATTGAATTATTAAATTTGCATGAAAGTATAATGCAGATATGGAATTCTAATGTTTTAAATCTGATTGTTAGGCAACATAAATGAAATACCTCATAATAATATTATTTGTTTACCTTAATATGGTTAGCGGTTGTGATTCTTGTAATCATAAGAATCAAAATTCCTATCAAACTGAGGATGAAATACGGGATAGTCTTGCAATAATATTAGAGGGTAACTGGACAGGGATAAGTCATGGTCAATTAAAATTTGAAGGCGATTTAATTATTAGAACTGATAGTACCGTTACATACGAATATAATTCTACCATAGATAATTTGACATTAAAAGAAAAAATACTTGAATCTCAAATATTGACGGATACTGCTGAATTTAAATTCAACTCACAGACTTTGATTATCAATGGAATTACTGATTTTGAAGGTCAAATTTTCATATATGACTTTACACAAGCTTTTGGATGGATATGGCCTATTCAAGCAGATAGTTCAAATCAAGACATAAATTTAATGGAACGTTTGAACACTGATTTACCTATTACATACGGCACAGGAATTAGGGTTTGGGAATTTTCGATTCATAATGATTCTCTATTCATAAGGCTTGAACTTCTAAAAACAAAAGAAAAAATGGAAAAATATACCTACGATGTGAAATTGAAAAAGATGAAAAACACGTAGCACAACACATAAATAGGTAGTGTACTATAAATTTCGACTCGTTTTTTTATTTCTTATTAGCACATAAAAAGCACTAGCAACTCCAACTAAAAATAACACTATGGCAATCAATTCTGCTTGGGTAGCTTTCATTCCAAAGATGTTGTAATCGGGATTTATTCTTATTTTTTCAATAAAAAATCGTTCGATACCATTAAAAATAAGATAAATAGAGAACATTAAACCTGGAATGGTTATTTTTTTTCTAAAAAGCCATAAACCAGCAAAAATGATAAATGCCATGATGGTTTCATAAAATGGAGTTGGCCAAACAGGAATAGGGAGTTCGTAGCAATATTTTCCTTCGCAACCTGCTATTAAAATTCCATCTGCATTTACATTGTGTGGATAGGTAAAAGACCACATCCACTCAGGTAAAAAACTTAATGCTTCAGGCATGGGTAGTTCGTTGGTTGTACCCCAATCACCATCACCAGAAAGCTGGCAGCCAATTCTGCCAATTCCGTAAGCCAACATCAGTCCTGGTGCACAAGCATCAATAACGTGAACGAGTTTTAATCCTTTTTTGTGGGCGTAATAGACTACCGCACCGCCACCAATTATTAATCCTCCATAAATACTTAATCCTGAACCTGAAAAAAGCACTCCAATAGGGTCGGCTGCAAAGCGTTCTAAATCTTCTACGGCATCGAAAAGTTTGGCTCCTAAAATTCCACCTATGGCAGCAATAAAAGTCATGTTTCCTACATGTTGGTAGGGACGAACGACTTCAGTTACTTCTTTGGGTTCAGGTAAACGCTGTTTTTCGGCATCCCTGTACTTTAAATAGGCTAAAACTACTGCTATTGCGAGTCCTGAAAGGAAATTTCCTTGTAAGGACAATACATAGTCGGGTAAATCTTCTATGGCTTGCTGGTAATTTAAAATGATGCCTCCAATTTTATATCCCACCACAAATCCAAAAATTCCGTTACCTATGAGGTCATTTAAAGAGGCTTTTTGTCCTTTCATTACATTGATGATACTGGAAGATAAAAGTCCATCCGCTTCTTTTCTTTTCATTTCTTTTACAAAAAGTAAGTTTGCGGCTATGAATGCTAATGCTACCATAAATCCAAACATAGGTAATGGGAAGGAAAATGAAAATCCGAAGAGGTAGTTGATTAAATCTGATAGGAAAGGGAACATGAAATAAGTTGTTTGTTAATTGTCCCATCCCAACACTCCCGAAGGGAGGGAGTTGGTTTGGAACTTGTATTTTGTTAATTGTTATTTGTTAATTTTTTGTCTTTTGTTTTCTATCTTTCTAACACATCACCCCTCCAACTCCCCTCAAGGGGAGAGTGCCTCCGCACAATGCCAGCTTCCAGTTTCTGTCTTCCATCTACCAATTCCCCAATCATTGTATTTTCATTATCAATAGCAATTAATTTAATGGATTGTATAGTGTTTTCAAGGGTTGAATCATAAGGTACTTTTACTTTTATATAATTTTCTGTAAATCCATTTAAAAATCCATCGTGCTGTTCTGACTCTAATAATACATTATAGGTTTTATGGAGGTGTTGTTCATAGAAAAAGCGTTTTTTCTTTTCTGAAAGGATGTGTAGCATTTTACTTCTGTCGCTTCTAATTTCTTTAGGAACAGGGTTTTCTAATTTAACGGCAGTGGTATTTTGTCTTTCAGAATAGGTGAAAACATGCAAATAGGAGATAGGAAGCTCATTTAAAAATTGATAGGATTCTAAAAAATCCTCATTGGTTTCATCGGGAAAACCTACAATAACATCAACACCTATGCATGCATGAGGCATTTTTTCTTTAATCCGATATACCCTGTCGGCAAAAAGTTCTTTTTCATATTTTCTTCGCATCATTTTCAATAGTTTGTTAGAACCTGATTGTAAAGGAATGTGAAAGTGAGGCATAAAT
>Ga0100379_10006028_pt1 | contig 10310 bp, 14 predicted proteins | sample CryGeymeta201503_FD_80418 | JGI IMG/M metagenome (GOLD analysis project Ga0100379, IMG submission 80418) | Groundwater microbial communities from Crystal Geyser aquifers in Utah, USA - Crystal Geyser metaG 2015-03 | ecosystem: Environmental > Aquatic > Deep subsurface > Groundwater | place... | reverse complement strand
TCATTAATATTATTTTCCATTTCAAAAATTTTTTGTACAAATTCTTCTTTACCTTCTTTCTTTCCTTTAATATAATTAGTTCCATCATTTCTGTCATTTCTATCTGTAATATCTTTATCGGCAAACATAGGTTTACTTATTTTTACGTTAGAATCAACTAAAATTTAATAATATTAATACAATCTCTGTCCATAAAGTCCATAGAATCCATATTTTTATTTTCATCGTCGTCTTGATGGTCATGATCATTGTTACCATCATTATGTTCATCATTTTGATTTAATTCTATTTCTTCCTCGTCGAACATACATTTTTTACAAAATGTTTTACTTATAATTTCATAATCTTCCATCATTCTATCATACTTCATGGTCTTTTCTTCCTCTTCCCTAACTAAGTTTTCTTTTATCTCAATATAATGCATATTTTCATTATATAGTGCATCAAATGATTCCATTCGAATCTTTTCTGAAATATTTTTTCTCCACTGTTTAAAATAGTAATATGAATTTAAATAATGTTTTCGATATATAATTTTAAAAAGTCTTAATGCTCTTATGCTTTGAGTCTTTTTTGAAGCAATTTCTGTATTTAGTCTATTTTCTTCTTTGTCTAATTCAACTGCTATTAACGACTAAATCATTTTTTATTTAATTATATACAGTATTTTCAATTATATGAAAATCAATCCTGTTTGGTTTACGATATTGAACAACTTTACTAGTGGTCCTTATCATAAATTTCTGAAATGAATGTTTTAGGTTTCTTTTATCATTTCTTTCTAATAATTCATAAAGCATAAAATGTGTAGTATGTAATTTATCATTTGAACCTTTTTTAATGTTTTTAGTTTTAGAAAGCCAAATATGAAAGTATTTCTCCTCTTTAGATATAAAATAATTGTTTTGATAAACCTGATAGAGTTTTTGGAAGCCTCGAATCTTTACCTCTTGATTTTTATTAATACATCTTATTTTTAAATAAGAAACTAGAGTTCGTTTTTTAAATAGTTTACTAATAGTCTAAAATGTTATATTGATAATTATTACTTTTATTAAAGCAACAATATATTTCTTATTCTTTTGCTCTGTTATATTCTTATCTTTTATTCCAATTTGATTAAGTCTTACAAATAATTTTATCTTGTGTTTATTAGCAAGATTATAAAATATCTGCTTTACTACATAACATTTATTTATATCCATTGATTGACTTTTATACTTATTATCAATTATAGTTAAAACTTTCCATTTTGTCCATGCACTTTTAAATTTAAATTCATCAAAATGTATTATTTTGTTATAACAATTGATTAAAGGACCTTTCTTTTTGTATAATAATTTTATCATAATACTAAACACTTTATATATTTTTTTGAAAGGAGTTCTGACTGTTAATAACGTTTCTTTAAGATTATCATCTTTAACTAAGTATTTTATTCTATTATAATGTAAGCCATATTCTCGTCTAAAATTTAATAGTTTTGCTTTAAATAAGCGTCTTTCGAAAAATATCCTTTTGCTGTATAAGTTTTTAGTAAAAACATTCTTTATTAAATTACAAAACAAGCGAGTGTAATGAGATTTTTTATTTTCTAAGATTTTTTCTGTTTTCTTACTTAACTTATTATGACTTATAAAATCGCTTTTATTCTTCCATATGTAAAAGTATTTAAATAACTTTCTATCAACTACGTTCATTTTTACTAAGCCGAGTAAACCTTTTGTTCTCTTTTTAATTTTTTCATCTGTTAAATTAGTATTTGTTATAGTTAATTAATTACATATTGTTTTGCTTTCTATTAAACTTGTTAATTCTAAAATAGACTGATTATAAGTTGGGAAATTCCTTATGTTAATATCTTTTGTTATTAAATTATTATCAGATTTTATTATTAAATCTACACTTTCCAACTCAGAGTATATAAAATCTTTGAGCATATTTCCTTTATTAGTTAAATTATCAACAAATATTCTCTTAAAAATAGCAACCTTTATATTTTGGAATATAGAATGAAGCTTAATAGGAAGATTTGAAAAGCAGTTTGGGTCAATATCAACTTTATTCTAATAATTATTAATTAGTGTTTTAAAAATATTATTTACTTGAACATCTGCCAATTCTTTATATTTATGAGACTTATATAATAATTTCCAAATAAAAAAACATTTTAGCTTAGTCTTCTTCATCAGAAATATATCATTCTACATATATTAATTAGAAAATTATATATATTTATATAGTAAAATTAGTAAAATTTCTTACTGTGGCATATTTTCTAAATATATTTGTAAGATGTTTGGGTATAATATCTACTATTAACAATTTCCATTTTCTAAAAAATGATTTTAGTATTGATTGTCTGTTTAAAAAATTCTTAACGGCGTAATAGAGTCTATGATAAGCATAAAAATTCCTAAAAGTAAATAGCTTTGTTTTTGGCACCAAATATAAGTAGTTATCGTCTTTAAGAACTATATTTTGGATATCTGATCTTAATTGTATTTTGCTAAGTGCTAATATCCATCGATAGCTTAGATTCCTTTGGAGGATATTAACCATTAAATAAAGTTTTGTTGTTAGAATCTAATATTTATTATAAGAATGAGTACTTGGAATTTTACTTTACCTAGTTCATCATTTCCAGCCTTGTTATTGTTATTGTGCTCTTGATTGTTATTATCATTATGATCGTCATTGTCGTTCGAATTTACATCGTAGTTTATGACTTCGTCGTCATCATCTACAACATCATTGTCTTCTTCCTCTTCATATTCGACGTTATAATTTGAAAGTTTAGTCAGAAAATCTTCAATTCTATTTTGATATATTTTCTTAATTAATCAACCTTTAAAACGAATTTTTACATTAAAAGTCCCAGAGAAATCATTTAGTAAATATTCATATAGTTTTAATTTACTTTTTGAACTTGTTGACATTATAAATTAGTTATTTAAGTTATTTAATTACTTTAGTATTACTATTATAATACTATTATCTAAATAAAATACATATAAATATAATTTAATAATACGTAATATTAAAGAAAGAAAAATAAAACAAGTTCAACAAACAATTTTTATATTATTTATATAGCTATATAAATTAACTTCAAATTATCATTAGCGGATAGCATTTAGTTTATCTTTCAAAATTGAATAATAATGATAATTTGTATTTAGTTCTTTAATACAATCTTGAAAACTTAAAAAATCAATTTTCTTTGTTAAGAAATCATTTATTATCTTTTGTCTTGGCTTATTATACTTCTCTTCGATATAGATTTGTAATTCTTTAAAAATGTTTTCAGTAGAATATCTCTATATATAATTATAAAATAAGTATAACGACGATATTTACCATATCTTTAACTTCCTTTTCTTTAACTAAATTTAAGTATTCTTGCATTAATTGATCATATTCATTTTTTTTATCTTTTATACTTTCTAAAAAATTAGCATATTCATATTTGACTCTTTCAGAAGTATCTAGGATTATTTAATAAGTTATTAAAAAATTTTTACCTAATGATTGACTTGTTAGATTTACCAAATTTAAGTTAGATTTTTTACTTGGTTCCAAAAATCTATCAATAAAGTCTTCTTTATTTAAATTAATTAATATTAGTTCTTCGATTGGTTTGTTTGATAGTAAAGTTTGTAAATCTTTTTCGAGTTTTATTAGATTTTGAGTTCTTAGACTATTACTTTGTCTTAATTAGGTAAATTTAGTAAATATATATATAATATTTAATAATATTATAATATAATACTTACTTGCTGTTCTTACTTGGACTATTGTTCTGATTACTGTTATGATTTCCCTTAGGACTATTTGTTATTCTAAATGATTATTAATATTATAAGTATATTAAATATATAGAAATATACTTACTTATTGTTCATATTATACTTTCCTTCTAATGTTCCTACTACAACTTCTACAAAGTTTTTTAAAGAGAATCTATAAGGATCATAATTCTTTAAATATAGAGTTTTTAAACTATCTAATGTATTTTCAAGATCTTGGAATTTCTCAGAGGAAAAAATATATAAAATAGGAGGATCGCTATTGAAACAATCTGATATGAATCTATATTAAGATATTATAAGTTTTAATAACTATAATAGTTATAATTAGTATAATATTTTATTATCTTTATTGTAGAATAATTACATATTCAAGAATATATTTGCATTTTGTTTATTTGGAACATTTAATTTTGTTCCGTAACCTAGTTTTCCTTTTTGAGTTTGATAGTTATTAATTTGATTAAATCTACTAGAGAAAGCATCAAGGAAATCAGTTAACTTTTTTTGATATAATTGTTTTTGTTGTTGAGGATCTGACATATAATTTATGTAAATAATTAATAATTAACTATTAATTACTAATTACTAATCAATTATATATAAGATTAGAGATTTATAAATAAATTTTATTGTTTAACTGACATATAACAATATAAAATAAATAAAATACAATTAATAAAATTTATTCTAATCTAGTAAATAACTTTATTCTATATGGATTTAAATTTGGTTTTACTATTATAATTTATTTATCAAATTAATTACTATCTTAATAAAAGTACTTGTTATTAATATTATAATAACATTATAAAATATTAATTAAGGAAGTGACAGTATATTAAATAATTTTAATTAACAATATTTATATTAAATCATTAATCTCTTGTTAATTATATATTTTAATGGATTACGAAAAGCCAACAACAAGAGTAAATTAAAAATTAATTTTTAGCCTGAAATTGGAAGATTTATTGGATTTGATCATGTTCTCATTTGGTGTGGAAATGCTAAACAAGCTGCAAACTTCTATGTAACAAGAATGGGATTTAAGAACTGTGCTTATCAAGTATTATTTTTATTAATTCTCTAGGGACTAGAAACTGGAAACAGAGACTGGACTACTCATGTAGTTAAAAATGGAAAAGTAACTATCGCTTTAACTACTCCTCTTGCTCCAAATCAAGAATTTGCTGATCATATTAATCAACATGGAGATGGAGTAAGAGATGTTGTCTTCGAAGTTGAAGACTGTGCTCTCACATATAAAGTTGCTGTCTCAAGAGGGGCAATAGCTGTTAACGAACCAGTTGTAGTTGAAGATAAAAATGGACAAGGTAGCGTAATGGTAGCCACTATCAAAACTTACGGTGACACAAGACACTCCTTTGTTCAAAGAGACAAATTCAAAGGAGAATTCCTTCCCAATTTCCAAGTAGTCAAACCAGACCCTATTACAAATTTGTTAGGTGAATTGAACTATTTACATATTGATCATATTGTAAGTAATCACAAAGAAATTGATACAACAGTTCAATGGTATGAAAAAGTTTTAGATTTCCACAAATATTGGTCAATTGATGATACAATGCTACACACTGAATATTCGTAATTTAATATTTAATTATCTTTCTTACATTTAATTTAGAGCCCTTAATTCAGTTGTCATGGCAGATTTTGATGAAAATATTAAAATCCCACAAAATGAACCTTCATTTAGTGGAAAAAGAAAATCTCAAATTCAAGAGTATGTTGACTATTATAACGGTTCAGGAGTTCAACATATCGCAAGTAATAATATTAATTTAACATTTAATAGTTAGAGTAGAAGATATTATTCCTATTATTGATAACTTATCAAAAAGAGGTTTAAGACTTCTTGACATTCCCAAATCATATTACGACAATCTACGAAACAATTTAATGCATTCAAAAGTAAAAATTAAAGAAGATATTGATGAATTAGAAAGATTAAAAATCTTAGTTGATTATGATGATAAGTATATTATATTTTAACTTTTTTAGAGGTTATCTCTTACAAATATTTACTATGTGCGTTGAAGATAGACCAACTCTATTTTATGAATTTATTCAAAGAGCCGGTCACAATGGATTCGGAGCTGGAAACTTCAAAGCTTTATTCGAAGCTATTGAAAGAGATCAAGAAAAAAGAGGAAATTTAGTTTAAAATTAAGCTAATTATGGAATTGACTATGATTAGTTAGTTAAAGAATAATAATTAATTATTCATAATGATTAATTTTATATATTCACTTAATCATTTTATTGACTTTATTCTATTTAATCTTATTAATTATCTAATAATACAAATAATCTACTACTATTAAATATTACTAAAGTGTTTTGTGCTTTGTTTCACTATTAGTAGAAAAATATTATTAATTTTAATTAATATTTTCAGGAAATTACATCAAATTTTATAAATTTTATTAAAACTCTTACTTAATCAAATATTATATATTATTAAGTTAATTTATAATTGATAAAAAATAATAAATATGGAAATGTACGAAAATCAATCCATTAATAATGTTAATGCGGTACGTACTCAACTTTTAGTATTAGCAGATAAAGAAATGAGTGAAAAATTAAAACATCCTTCACTACAGATAAATTCTATATTTCCTAGAAAGATAAACTATTGCAAAGATAACAATTTTGGACTTACTATCACACAAAATTTTTGCTCTTCAAGAGTAACATATAACGAAGATACATTAATAAAAGCAAAGAATAAGATTAAAATTTCATGTAAAACAGTCTTGTATACTCCACGTAAAGAAGTTAATAATAATCTGTTTTTACAAAGAAATTCAACAAGTGAACAAACCCAACAATATGAGTGTAATAATATTACAGGTACTCCTACTATAGATTCTTTAAGAAGAATAAATAAAAGGATTCTTACCAAAAAATCGGTTTTAAACGAGATTATGATTTCTCAATCCCAAAAATCTGAAGAGGAGTTAAATGGATCAAAATCTAACATTAGTATAAATAAAAAACATAATTATACCAGGAATAATCCTGCATCATACCTTGATGATCCAGCTATTTTTCTTACAATTGCTAAGAGTTTTAAATATATAAGGAATCTACCAATAATAAATAAAAATTATAGTTGTACAAATAATATAAGTCCAGAATTGAAAAGGATTGAAGAAGAAAAATTAAAAAAAGCCTGTGAAGAATTAGAGAATTCATTAATAATAAAAGATGGTCTTGATTCAGATAACCCCGCTGTTATGAAAAAACTATCAAAAATGAGGATCGAATCTAAAGAAATGGAAGAAAATAAAAGCATGAATATAAGTTTTAACGCAAAAAAATATAGCAGTAGTAAATTTTCTTCGTCTAAATCACCTATAAGAATATCAACAACTAAGAGAACTTTAGTTATTGAAGCAGAAATTCCAATTAAACCTAAAAAAAATTCAAGCACAAACTTATTTAATGTAGGGAAGTTTAATCCACTTAGCTTATTTTCTCCTGATAAACGTGATAATAATCAATCTGATGATGATAGTAAATCCGCTTCGTTTAATTTAAAATTAGAAATGGATGATAATATTCTATCAGAAAATAATTCATTAAAATGGGAACATGATGATGATATTGATGATTTTAATAATATAGACGATAACAATATAGTACGATATGAAAAAGATCCCGTGAAAAACATTAAAACTTTATACGATTATGATAATCAACACAATAGGACTATCTCCTAAAATTACATTATGAGTGCAAAGCGCTGTTTGATTTTATATAGTATTTATTTATAATTTTTAACTTATTAATTATTAGTTATAAATTAATTATAAAATTAAGTTGTTTAATTTGAAATTTATTAATTACTTTATTATTATTAATATCTAATAAAATGTTAAAAGCGTCTAGTTCAACACAGAAATTTTATCAAACTTCATTCAAAACCTTTGCAGGGGGTAAAAAGAAGCTTCCTATTAGTCAAGCCTTAAGAGAATTTGATACTATTTGGATTGGAGGATTAAATAGTGCAAATATGATAAAATATTTTCAACATAAACACTTCCACGGTAAAATGGCTGGATTTAATCACAAAGCCAAATTTTTCAATGAACATATGTATGAGTATGTTATTGGTTCAAATATGAAGTCTTATAAGTATTTATCAATGCCCTTCTCTAGTAATTTTGAAGTTACTGATGCAAAATGCGGAAAAGAACTTATTACTAAGATAAACCCAGGAAGTAATGAAATTACAACCGAAAAAGGTGATGTATATAAATACAAATCACTTGTATTAAATACAGGTAAAATGATTATTTTAATAGTAAGGTCTTGACTGTAAAGTTTCTAATTCACCATTTATTGTACCTCATGTTACGGATGATCCATTTGCTAAATCAAGAGTATTTGTCCATGAAACAAGTAATATGGCTTCAGTAGAAAGAAACTTAAGAATGTTTTATATGCATAAAGATGGAGACTTTATTATTTATTTACCAGAGTTACCAAACAGAAGAGAGGGTATTTTTATTATTTACATATTCAGCATATGATCATTGGTACTTGGCTTTAGACTCATACCTTACAAGAGGTTTAATGAGTGGAACCCATAGTAGAGGAATGAAAATTAGAATTATTACTCCAAACAATACGTATAATATTGAATAATTACTAATATTAATTTAATCAGATTATATCGATTCCCATTTGCCAACGAAGTAGTAATGGAAGAAATTTCACATAGAGCAATGATAGGTATAAATTTAGCGATAATAATATATTAATATTATAAGAGGTTCATATGGGATGGAAACTCGTAGATATTAAAGTTGAAGAAAAAGAAAATCACGTAGACAGATTTGCTTTCTTCAAAGATAAAGACGGAAAAGAAATGAGACTTAGATTTGGATCTTTAGCCTTAACCCCAGATAATAAGAAAAGAGCTATTTATGAGGGAAATGATCTTACTGATGAACATGTAAATAATAAATTTTTAAACCTTTTTAGGGACAAGTTACAGTAAACCCATATACTCTTCAACATGTTAAATATGAAAACATCTTTGCTTTTGGAGATTGCACAAATACCCCTACTACAAAAGGATACTATGCTACAATGAATCAAAGTGTTGTTTGTAGAAATAATTTATGGGATTATCTCCACGGTAACGAATTTAAGGCAATTTATGAAGGATATTCTTCTTTCCAAATTAATCACTGTGTTGACAAGCTATGGATGTTTAAACACACTTATAACTTTGAACCAACTCCATTTAATTTCTATTTACCAAGATCATTAGGATGGTTAGGATATAAACTTAAGAACTCTTTAGAAAAAACATTTGTATCAAAAATATATCAAAAGAAAGCTAACTTTGGATATCCTTACCTACAAAAGGATAGATATTTCAGGCCATTAAATGAAAATCAATTCCTACAAAAGAACAATATTGCAATTAGTAGTGTATTAACTCACCCAAATAAAATGCCACATTTATCTTATCATGACGAACATGGACATGCTGCCGGTGCTCACTAAATAAGTTTTATCGTTTATCATTTAAATAAATTAAAATGCTATTATTTAAATAGTAATTAAAATTAATATATAAGTATTATATTATATTATATTAAATTATTAATTAACTTAAAAATGTCTAATATAAAATTTAACATAATATTTGATATTTGTTTCATTTAAATAAAAAAATAAATGCTTATTTGAGTTTCTATAATATTTTATAAGCATATTCTAATTCAAAATCGATAGCGCCTGGGTCTAATTGAATTAATGTAATATAGTTCATAGAATTATTATTAAGTCTAAACATTGATTTAGCAGCATTCTTTACTTGACAATTAAATAAGGATATAAATTCCACCTTGATGAAATAATCCTTACTACTCTCATTTTCTAGAACTAATATAAGAGAGTTATTTCTTCTTAACTCACTATAGAAGACATCATTTTTAATAAATCTTTCTCTTATAAGGCCATTTTTATGTTCGTTTATATAAAACCTATCATCTTCTAATGATAACATATTAATACTATCATCTATCTCTATTGATTTTAATGAAATTAAACATTTCCAAATATCAGCAAGTTGTTCAAAAAGAATAATTTCTGTGTTCATAGGAGCAAGAATAACACTATATTGTAAATAGTTATTTTCCAATGGTTCACATTCGATATTTTCAGAAAAGAGCTTAACGTATTCATTCATTTCAATTACGAATGTAACTTTACAAGGAGCAAAGCTATCATTTTTAAAACTTAAAAAGAAGTAACCAGTATTTGATCCTTTTATTAATGCGTTTACATAACTAAATCCTTTTATATCCTCAGTTAACATATTATAAGTCAAATTCTTATCTATGAAAGATATGAAGACCTTATTGAACATATCTCTACTAATAGTCTTTCTTTCGAGATGATGGAAATCAAGTTCGTAGTTATCAGAATATGAGCTTAAGACAAGGCTGATAT
>Ga0100379_10006026_pt1 | contig 10312 bp, 7 predicted proteins | sample CryGeymeta201503_FD_80418 | JGI IMG/M metagenome (GOLD analysis project Ga0100379, IMG submission 80418) | Groundwater microbial communities from Crystal Geyser aquifers in Utah, USA - Crystal Geyser metaG 2015-03 | ecosystem: Environmental > Aquatic > Deep subsurface > Groundwater | place: USA... | reverse complement strand
TATATTAGATCTACAAAATAAAAATTTAGATCTGATTATTGATTATGTATACAGACGAATTGAAATTTAATCTTTCTTTTCCTTTTCAATTGATCCTTTGTAAGGAATCACTCTTATATTTTTGGGATTTTCAATCCATACTAGATACGATAAGTAAAAAACCCAATTATTCAAGCATTCAAACTTTTTCGTTTTGATTAAATAAGTGAAATCTCTGTACGAGATAAACATAGGGTCTTTTTCTCTAGGTCTGGTCGCTAATTTACCTATTATAACAGAACTATATCCTGAACATAATAATATTCCATACAGAGAGATACAACTTTCTAGTTCTGTCTTTCCTTGTCCGTAAAAGTCATAAATAAGATGATCGTTCTTAGCAATAGGATTCATTTGTAAAATTGATCTATCTTTTTATCCTATAGAATTATTATACAGTATACGATAATATCTATACATTCAATTTTAACTACAATGATAGAAATTTGTCTTGGTAAATCACAAGTTAAATGTCTTACAATTGGAGATCCTCATTTCAAAGTTTCTAATATTGAAGAAATGAAGGAATGGTCAAGTCGAGTTATCAATGTAGCAAAAGAAGTTAAACCAGACTTCATAGTTAATTTAGGTGATACATTAGATACACATGAAAAAATACATGTAGTTCCATTAGTTGATTCCATAGAGTTTATGAGGGAATTATCTTTGATAGCGCCTTTATTTGTTGTTATAGGAAATCACGACAGAATGAACAATTCTGATTTTCTATCGAAATATCATCCTTTTTCTGCCATGAAATACTGGAATAACACTTATATTGTAGATACACCAATTGAAGCTGTAATTGGTACGTTTAGAATGATATTTTGTCCATATGTATTTCCTGGTAGATTTATGGAAGCACTGGAAAATATAGAAAGCTATCATATATCAACTGCTTGTATTTTCGCTCATCAAGAATTGTACGGAACTCATATGGTTGCTATAAAAACAGAAAAAGGTGATAAATGGCCACTAAATTATCCATTAGTTGCTACAGGTCATATACATGATTATAGTCGACCTCAAACTAATATAATCAATGTAGGATGTTCCAAACAGCATGCTTTTGGTGATCATACGGACAAAACATTATCCATTTTTAATTTTACGAAAGATGAAAACGATCAATTTATACCTGTCGAAGGTATAGGATATACAGAAGAAAGAGTAGGATTGGGTATGAAAATGAGGAAAATAATTTATTTGAATGTAGATGATGTATTGGATTATAATCCACCTACTGATTATATATTAAAGATTGTGATTCGAGGACTAACATCGGATTTGAATGCAATTATGAAACATCATATTGTTAAGTCTTGGATTTCGGATGGTATAGTTGTGGTTCCTAAAGCAACTTTAGAAGAGAAAAATATAACTGATGCTCATGTTGAAAATATTAAATATGCGTCATATTCTTTTGAATTACAGGATCATATCAAAGAAGATCCGTTACAAACTCATCAGTATCAGAAATTATTTTTTACTGGTGTTTCGGGAACGTTAGTTAATTCTTCGGGAACGTTAGTTAATTCTTCGGGAACGTTAGTTAATTCTTCGGGAACGTTAGTTAATTCTTCGGGAACGTTAGTTAATTCTTCAGGAACGTTAGTTAATTCTACTAAGAATAATAAAAACTCTATGTTTAGAATTGTCAACTAACAAGGATGAAAATCGAAAATGATGATTTAAATATTATTATAATAATTGATTATAATAATATAGTATATTATTAAAATAACGGCAATATGGATGAATTACCTGAAAATTTAGCGGATCAAGTAGAAAATATTAGTCTCAACAATGTTGAAAGAACACTTCCTATTCATTGTATAAGAAGACATAGTGTGGCTATGGATCAAACGGACGATAGAATTCCAGGAGAAATGAGTATCGACGAATCTGGTAAGTTAATCAGATCGTATTTGAAGTTTTCGAATGTAGCGAGTCCGTTTATAGCAAACTACGATAATGTAGTTCTTGTTAAAATAAGAAAAGTCATAGAATCTCGAATTATTAATGTAGTTATCAATTCTGATAATTATACAAACAATGAATATCTTGATAGTAAAATTATATTCAGGAATTACCAAGTCCAATCTCCAACAACAAAAGACGGAAGACCTTTATATCCTATAACAGCTGTCGAAAACGGTATGACATATACCGCTTCGATAAGCGTTGATATAGAACATTTATGGCAACGACGTGATAATCTACAATGGGAAAACAGAGGAATGCAAGCTAAAAATGTAGCTATTGGATCTGTACCCTTAATGGTTAGATCGAGCAAATGTCATTTATATGGATTGACTGATAAACAATTGATAGAAAAGGGAGAACTTGAATGGGATCCTTTTGGATATTACATATCCAAAGGAAATAAGAAATTATTGGTGAATCAGGACAAATTAAGATTAAATAGATTTAACTTAGTATATCATAAATATGGAACTGAAACTGAAAAATCTCCATCATGCAGAATAGTTACTGAAGCTACAGAAGGTACCAATTTGATTGCTATTCGAAGAAAAGTCAAAGTTGGAATAATCGAACTTCAGCTTAAGAAATTAGGATTGAAAGACGCCAAACAAAAATTCATTCCTGTCTTTCTACCAGTAGTTTTACTAGGTGAATTGTACAACGGAACCATAGATGATTTTAATCCATATGGTATAGACATCTCTTCTCAATTCACTTATGGTGAAATTGAGAAGAGAATAAAAAGTTTTACTTTTGTTGGTGAAAGTAGGAAAAAGAACCGAGTCTTTCAGGAATCCTTACAAACATTTTTAAATCTCAGTATTACAGGTGATCTAGTCACTTATTATACCAATATTCTTCTATCAAAAGAGAAATATGACCCAACCGAAGCTAGAAAAAGTGAAGCTGAAAGAAGAAGAAATAATTTATATCGATTGGTAACATCAATCTTTTCAGAATTATTCCCACATATGAATGGAATTTCAGAATACGAATTTGAAGTTTTATCTAACAAAGCAAATATGTTGTTGATAATGACAACTAAACTCTGTGAGTTTACAGCAGGTTATAGACAAGCCGATGATCTTGATAATTGGGCGAATAAGATGATTGTTACAGGTGCTCAGCATATTCTCAAGAAATTCATATATGAATTTAATAAGATGATAGATGAAGCTAATAAACAAATTTCAGCTCCACCTATCGAACTAGGTAAAAATCCTGCAAAATATTTTGTAGAATTGACCAATCAGTTCGGTAAACTTAATAGAACATTAACTGAAGGTTTCGAATCTTCTTTAGGTTCAAATAGATGGAAGGTTTACGGTAAGGTCTATTTAGATCTTATCGAAACTTTGAATCAAGATACAACTTTAGCTCCGTATGCACATTTAATGAAACTTAGCGCCTCTGTAAATGAAAAATCCAAGAAAATAGATCCAAGGTTTGTCAACTTCTCCCAAACAGGATACATTTGTATAGCTGCAACACCCGAAAGCAGTAAATGTGGATTAGTTAGAGAATTAGCTTCAACAGCGTTTATCACTACTGATCGTAGTGAGGAACCGATTGCACGAATATTGTCTACACCTGGATTTTTGAATAAACAATTCGCTGATGTAAATAATCCAGATATGTGTATAATCAATGGTAAATTTTTAGGATGGTGTAATGGAAAGATATTAAGAGAAATATTTCTAACCGAACAAATAGAAGGTCGATTGAATTGGGAAGCTAGTTTTGTTAAAACGGCTGACAAAATGTTGATAATATCAACAGACGGAGGTAGACTTATCAGACCTCTATTAATAGTCAATCCTGATACCAACGTTCCTCTTATTTTCGAAAGAGAAGAAGAATTAAAAGAAATGGGTATTAATGTATGGAGTGAGAAAACTAAATTTTCTGAATATCTTCGATATGGATTGGTCAGATATGTTGATGCTTTGGAACAAAATGAACAATCTGATGTTCTGATAGCTCAGTCGATAAATGATCTAGATACACATCGTCAAGAAGTTCATCAAATGCAAACTGACTTAACGAACATCAATATAGAAATTGAAAAATACAAACGTGATTGTGAAGAACAAGGATTGAATCTCGATACTACAAAGGCAGAGTACAAAACGTTAATTAGTGAACGAAATCAAATATTGAAGAAATTAGAAGATTTGAAAACACTAAGATATAATTTATGTGAAATGGATCCTTCTGCTATATACGGTGTTAGTACATCAGTTGTACCATACACTAATTATACAATGATGCCTCGTGTTTCTTACCAGGCAGCTCATAATAGACAAGCGATGGGTCCTGTCAGATCTCAACAAATGGAAACGACATTTAAGTGTCTCAATTATCCTAGTAGACCTTTGATTGAAACTCAAACCCACGATTTGTTAGGATTAACTAAACTTCCCGCGGGACAAATGGCCATGGTAGCTATTATGTCTTATGCATATAATCAAGAAGATGCTTTTATCGTAAATAAAGCAGCATTGGACAGAGGACTTTTTAGATATACAGTTACGAAAACATATAGAGAAAAAATCATACCGCTTAGGAAAAACTCTAAGAGCAAAAACGTAAACGAAGTCTTCAGATTTCCAGATATCAAAGATGTCGAAAGACCTCAATTTCACGCCATTTCGAATGATGGTACACCTATATTGTATAAATACGTGAAAGAAGGTGATGTTATTATAGCTAAGGTTCGCGAATATCGCGAGAATGGTGTTGTAGTAAAAACTGAAAATGTATTGACTAAAGTAGGTCTTCATGAAGAAGGTATGATCGACAGAGTTGTTATATCTCATAATCTTGAAGGTGAACTTGTTATTAAAGTTAGAATTTCAGATACACGTATTCCTGAAATCGGAGATAAAGCTGAAACTCAACCTGCTCAAAAAGGTGTGTTCGGTCGAATCGTAAGTCAGGAAAATATGCCCTGGTCAGCACCCATCAAAGCTCGTAAAGTAATCAACGGTAAAGAAGTATGGGTAGATGTAGAAGCCACTCAACCTGATATGATTATATCACCTCATTGTTTACCTAGTCGTATGACATTATCTACTCTAATCCAAATGGTGACTGGAATCAAAATCGCTATGACAACAGAAAGAGTTAATGCTACTGCTTTTAAACCATTCAATGAAGCTGATATTTTCGCCGCACTGAAACAGTATGGATTTACTGATCAAGGAAATAGAATTTTTCATGATGGTATAACTGGAACTCAGATGAACGCTAGAATATTTATGGGTCCATCTTATGTTTTATCTCTCCGTCATGTAGTCAAAGATAAGATATTCGCTAGAGGACGTGGTGCTATTCACGCTGTTACACGTCAACCTGTTCATGGAAAATCGAGAGGTGGTGGGTTGAGATTGGGTGAGATGGAATATGCAGTTTTAATAGCACATGGAGCAAGAGAAGTAATTCATGAAAGAATGCTTCTCTCGTCAAATCCATTACCTGTTACATGTTGTAAAACATGTGGTATCGTAGCTATCGCTCAACATGACTTAGATGAACTAAATCAACATTCATCTTCCACATATACATGTCCGTCATGTAAAACTACTGACATCGATGACTTCACTAACATCATCATCCCGGCAACATGGATGTTGTTGGTATTATATAATGGTGCAAGAGGAATTAAAATGAGATTCAAGTTCAAAGACCAAAACTAAATCTCAATTTATATTATAAAATTGATATAATATAAATTGCCTGTATTTAAAAATAATCATAAGTTTATCATTCAGTTCTGTTATAATGGATAGCGGTTTTTCGAAAAGACCCGTTAGACCTAACAAACCAGTTCCTACACCAGTTTCTACTCAAGTAGATAGACCAAGAGGTCCCGTTCCTACACCAGGATCTATTCAGGTAGAAAGACCATCTAGACCAAGAGGTCCTGTTCCTACACCAGGATCTATTCAGATAGAAAGACCATCTAGACCAAGAGGTCCTGTCCCTACACCGGGATCTATTCAGGTAGAAAGACCATCTAGACCAAGAGGTCCTGTCCCTACACCTGGAGCTATTCAGGTAGAAAGACCATCTAGACCAAGAGGTTTTGAAAAATCAGAATATAAAAGAGGAAAAGAAAGATCACCTAATATCACAGTTTATTATCCTGATGAACAGATTAACATAGTTAACGATCAATTTATATCACGAAGTAAATATTTATCTCAATTGGTAGACAAGAATAATGAGATAAAATTAACAGACATATCGATTGTATCGAACGAAGCAGCTTTTTTCTTCTTATATCTTCCGATGGTAATTAATAATAATCCATTTGGAGAAAATTTTACATTTAACAATTATCTCATTTTTTTGAAATACGCATTTTTATTCGAATATAACGAAGATTTTAAAACTGTATCAAATTGGTTAGGTGAAAAACTTTCATCAAGTGATTTTCAGAATACAGTGAGAGATGATCCATCTCAACTAGAGTCTATAAATAGACTCGATATCGAAGGACAAAAACAGTTAAGTAACTATTTAATGTCCAAATTGATGTGGACGAAAATAATTGTAGAGAAAGATCTTAAGAAGAGAAAAGTTTACGATAACATTTTAGAGTTATCAGCTACACCGGATATGAATAATATTTCATATTCAACAGCATGTAGAATTCCTGTATTTAGACGTACTAATAATAATTATTCATTCTTTGATTACAGATGGATAACTCATGTAAGTGAAGAAGAACAAAACAAAAATATCGAGCAATATTCAACTATTATGGTGAATTCTCCACTGGTTGTTATTCCTAGCTCTAAAGTTGTTTACACAAAGGATGATAATGATATGGATCGAGGTAAATTCATACCTAATTCAGGTGAATATACATTGAGAAATCTAGAGCATCGTAGTACTACGGATTTAAGAATGGTAGATTCTGTTAAATTTTATCCTCTTGAAAATGGATTGTATATTCAATACGAAAGCGGTAGTCAATCTTATATCAACAAAATTGAGTTAGGTGATGAAGATAATTTAAATCTAAAACCCGTTTACGAAACAAACGATGCAAATGGAAATTTACAAGAGACTGTTTTTTCAGCTGGATTTATTTTTTCTCCTCGTTTGAGTATGGGGTTAACATCAGATTTAAATTCATTATGGGTCAATAATGAATATATACCATTCGATTATATGAATAATATACCCGATCTCTATCGACCTCAAATGACAAAAAAATTTAATTATCGAACTAAAGTTTTCTTTTCACCTGATGATTCATTTTTTGGTATACTTGTATCTTTTGTCAATAGAATTGATCAAGTTCTATTAGTTTATAATAATCGCGCTGAATTTATAATCCATATAATATTTATCAAGTCTGATGAATTTTTGGGAATAGGATATTATGGATATTTCATTTCACGTAAATCAAATTTGATTCTTAATCATCAATCTTATAAGATATTTTTTGTAGATTGGTCTGGTAATGAGTCTGAAATATACGATGGTATGAAAAAATTCTATAAAATAGGATATAATGATTCTATAACAATCTTGGGTTGGGAACTAGTAGTCGTAGAGAAAACTAATTTTGTAATCAGAGAAAAATTAATTGATACTCTCAGAAATTATCTTGGTATTTAATTTTCCAAATCATATTATATTTGAATATAATATGATTAATTTATGTGTTTGACTGTAAATGTAGGTTTCATATGATACGATTCTCCTGATTTTTCGTCATATCCTATCGGATCAAAATGAAATCCGAAACCTGTAAAATTTCTTACCCTATGATCTACTATTTCTTCTTTGAATCCGTAATGTTTGATTAAAATTTCTTTCATATTTTCCAATGGATCACTGTATATAGTTTTTATTCCATTTAGTTTACAAAATTCTGTTATACCTCCTATCAAATAATAAGAAATCTTCCCTAAATCGATATATTTCTTAGCGTATAAATAAGATATAGAAGATCTTATTCCTATGATTACACCATATGAATCTTCCCAATTAACGAAAAACCATATCGATCCTATGTATATACCTTTATATACAAGTGTAATAAAATAATAATCGTCATTCCAATTAGTTGCTACGTCACGACTAAAATCCGAACTATTAGAATTTTCATCTATCTCGAAAAATTCTAATAGTTCGGAGAAAATTTTATATTTCTCGCTTAATGTATAAATTGTATTTCTAGTATAGATAGCTGTTTCACCTAATTTACTAATTGTATAATCATTTAATACTTCTAACTGTTCATATTTTTTGTTTGTTAGTTTTTCTATATCAGATCTGTAATGAATAGAACCAAAATATTCCCTCCTATCGTTTTCATTCAAAAATGTCAAAATTTTAAATTCTCGCATATGTTTCCGGAAGAATTCCAGAATATGATTTGGATTATTATACCATATTAGTTCCATGTTTCTAAAGTATAATTTTTTCTTCAATATCCACCCAATTCCCAAAAGTTAATTGAGGTATCTGTTTAGAATTATATTCTTTTTTTATTATATACAATATTTGTTCTAGTAATTCTCTATATGTTATATCACAATTAATTTTACTTACTGATTTTAAGAAAGATGAAGTAAGAACTCCTCCTGATTCACTCGAATCATCTTCATTGTAAATATCTAAAGATACTTGATCGTCTCTACATCCACTTAACAAACATACATTAGCTGATGTAGGAATTTGCTTTGGTAACATGTGCAAACTATACCCTATTGTTTTTTCGAATATTTTCTTCTCTCTCTTGAAAATATTCGAAATATAAGATTTAATTCCTTTTGACTCTATATTTTTAGGAATCTCATCATTTATATTTCTAACCAGTTTGTATCTCAAATCAAAACCAGTACCAGAATGACAACAATCAAGTATTCCAAATAAATTAACTCCATGAGAAAGTTGATCAACAAACATAGATTTAATTTCATCATCTATAATTAATTTCTCTTTTCGAATCCCTTTGATAGTTATAGCATCTAATGGTACTATACATTCATCATAACCATCCTCTTCATCTCCACTTACATCTTTGAGCTGAGTTCCATGACCTGAAAAATGAAAAAATATATTATCACCAGCTATAGTTTTTTTCCTGATAATATCCATTTGTTTCAAAATATTTCTTCTTGTAGGACGTAATGATTTGTTATCCGATATTTCGGACATCAAAATAATATTGTTGCTCGCATACCCTAGATGATTTTCACAAAATGATCTCAATTTGACTGAGTCATTAATACATCCGTACAATTCGCTCTTCGTTCCAATATAATTTATTCCAATTAACAGTGCGTATTTGGTCATTCTTTTAAAACTCGATATAATATAATTGATTATTATATTATATTGAATATCTGCTATCAATCAATAGATACATACAATTGATCAGTAACAGATATTCTATAATTTTTGACAATGAACATTCTAAATTCTTTAATCGGATTTTTGATCTGGATAATCAATGAATTTGGATCAGGTATCAGTGATTCGATAGATCCAGCGCCAAATGGTCTAAAAATTTACACAATCATATTACTATTGGTAGGGGTTCTGTCTTATTTGATTAGATATATATTATCTTTTGTTTTTGACAACACTATTATTTTCTATATTATTCTTCTTATCAACAATGTTGTTAATATAATCATATCAGTGGCTCGTAAATTATCATCAACTGATGGATCTAACAGTTTTAGTTCGTTATCTCAACAATTAAGATCTGGTAAGATCTCTGTGCCTAAAATTATTATTTCTCGTATATTGTTAGTAATTTTGTATATAGTAATACCTTCAATGGATAATATCGAAGAATGGTTAATATTCCCCTTTGATTTGTTTTTTACATGCTGGTTAACAACTGTTTTTATATTTGATCTATCCCTTGTGTTAGAAGGAAAAGACTTATCATTTAGATCTTCGTATTTCAGAGATAGATGGATATACTGTATGGGTTATGGATCTTTATCAGGATTCTTTTATTATTACCAATTCCCTGTTCTAATGACATGTTTTCATACTGCTGCCCTAATTAGTAGAATTGTATTAATTGATAATAATAAACCTAAATATGCACGATGGCTTCCACATCAATCTTATAAAGTCCCTACTGAAATGGAAGAATTACTTGAAAAAGGAATGATTGTTATCTATGATTATGCCATTAAAATTTTCAATCGAATTTGTGAATTATATCTATCCAGAAAATCTATAGAAAAAAGAAAAAAAATGTGCTAATGAACACTGTAATTTATTATCAGATAATAAATTACAC
>Ga0100379_10006024_pt1 | contig 10317 bp, 11 predicted proteins | sample CryGeymeta201503_FD_80418 | JGI IMG/M metagenome (GOLD analysis project Ga0100379, IMG submission 80418) | Groundwater microbial communities from Crystal Geyser aquifers in Utah, USA - Crystal Geyser metaG 2015-03 | ecosystem: Environmental > Aquatic > Deep subsurface > Groundwater | place... | reverse complement strand
CAAATAATCAGATGATGAAAAGGAATTGGAACCCAATGAAGTCAGCAAAAAAACTAATTTCAAATCGATAAGCAATAACGTTCTTGATATCCTCAAGTACAAAGACAACCATCGGAAATTAGGAATATAATTCTTAATTAGCTATATTCATCAGTAATAGTCCAAGGTCTATGAATAATTTGTCAGCTGTCTCTTCCTGATCTTCAATTTGCTTTACATCATGGACAATTGTGAAGATGCAGCTTAAGACCTCTTCTACGAGCTTCTGGGAGTCAAAGAGAGCTCCATTACTGTCAGGCTAGCAAACTTAGGCAAAAAAGATCAGAAGCTCTTTAGCATTCTTGATAACTACTGTAGGTTTTGGATTCTAAAAATTCTTCTCAAGGAATATACGCTTTCCAAAGTATAAAAGAAAGAAAATAACAGCTATGAGTACATGCTCACAAAAAGCTTGGAACTTTTGGACAAAATAGATAAGGAGGTGCTAAGCGATTTCATGAAGGAATTATTGCCAAAAGTTTCCATTCATGATACCATGTTTAAAAGCTTTGAGCGAGCAATCAGCAAGGTCTATGGATAGATTAAGGTTGCTGAAGTTGATAACTTCATATAAAAATTCAAGAAGAAAGAGAAAGAGGAAGAAGGTAAGAATAAAACTAAAGAGTAAAATTCCAAGGCATCAAAAGAGTCATAAAAGCAGAATGAGGGACAAAAATCTCAGAATGTTGAACCAATTTAATAATTAGAGACTGCTAAATAGTTGAAGAAATAACCTGAGCCAGCAAAAGAAAAGGAAGTCGATTAAAAAGTAGTCCAAAATTAGACTTCTGAAAAGGAAATTCCTTCTGGAGAGAATGAGGAGGACAAAAATGATAACAAATAAGTTTCTCCCACAAGAATACCCAATGTCAAAAAGAAAAGCCTATAAAACGATGATTAATACGTTGACCCTGACGCCTTTATCGAAAAGATTGACCGATAAATAGAAACTCACTTGGCTCAGCGGACAGGATAATCTTCCAAATTAACTCCTCAATCTTAAAAACCATAGGAAAAGCAACCAGGAAAAGAAGAGGCAGTTGAAGAGTTAGAGGCTGGATAAAAGGAGGAAGATGCTCCATCAATTCCGGTGATTATGTTTTGAACTGATCCTATACTTGCCTCCTCAAGCTAATTTGACATTATTAAAATATGAATCAAAAAGTATCACCCCCTAAGCCACTCTTCGACAAGTCTGATCGTAAATTCAAAAAGCCCAACTCCATCTCCCAATGCCTAAAGTGCTCTATCTGCATGGAAGTATTCCATGAGCCCACTCGGCTTTTCTGCGGACATACATATTGCCTTGATTGCTTAGAAGGCTGCATGAAAACAAGTAAAAACTGCCCTTTCTGCCGCGAGAATATAGATAAAAAAAACATCGGTCGAGATCTGCTAGCATACAACGTCATAAATGAGTTGGAGGTATTTTGTATACATGATGACTGCTCCTGGCAAGTATTTATGTCTCTATTCAGGGAACTCTAGAACTTTTGCAAATGCATGTAGAATATGAGTGCCTCTACACTGACATAAAGAAAAACAGCAATGATATGAAGCAAACTCGTGTGGTTGACTAGTAGGTGGAAGAGAAAATTAACGAAAATGCGGTTCGAGGGAATCTGATCTCGAGGGTGATGATGAAAGGAGGCAATAGCAAAAGTTTCGATATGGGTTACCAGTTCATCAGAACAGAGTCAATGTCAATGTCTCGGCAAAATGGTAGGTTAAAATAATAAATCAAAACTGGCCAAGAAGCGCCAAAATATGAAACCTACGATTACTTACTCGACCTATATGAGACAAGTAAGTGATAATCTATCCAATTATGTTTCTTGACGATAGCATTCACTCTCAACATATTATTCTACTATCAACAATGAGCTGTAGGTTCCTTGTAACCTATCAAAATATTTCCAGATTCATTGTAATGTCATATGGAAGGACATAAATGTCAGAAAAATGTTCTATTCCTTTCAGTAGCATTAATACTGACAGCTTTATGCGGTAACTTATATCTTGCCAATAATAATTTATTCAATTTACATATAAAAGATGTCGACAATACTGTTCCTTCTTCTAATACTGACATGCTCAGTATCGACCCTCAAGTTAGGTGCCACCCAGTTGCACCAGACCTAAGGTCACTTGGCAAGCTCCTTCATGCCTGATCTCAGTCATCTGGTAGCAGTTTCTGCCTCCTATTCAGCGCAGAATCCAGCACCCATCAATCCTTGCTCAGCTGCTGCTCCAGTTTACAACGGAACCCATTGTTCGCCTTGTCCACCAGGTACCTACTACATCTATACCATTGCTGGCTGCTACCGACCCAACATCATCAGCAACGTTGCTGCCTTGGGTGCCAGCAACAACATCCTTATTATCAACAACATCACGGTTGCTACCATCGCTACTTAAAATGCCGCACTAACAACAGCTGGCTATCCCGTTGTTTCATGCCCACCGAACTTCCCTCTCTTCGATCCTCATCAATCTCAATGCGTGGTGTGCAAACCTGGCACCTTCTATCTGCTCTCAAACTTGACTTGCTACGTCCCACAAATATTTTCCAACCTGACTGCACTCTATGCTGTGCCTAACACCCTTACGGTCAATGGATACAGCATTCTCAATTTATTCGCACATCGTATCTCTTATGCATATCCTATCACTCACTGCCCAGGCAATGCTCCCATGTACAACGGAACACAATGCATAGCTTGTAACCCTCCTACTTACTACCTCTTCCTCAATAGGACCTGTTATACTCCCTCTTCTTGCACAAACGTCAATGCTCTTAGAGCTTCGGGAACGTTTATTGATATCGGATCATATACTTTGACTGCTGTGCAAAACAACATCAGCAGCAATCCTTACCCTTGCACACCTTGCCCATCCAATACACCTATCTTCGATGGGCTCAAATGTATAGCATGTCCTGTTGGCACTTACTACGTCATCAAGAATAACACCTGCTATACTCCAGTCACCTTCACCAATGTGGGAGCACTCACCACAATTAATCAAGTGAATCCAGGGACAGTCATTTCATATCAGGGTGTAACATTGACAACCATCACCAATCAGATTAATGCCTTCCCCTATCCCAAACAGTACTGCCCCACAGCAACTCCTCTCTATAATGGAGTCAGCTGTATTGCCTGTCCAACCGGAACTTACTATCTTCTGAGCACTTCTGCTTGTTATTTGCCTCAGAATGCCACTAATACTAATGCCATTGGAGCCACCAACCGATATATTCAGGTCAATAACTGGACCTTAGCCAATATTGCTGCACAAATTGCTGCTCAGCCCTTCCCCACTACTCCTTGTCCGAGCAGCATTCCTCTTCTGAGTGCTGGTACCTGCATTCCTTGTCCAGTAGGTCAGTACTACGATCTCAAAAATAGCACCTGCTATTCACCAGGTTACGGCATGAATGTACCAGCTCTGATAGCTTCAGGAAAATATGTTAACATTGGTAGTAGCACAATATCTGCTCTCAATGCCAGCATTGCTGCTAATCCCTTCCCTCATAAACCATGTCCAGCAGCCACACCTCTTTTCATTGGTGGTGCATGCATAGCCTGTCCTGTTGGAACCTACGTCCTCTTGAGTAACTTCACCTGTTATCAGCCCAAAAACGTCACCAATGTGACTGCTCTCAACGCTACTCACCGATATGTCAATATCGGTAGCTATTCTCTTGCCAACATTGCTCACAATATCAGCTCTTCAATTTATCCATATGTCCAGTGCTCAACTTCGGCTCCTCTTTTCAATGGTAGTTAATGTTTGGCCTGTCCTCTGCCTTCCTACTACGACCTGAAGACTCTAGCTTGCATCAACTCGACTTACGTCAGCAATGTCAATGCCCTTAATGCCACCAACAGGGTCGTTCAGATCAATCCTTACAATTTGAGCAATCTAGCTGCTCAGATCAGTGCTATCGTCCTTCCCATAAAATTATGCCCCAGCAGTGCACCACTCTGGAACGGCACTCATTGCTAAGCCTGTCCTAATGGCACCTGGTACCTGCTCAAAAACCTGAGTTGTTACACTCCTCATCAAGTCACTAATGTTGCCTTTTTGATGAAAAATCATAGCTACGTCAACATCGGCAATCACACCATCACAAATTTGGCAGCATCTATTGCAAACAATCCCTACCCGGTAGTTCCTTGCCCAACCACAGCTCCAGTTTTTAATGGCAGTAGCTGTGCCGCCTGTCCTAATGGCACCTTCTACCTTCTCAACAACTACACCTGCTACACTGCCAAAACCGTTAGCAACATATCAGCCATCTATCTGGGTAGACATTACATCAACTTCCAGAACTACACTCTGGCTAACCTAAACGCCAGTATTGTTGCCAGTACTTTACCAGTTCAACCTTGTCCCTCTTCTTTACCATTCTTCAATCAAACTCACTGCGTAACCTGTCCGAATGGCACTTACTACCTTTTCAGCAATAGTTCATGCTACATCCCTCAGAATGTCACTAACGTCACAGCTCTATTGGTTGGTCATCGGTATATTAATCATAAAAATTACACATTGGCCAGCATCAATGCCAGCATTGCAGCATTGAAGTTCCCCACTTTGCCCTGTCCTGCTTCTGCTCCTTTGCTCAACAACACCCACTGTGTGGCCTGCCCCAATGGCACCTATTATCTCTTCAGCAATATGAGCTGTTATGTGCCTAGATTTTTCTCAACAAATGTGGGCTATCTCAACCACACCGGGCACTACATCATTGTTGGCAACTATACACTTGCTAACCTGACAGCAAATATCAGTCTCAACTCCTACCCCACACTGCCGTGCCCTCCTGCTACACCATTTTATAATGGTACTGCCTGTTTTGCTTGTCCAAGTGGTACTTGGTACGTGCTCAAGAATGGTTCATGTCATACTCCTCCCTTGGTCAGCAATGTTTCAGCTCTCAATGCCACCAACCACATTATGACCTATAACAACTCAACCCTTGTCATGCTAGCAGCCTCAATTGGCAAAATTCCTTATCCTGTTCAAGCCTGCCCAGCCTCTGCACCCCTCTATAACGGAACTCACTGCATAAACTGCACAAACGGCACCTACTACATGCTATGGAACCATTCCTGCTACCATCCACACATGGTGACCAACATAACCAAAATGAATATAACAAAACTCTACATCGACGTGGGTCCATATACCCTTACAGCTCTTGCTGCTTCCATCGCAGCTCTAAACATCCCAGTGAAGGTCTGTCCCACCGATAAACCTTTCTACAACGGAACGCAGTGTATGGAATGCATACCGGGATATTATTACAACTTGAAGTTCAACAACTGCCAGAGACCAAACTATATCTCAAATATATTGGCATTGAAGACTGCTGGAAACTACCAATAGACTGGAGGTAGTACTTTGGCTGCTCTGCAAAATACTAACAATTTGGTGCCATATCCTATCAAATAGTGCCCTAATGAGTCACCTCTCTTCACCGGAAGTGTTTGCATCTTCTGTCATCCACCACTATTTTTTGATCTGGCCACCAAAAGCTGTGGAAATTGTCAGACCAACTTCCAACTCAACACCACCACCCATCAATGTATGCCTATCACACAGTATTACCCCAACTTGAACAATGTCAACTGGGTCGTCAACAATGCTATAGGTCTTCAGTTGATCCTGAACATCACAGCTCAGAGAAAGTCTCTCACTTACTCTGCTATGTGTCCTAGTGCTACACCTAACTGGAACGCCAACAACAACAGTTGTGGGGTTTGTCCTTCTGGTCAGTTATGGAACTACAATACCTATGTGTGTGAAACGTGTCCGACTGGCACTTTTATCAACTATAAGTCCAGAACTTGCAGTCATCATTTGTATGGGGTGTGGGAAACCAGCCTCAATGCTCCTAATCTGATATTCAACGGTATCTCCCTTGCACAATACCAATCTATTCAGGCCAAAGCTGCCATCACATACCCAGGAATCGCTCCTTGTCCCTCTGGTACTCCCTACTTCGACGGCTTCAATTGCATTTCCTGTCCTCCTGCATTCCCTTTCTTCAGCATGCAGAATCAAGCTTGCACAACCTGTCCAGCTGGCAGCGTATACAAAGCTAACTTGCAAGACTGTTTCAACACCTTGGGAATCGTGCATGCTTATCCAAATATCGGCAAGATGTACAGCTCTGTCCTGTGATTGTGATTAGGTATTATTAATAAGTTATATGAGGTATGAAGTATGATAAAATATCGAGGGATTTATTTACTGAATAAAATTGAGGGGCAGTATATGATTTCTGATAAGAACAAGATGTAGATAAAAATTATTTTATTGATAATAAGCAGCAGGTTCAGGAGATCATGACAAACGGTATATTCAGTACATGGATTTGAGATGCTAACGCATAATCATGAATAATATTTTATTCAAAATGAATCCCAAAGGGCTGAAAGTCCTGTTGGTCTTCATCGCCCTCCTGACTGCAGCCTCTGCCCTGCAACTCTCACACTTCGCATCCAACACCACATTAAACACGACCTCCAACAACACCATGCTGCAAGCTCTCCTCCAGCAGCAACTCACATTCTAAAACAGCGTTAACTCTTTGGTGTCCAATCTACACAATATTAGCAGCAAGGTCAACGCAACCACCAACACAACCGACCAAGTGTTGATTCTCGAGCATGCTATAACCACCTAGCGACAGGCTATTGCTACCTTGCAGAAACACATCATTCCTCCATTCAATTTATCAAAAACCTCCTGCCTGCAACTGACTCCCAATCAACAGCTTAATATGATGACGCAGGTCAATAAGGCTAAGTTGGAGCTGACTAGATTGTTGAATCTAGCTAAGGGCATGCCGGTAAATCCAGAAACAACTCAACTGACAACTGACATCCAACAGCAACAGACAATCGTTCTTGGCATCGAATCGGTCATCCATTCGCAATGCAACAACGCCAGCATATTCAGCCCCACCATTTTCCAATCCAACTTGTACGCCAGTAACTGGGTCCTTGGTAAACAGACCATCACAAATCTAATTGACCAATACTATTAACGTAGCTTGCTCTACACTTCTGTTAACAATTGCCCTATATCTAGTCCTTTCTTCAACGGAACGCATTGCATCCAATGTGCCCCTCCTACACCTGTCTTCGACATGCAGATGAGTATTTGCATGAACTGTCCCACTGGATATAAGTTGCATCTCACGAAACATCTCTGTGAATTGGTGCCCCATTACACCAATTATCCTTATGCCAACAACTATGCCTTGATGGGTGCTCCAGCCATACCTGCTGCTCCCAGCAACATGACTGCCTGTCCCTCGACACATCCCTTTTGGAATAGCACCAACTGCATTAAATGCAATCTGCCAGATTTTTGGAATGTGAAGACCAGCCAGTGCGTGACTTGCTCTGGTGGATTGATCTTCGACGTTAATCTTAAAAATTGCACCTTGCCTCAAAATAACACTCTGAGTTACCTTTTCGGAAACAGCAGTTGGGTAACTGCTCCTGGTAATATGTCGGTTGTTCTGGCAGCAAGAGCAGCTTTGATAGCTCATCTCAACGGCACAAATTACACCATTTGTAGTCGGTCCACTCCCTACTTTGATGGAATTCACTGCATCAGCTGTCCTCAGCAATTCAACCTCACGTCTCGACTCTGTGTCAATGCCAGCAACGGAACAGTCTTCGATGCCAACATCCACGCCTATGTGCCTTTGCAGCTCAATTACAACACTAATCCCAATGCCACCAACTACATCAGCAATCACTCTCTGCCCAACAACACCAACGCCACCTACTGCAATATTTCTGCCCCTTTCTTCGACGGTAATGCCTGTATAAATTGCTCCTCCGTCTTCCCGTATTTTGATGTGGCCACTCTAACATGCGTGCAGTGCTCGCCCTACAAATACTATGACAACGTGACCCACAGTTGTGTCCATAGACCCATTTTGTGGATATCTACCAATTTCACCAACATCATGGCTAGCAATAATACTACTCTAGCATCCTACAAAGCCATGCTCTACAACTTGGTCAAAAACAATAATCAGTCTATTGTGCAGAACTGTGCTCCTGGGTTGTACAGCAATCTGACTCACTGCTTCCCCTGTGCTTCAGGTCTCTATTTCGATATCACCAACTTAACCTGTGCTTCTTGCAATGGCACCATCAACACAACTGACTATCACTGCATTCATGCAGTCACACTGCTCAGCAACCTCAACGCCAGCAATTTGATAGTTGGACACAACCAGTCCTTAACCAACGTGTCTGCTTTCTACAGCATTATTGTCCGACCAGTTGCTTATTGTCCCAGCAATAAACCTTATGCAGTCAATGGCACCAAGTGCATCGCTTGTAATGCTTCCACTCCTTATTTCAACCTCACCAACTATTCATGCCAGGCCTGTCCTTCTGGTTCAGTCTATGACGCTTTGGCTTGGACCTGTCTCAAAGGAGTTCATATCAGCAACTTGGCAGTGCTAAACCATAGTCTGGTCATCCAGAACAGCACTCTGAATTTGACCATTCTTTAACAAACTCAAATGAAAAATGCCAATGGCACCCCTGTTGTCAATTGCTCAGCCAGTCAACCTCTCTTCAATGGAACTCATTGTATGGGCTGTCCCAATGGAACTTATTACATGCTCAGTAATTTCAGCTGCTATACTCCCCTAAATGTCAGCAATGTCCCTGCTCTGGCAGCATCGAACAGGTACATTTAGGTGGGCAACCACACTCTGATCAATGTCGAGAAGGCCATCAATGCCTCAGTTCTGCCGGTTCAGGCCTGTCCCTCCTCTGCTCCTCTCTACAACGGCACACACTGTGTGGCCTGCAACTCATCCCAATACTTCAACCTGAACAACAACACCTGCTATAACCCACAGCTTGCCTCCAACACCTCAGCATTGAATGCCACTAATCGCTACATCAACCTTGGCAGCTACACTCTCGCAAATCTCATCCTCAATATCAGCAGTTCTCCCTATCCTTCTCATTCTTGCCCATCTACTGCACCTCTCTTCAACGGCAGTCAATGTATCGCATGTGCTAATGGTTCCTACTACGAATTAAGAACTCTAAGGTGCATAGTTTCTAGATTTGCGACCAACGTGACGGCATTGAATGCTACTGGTCGTGCTCTGGCCTACGGGCAGTATACTTTAGCATACCTTCAGGCACAGATCAATAGTTCGACTGTTCCTATCACTATCTGTCCAGCAGCTACACCCTTCTATAACGGCACCAACTGCACAGCTTGTCCCAATGGTACCTACTACTTGATTGAGACACTCGCCTGCTACACACCAATATACTCCAGTAATGTCAGTGCTCTCAATGCTACCCATAGAGTGGTCTAACTTGGTAATCATACTTTGGCTAATCTGAATGCCACCATTGCTGCCTATCCCTTCCCCACTAAAGCATGCCCAGCTTCTGCTCCATTCCTCAGTCGAGGCAAATGCATCAACTGTTCAAGCAACCAATGGTACGATTTGCAGAGCAGAAGTTGCTACAAACCTTTACTGGTCAGCAATGTAACATAATTGAACATTAGTAAAAAATATGTTCAGATTGGAAACAACACCCTGGCTGCTTTGAATGCCACAATCAGCCACAATCCATATCCCACTTTGCCATGCCCCCGTCAGGCTCCATTGTATAACGGTACTCACTGCCTGGCCTGCCCTGCTGGCACTTACTACCTGCTGACGAATGACACCTGCTACAGTCCTCTGACGGTCAGCAACATCAGCTATTTCTACCAGACCAACAATTACTTCGATATTGGGAATGCCACCCTCTTTTCCATTGCTACCACCATCAATGCTTCCCTCTACCCTGTTAACCCTTGCCCTTCTTCTGCTCCCCTGTTCAATGGTACTGGATGTCAGGCTTGTCCAAGTGGTGCCTATTACTTGCTTGGTCCCAACAACCTTACCAACGAAACTAGCTACTGTCAATTCGCAAAGAATGTAACCAATATGGGAGCACTGGTCAAATACTTCGGAAATGGATCTTTTTCGTATGCCAATACTTCTGCCAACATCGGCAATTATTCACTCTACCACAAGGTTAATATATGCCCAAGTGCTGCTCCTCTAGCTTTGAACAATGGCAGTTGCGTAGCCTATGTGCCTCAGTTTGTCACTAACCTGACAGCCATTCTCAACGCAGGTAACTACATCGAAATCGCCAACTACACCATTGTCAACTTGAATGCCCAGGTCATTGCAAGCAAGTATCCAGTGGT
>Ga0100379_10006012_pt1 | contig 10330 bp, 13 predicted proteins | sample CryGeymeta201503_FD_80418 | JGI IMG/M metagenome (GOLD analysis project Ga0100379, IMG submission 80418) | Groundwater microbial communities from Crystal Geyser aquifers in Utah, USA - Crystal Geyser metaG 2015-03 | ecosystem: Environmental > Aquatic > Deep subsurface > Groundwater | place... | reverse complement strand
GGGGTCGGCGACTGGACGGCGTTCGCGGGCGGTCGCATCCCCGCTGCGCGGGGCCCCTGCTCCCTGCTCACGCCGTCACACGCGCCTGTTTTGCCATCTTGAGGCGGATGCGGGTCTGCTTGAGGCGGGAGAGGTAATCGACGAAGACCTTGCCCTGGAGGTGGTCGATCTCGTGCTGGATGCACACCGCGAGCATGCTCTCGGCATCGAGTTCGATGCGGCAGCCGTTCGTATCGAGCGCTTCGACGCGCACCTTGGCGAAACGCGGCACCTTGTCGAAGATGCCGGGCACCGAAAGGCAGCCTTCCTCTCCGAGCTGCTCGCCCTCGGCCGACAGGATGCGGGGATTGATCAGCGTGAGCAGGTGGCTGCGGTCCTCGCTGGCGTCGATGACGACGAGCTGGATGTGCACATCCACCTGGGTCGCGGCGAGCCCGATGCCGGGCGCGGCATACATGGTCTAGGCCATGTCGACCGCGAGCCTGCGCACGGCCTCGTCGACCCGCTCGATCGGCGCGGCCTTCTTGTACAGGCGCGGATCGGGATATCTCAGAATGGGTAGCAGGGCCATGAAAAATCTTGCCGATTTAGATAATTACGGGCACAATCTCACGCGTTTCCGAGAAGTAGCGGTGCGCGTGCTACACTTCGACCGAACCTCGTGCCCCGAATTCCCGCGCACGCTTGACCGGGGCAGGATCACTGTCGAGAAAACGCTGGAGAGGACCAAATGATCGCCCGCATTATATCTGCGCTGATCCTGGGTTTCTCAAGCGCCTGCGCCGTCGTGCAGGCGGCCGACCCGATCCAGCTCGCCCCGCAGGCGCCGGATCGCTACACGGTCCAGCGCGGCGACACGCTCTGGGGCATCGCCGGAAAGTTCATGCAGCAGCCCTGGCGCTGGCCGGAGATCTGGCGGCTCAATCGCAGCGAAATCCGCAATCCGCACCGCATCTATCCCGGGCAGGTCGTGATCCTCGATGCGAGCGGCGGGGAGCCGCGCCTGAGGCTCGGCGAGCCACTCAGGCTGGAGCCGAAAGTCTATTCGGAACCCAGCGAGGAGCCGGTTCCAAGCATTCCGCCGCAGGCGATCGAACCGTTCCTGACGCAACCGCTGGTCGTCGAAGCCGGCGGGCTGGACAGCGCTCCGAAGATCGTCGCGACGCAGGAAGGCCGGCTCTATCTGGGCGAGGGCAACGTGGCCTATGTCAGCGGGATCAGGCAGCAAGCGCAGCAGTGGCAGGTCTATCGCCCGGCGAAACCGCTCGCCGATCCGGTCACCGGCGAGATCCTCGGCCATGAAGCGTTCTTCCTCGGTACCGCGCGCGTGGTTCGCCCGGGCGACCCGGCGACCGTGGAGATCACCTCGGCCCGCCAGGAGATCGGCGCTGGCGATCGCCTCGTTCCCCTCACCCGGCCGCAGCTCCCGACCTACGCGCCCCATGCGCCGGACAAGGCGGTGAGCGGGCGGATCGTCGCCATCTATGCCGGTGTCAATGTCGGCGAGACCGGCCGCAGCTATGTCGTCACCGTCAACCTCGGCCGCCGCGACGGCATGGAGATCGGGCACGTGCTCGCGCTGCACCGGAGCGCGCAGGACGTGACCTACAAGGCGGAAGAGGGCAATGAAGTGCATCGCCTGCCGCGCGAGCGCTATGGACTGGTGTTCGTGTTCCGCACCTTCGAGCGCCTGTCCTACGCGCTCGTCATGAACGCGTCGCGGCCGGTCCAGCCGGGCGACACCGTCACCCAGCCCTGAGTTTCAGGTTTCAAGTTCCAGGTTGCTCGCGCGCCACTTGGAACCTGGAACTTGGAACTTCGAACTGACGTCGTGGATGATCGTGCGCTCTGGCTGCGGCTGACGCTCACGCCCGGTCTGGGCGCAGAAGGCCAGCGGGCCCTGCTCAAGGCCTTCGGGCCGCCCGCGAACATCTATGCCGCATCGGCCGCGGCGCTCGGCCGCGTGGTGGCGCGCGCGCTGGCCGTGACGATCCTCTCGCACGATGCGCGCGAGAGAATCGAGGCTGCGCTCGCCTGGGGCGAGCAGCCGGGCAACCGGCTCGTCTGCCTCGGCGACGCCGAGTATCCTGCCGCGCTGCTCGAGATCCCGGATCCACCCACGCTGCTCTACGCGAGCGGGCGCAGCGAGCTGCTTACGCGCCCGGCGCTGGCGGTGGTCGGCTCGCGCAGCGCGACGCCCGGCGGCATCGAGAATGCGGAGCGCTTCGCGCGCGCACTCTCGGCTGCGGGACTCACCGTGGTGAGCGGTCTCGCGCTGGGCATCGATTCCGCCGCGCACCGCGGCGCGCTCGGGCAAGCCGGCTCCACGATCGCGGTGATGGGCACGGGGATCGACCGCGTCTATCCGGCCGCGAACCGCGCGCTCGCGCACCGCATCGCCGCGGAGGGCCTGATCCTGAGCGAGTTCCCGCTCGGAACCGCGGTGCGGCCGGCGAACTTCCCGCGCCGCAACCGGATCCTCTCGGGGCTCGCGCGCGGGGTGCTGGTGGTCGAGGCGGCGCTGGAGAGCGGTTCGCTCATCACCGCTCGGCTGGCCGGCGAACAGGGCCGCGAGGTGTTCGCCATGCCCGGCTCGATCCACTCGCCGCACTCGAAGGGATGCCACCGGCTGATCAAGCAGGGGGCGAAACTCGTCGAGGCGGTGAACGACATCCTGGAAGAGCTGCGCCTCGCACCCGCCGCCGCCCCCGTGCCGCCCGAGGGCGAGGACGCCGGGGATCCGCTGCTCGCGGCGCTGGGCTTCGATCCTTGCGATGCCGACACGCTGGCCGCACGCGCGGGGCTGCCGCCCGAGCAGCTCTCGGCACGGCTGCTGGAACTGGAGCTGGCGGGACGCGTGGCGAGCCTGCCGGGCGGGCGCTACCAGCGACTGCGCTAGCAGCCTGTCGGAGGGCGCGGCTTGCCAGCCGCATGCCTTGTGCTCTAGCATGCCGCGCTCGCGATTCGCAGCGGCCCGGCGGCGAATCGCGAGCATTCCGGACCCCGACCCATGAGCAAGCAACTCATCATCGCCGAAAAGCCTTCCGTCGCCCAGGACATCGCGCGCGTGCTTGGCGGCTTCACCCGGCACGATGAATATTTCGAAGCCGAGCGCTACGTGCTCTCTTCGGCCGTCGGGCATCTGCTCGAACTCACGGTGCCGGAGGAATTCGAGGTCAAGCGCGGCAAGTGGTCGCTCGCCCACCTGCCGGTCATTCCGCCGCATTTCACGCTGGTGCCGATCGAGAAGACGGCCGAGCGGCTGCGCCTGCTCTCGCGGCTGATCAGGCGCAAGGACGTCACCGGACTGATCAACGCCTGCGACGCCGGGCGCGAGGGCGAGCTGATCTTCAACTACATCGTGCAGCACGTGCGCAGCACGAAGCCGGTGCGCCGGCTGTGGTTGCAGTCGATGACGCCGCAATCCATCCGCGACGGCTTCGCGCGGCTGCGCGATGCCGAGGCGATGCGCGGGCTGGCCGAGGCTGCGGTGTGCCGCTCGGAGGCCGACTGGCTGATCGGCATCAACGGCACGCGCGCGATGACGGCGTTCAATTCGAAGGCGGGCGGCTTCCACCTCACCACGGTCGGGCGGGTGCAGACCCCGACGCTGGCCATCATGGTCGAGCGCGAGGAGCGCATCCGCCGCTTCGTGCCGCGCGCGTACTGGGAGGTGCAGGGCCGTTTCGCCGCCGCCGCGGGCGAGTACGCCGGGAAGTGGTTCGACGAGGCCTTCGAGCGCGCAGCCGCCGGCGAGCACGAGCGCCCCGAGCGGCTGTGGGACGAGGCGCGGGCGCAGGCGATCCGCGCGAAGTGTCTGGGCAGGCCGGGCAAGGTCGAGGAGGAGTCCAAGCCTTCGACCCAGGCGCCCCCGCTGCTCTTCGATCTCACCAGCCTGCAGCGGGAGGCGAACGGGCGTTTCGGCTTCTCGGCCAAGGCCACGCTCGGGCTCGCCCAGGCGCTCTACGAAAAGCACAAGGTCCTCACCTACCCGCGCACCGATTCGCGCGCGCTGCCCGAGGACTACCTGGGGGCGGTGAAGGCGACCCTCGGCGTGTTCGCCGGGCGCTCCGGTCTCAAGCCCGCCGAGCATGCGCCGCTCGATGCGTACGCAGGCTTCGCGGCCGCGATCCTCGAGGCGGGATGGGTGAAGCCGAACAAGCGCATCTTCGACAACGCGAAGATTTCGGATCACTTCGCGATCGTCCCGACTGGGCTTGCGCCCAGGCATCTGAGCGAGCCGGAAGCGAAGCTCTACGACATGGTCGCGCGCCGTTTCCTGGCGGTGTTCCATCCCGCGGCGGAATTCCGCATCACGACCCGGATCACCCGCGTCGCCCGCGAGGCTTTCCGCACCGAAGGCAAGGTGCTGGTGAACGCCGGCTGGCTCGCGGTCTATGGCAGGAAGGGCCAGGAAGGCGAGGAAGGCGAGCTCGTAGCGGTGCACTCGGGGGAGAAGGTGCAGACCCTGGACGTGGCGGTGCTCGCGAGTGAGACCCGGCCTCCGGCGCGCTTCAGCGACGCCACCCTGCTCACCGCGATGGAGGGCGCGGGCAAGCTGATCGAGGACGAGGAACTGCGCGAGGCGATGAGCGAGAAGGGCCTGGGCACCCCGGCCACGCGCGCGCAGATCATCGAGAACCTGATCTCCGAGAAATATGTCGTGCGCGAAGGCCGCGAGCTCGCGCCGACCGCCAAGGCCTTCCAGTTGCTCACCGCGCTGCGCGGCCTGAAGATCGACGAGCTGTGCTCGCCGGAGCTGACCGGGGACTGGGAGTTCAAGCTCAAGCAGATGGAGCACGGCCGGCTCCGCCGCCCGGCATTCATGCGCGAAATTTCCGACACGACGCGCCGTGTGGTCGAGACCATCAAGGCCCACCAGGACGACGACATCCTCGGCGATTTCGCCACGCTCGCCACACCCTGCCCGAAGTGCGGCGGCGAGATGAGGGAAAGCTACCGAAACTTCCAGTGCCAGTCCTGCGGTTATGCGTTGTGGAAGATCGTGGCCGGGCGCCAGTTCGAAGTGGGCGAGATGGAGACCCTGCTGCGCGAGCGGCGCGTCGGACCGCTCGCGGGCTTCCGCAACAAGATGGGGCGGCCGTTCGCGGCCGCGGTGCGGTTGAAGGAGGACTTGCAACCCGAATTCGATTTCGGACAGGATCGTGCCGACGAGGAAGGCGCCGAGCAACCCGACTTCTCGGGCAGGCAATCGCTCGGCGCCTGCCCGAAATGCGGCGCGGCGGTCTACGAGCACGGAAGGTTCTACGTCTGCGAACGCGCGGTGGGACTAGGGCGAAGCTGCGATTTCAAGACTGGCACGGTCATCCTCCAGCAGCCGGTCGATGCGGCGCAGATCCGGCGGCTGCTAGAGAACGGGCGCACCGACCTGCTGCGGGGCTTCGTCTCGGCGCGCACGCGCCGGCGCTTCTCCGCCTATCTCGTCCGCGGTGCCGACGGCAAGGTGGGCTTCGAGTTCGAGCCGCGCGCGAGCGCCAGGGCGAAGCCTGCGGCATCCCCGAAGCCCGGGAAGCCTGCCGCGCGCGGCAGGAAGAAAGCCTGAAGTTCTTCCGCGCCTTCGGTAGAATCCGCAGCGCGCGCGGGTGTAGTTCAATGGCAGAACGGCAGCTTCCCAAGCTGCATACGAGGGTTCGATTCCCTTCACCCGCTCCAGACTTTTCGAGGTTTCGGGCCGCGGCATGGCCCCGTTTATGGACGCCAGGCTCGACGAGCAGACCCTGAAGCAGGAGCGCAAGTACCTGCGCTACTACGCGCTCGCGCGGCTGCGCGATGCGGAGCTGGCCGAGGACGCGGTGCAGGAGACGCTCATCGCGGCCGTCCAGAACTTCGGCAGCTACGCCGGGCGCTCTTCGCTGCGCACCTGGCTGGTGGCGATCCTGCGCAACAAGATCGCCGATCAGTTGCGCGCCCGCGCGCGTGCGAACGAGGTCCAGATCGAGACGCTGGACGGCGAGACCGCGGACGAAGCCCTCGACGCCCTGTTCGCCCGCAACGGGCACTGGGGCGAGAACGCGCGGCCGCAGCGCTGGGGCGACCCGCGCGCCGCGCTCGAGGACCGCCAGTTCTGGGAGGTCATGGAGCTGTGCATGCAACGCCTGCCCGGACGCATCGCCGAGGCTTTCTACCTGCGCGAGGTGATGGGGGAGTCCATCGAAAGCATCTGTAATGGCCTGGAGATCACCGCGACCAATTGCTCGGTCATGCTTTTTCGCGCCCGCGCGCAGTTGCGCATCTGTCTGGAGGCGAAGTGGTTCGCCGGGACGGGGCGCGGCTGAGCAAGACCCATACAGGGGAGATGATGGACGACTGCAGGAAGATCACCGGCATGATCTCGGAAGGGCTGGACCGCGAGCTCACCTGGAGCGAGCGCATGCGCATCCGCGTTCATTTGCTGATGTGCTCGGGATGCAGCGCGTTCGAGAAGCAGATGATCTTCCTGCGCGAGGCGATGCGCACGCTCGCCGAGCGCATCGGCGGCCACGGCGATCACTGAGCCGCGATCGGTGCCTGACGGGCGCCGGAGAGTCGCAGCCAGCCGCGCGTGACCCGGTAGAGCACCCACAGCCCGGCGATCGCCGCCACCGCCCAGGCGAGCGGCAGCCCGACGATGGTGACCGCGAGCAGGCCGGCGACGGCGACCCAGAGCAGCGCAAACCAGAACGTGCGTATCTGCCAGCGGAAATGCGATTCGAGGTACGTCCCACGCGCCTCGGATGCCTTGAGGTAATTCAGGATCACTGCGAGGATCGAGGGCCAGCCGGTCAGAAAGGCGGTGACGATCAGTGCCGAGGTCATCAGGCCGGCGATCACCGTGAGCGCATGCAGGGCGTAGATCGCGTGGGTGAGCGCCACCAGCCCCTGCTCGGGCAACTGGCTTCCCGATTGCCCATCGAAATCCGCCAATGCCGCCTCCTCCCTGTCGCCGCCTCACGTCCGATCGAGTATAGCGCCGTGGGCCGCCGGGCAGGCACCGGCGATGGCCGTGGATGACTTCGCGCGCAGGCTCGTCCGCTGGCAGCGGGCCGCCGGTCGCCACGATCTGCCCTGGCAGGGCACGCGCGATCCCTACCGGATCTGGGTGGCGGAGGTCATGCTGCAGCAGACCCGCGTCGATGCGGTGATCCCCTTTTACCGGCGGTTCCTGTCGCGTTTCCCCGACTTGGCATCGCTCGCGCAGGCACCGCTCGACAAAGTGCTGGGCCTGTGGAGCGGGCTCGGCTATTACGCGCGTGCGCGCAACCTGCACGAGGCCGCCCGCCGCATCGTCGAGCAGCACGGCGGGCGTTTTCCACGGGATGCCGGGAGCATCGCGGCGCTGCCGGGCCTGGGGCGCTCGAGCGCGGCGGCGATCGCCGCCTTCGCCTTCGGCAGCCGTGTCGCCATCCTCGACGGCAACGTCAGGCGCGTGCTGTGCCGCGCCTTCGGCGTCGAGGGCTTTCCGGGCCGGCCCGACGTGGAGCGGCGGCTCTGGAGTCTCGCCGAACGGCTGGTGCCGGCGCGCGGGATCCGCGTCTACACCCAGGCGCTGATGGATCTGGGCGCCACCGTATGCACGCGCGCGCGTCCGGCCTGCGGGCGCTGTCCGCTGGTCTCCGGTTGCGCCGCGGCCATCGAGCGGCGCACTCACGAGCTGCCAGCGCCGCGCCCGGCGGCCAGGCTTCCGGAGCGCACGTCGAGGATGCTGGTGCTGCTCGATCACGGCCGCGTGCTGCTCGAGCGCCGGCCGCCGGCCGGCATCTGGGGCGGGCTGCTGAGCCTGCCGGAGCTTCCCGAGGACGGCAGTCCGGAAGCGTTCTGCGTCGAGCGGCTCGGCTGCGAGCTCGGCGAGCTGGAGAGACTTCCCGCGATCCGCCACGGCTTCACCCATTTCCGTCTGGTGATCGAGCCGCTGCTGTGCCTGGTCCGGACGCGCGGAATGCGTTGCGCGCAGGACGGCTGCGTGTGGTTGTCGCGGGGCGAACTCGCCGCGGCGGCGTTGCCCGCTCCGGTCCGCCGGCTGCTCGAGACCCTGCCGGGCCTCAGCTCGGGTGCCGCACCTCGCCGGCCGCGTCGCCTTCCAGGAAGCGTGCCGCGGCAAGCCCATTGACGACGCCGAACAGCAGTGCCGCGGTCGCGAACAGCGGCGAGAGCAGGAACACGGCATCGTGCGGCACCAGCCACAGGCGTGCCAGCACGAGCTGGCCGCCGACATGCGCGAAGGCTGCGATGACGCTCATGCTCACCGGCCCGAACCAGCGCGAGGGCAGCCGCACGCAGGCGGCGAGCGCGGCGAGGCTCGCCAGCGCCCCGGCGAGGCTCAGGAAGAAGCCGGGAGCGAGGAACTGGCCGAGCAGCAGGCTTCCGGCCAGCACTCGCAGGCCGGTCACCCAGGCCGCCTCGCGCCAGCCGTGCCGCGCCAGCACCACCAGCGTCACGATGTTCGCGAGTCCCGGCTTGATGCCCGGCAGCGGAGAGGGAATCGCAGCCTCGGCGACACCGAGCGCGATCGCCGCCGCGGCGTAGCGTGCGATGCGCTGGTCCTGCTCGGTCGCGATCAGTTCAATAGTTGACCGTGTCATGGACGGAAGTTCCGGCGAGCGTCAGGCTGACCTCGTTCGGTGCGCAGATCGCGATCGCGTTTGGACGGTCGAGCCAGCCCTGCCGCACGCAGTACTGGCGCGGTCCGGGATCGGAGGCGACGCGCGCGCGGCCCGTTTCGACCTCGATCCGCGTGAGGCCGAGCGGCCCTGCGACTTCGACCGTCTTGCGGATCGTGAGCGGCAGCTCCGCAACCAGCCTGCCGCCCGCGCGGATCTGGGCACGCTGCGCCGGGCCCGAAGACCCGAGCGCGAGCCACAGGAGCGCTACGCCGGCGGCTGCGGAGCCGACGGTGAGCCAGTCGCCGGGGCGCAGCAGAGGCAGCCACGCGCGCAGCCCAGTGCGCTTCCCGGCGTCCCGCGGCGCGCCTGCCTTCGCGCGGGTCAAGCGAGCGCCCTGTGACGGACGATCACGTGCGTCGAGTGGCGGAAACGCTCGGCGAGCCATTCGGCGAAGTACACCGAGCGGTGCTGCCCGCCGGTGCAGCCGATCGCGACCGTCAGATAACTGCGGTTGTCGCGGATGAAGCACGGCAGCCATTCGTAGACGAAGCGGTGGATGTCCTCGCGCATGCGCTGGACTTCGTACTGCGCATCGAGAAAGGCGACGACCGCATCGTCGCGTCCGGTGAGCGGGCGCAACTGCGGATCGTAGTGGGGGTTGGGCAGGCAGCGCACGTCGAACACGAAATCCGCATCCAGCGGGATGCCGTTCTTGAAACCGAAGGACTCGAACAGCAGTGTGATCCCTTCCTGGCTCACCGACTCGACGAATTTCCGGACCCAGGCGCGCAGCGCGTTGGCCTGAAGATCGCTGGTGTCGATGCGGTGGCCGATCTCGGCGACCTCGGCGAGCGCATCGCGCTCGCGCTGGATCGCTTCCGCCAGCGTGACGTCGCGGCGCGCAAGCGGGTGCGCGCGGCGCGTCTCCGAGAATCGCGCGATCAGCGTGTCGTCGCGCGCATCGAGGAAGATGAAGCGCAGGTCGATGCCACCGGATTTCAGCTCGCGAACCTGCTCCGGCAGCGCCGCGATGCTCGCCCCCGAGCGCACATCGACCGCGACCGCGGCGCGCTCGTAGCCCGCACCGCGCAGGTGCCGGACGAGCTGCGGCAGGAGCGTAGCCGGGAGATTGTCGACGCAGAAGAAGCCGGCGTCCTCCAGCACGTTGAGCGCCACGCTCTTCCCGGAGCCGGACAGTCCGCTGATGAGGACGAGTTGCATGCGCTCGCGGGCGGAAGATGGAATCGGCGTCCAGCATAACCAAAGCCTTCCCGCTTGTCATCCGCGCCCGTGCAACGGTCAGCCCGTGCAATGCGCTTCGCTTGTTGCGCCGAGCGCCGAGGCCGACATCGCCGTAGGACCCAATAACCGCAGGGCATTGCGCCGAACGTGCAACCGCAAGGCAGTGCGCCGCATGTCCGCCTGCGATCTCGCACGGGGCGCATGAACTCTTTCGCCGCGGTGGCCCTCAAAAGGACATGCGGGCCGGCAGTGGCCCGGTTTGCGGAGATCGAGATCATGCGGTATCTGAGAATGCAACGCCCGCTCAGGCGAAAGGCCGTCACTCCCAGACCGGCGGATGCGCCGCCCGATCTGCGCCAGGAGGCCGGCTCCGAAGCTCGCGAAGTTCCGCGCGAGCAGCGCACGCAGACCACGACCCCGCGTTCCCGCTAGTCTGGCGCGGCGCGGGCCGCGCAGGCGGGCCGGTCAGTTTGGGTTTTTCGGGCCCG
>Ga0100379_10006008_pt1 | contig 10333 bp, 9 predicted proteins | sample CryGeymeta201503_FD_80418 | JGI IMG/M metagenome (GOLD analysis project Ga0100379, IMG submission 80418) | Groundwater microbial communities from Crystal Geyser aquifers in Utah, USA - Crystal Geyser metaG 2015-03 | ecosystem: Environmental > Aquatic > Deep subsurface > Groundwater | place: USA... | reverse complement strand
TTGAAGGTAAAGTCATGGAGAATAGGTAAAAAATATTGAAAATAAAACAAAAAATAAAAGATATCAAACACAAAAGCCGATAAATGGGAGATAATCTTGAAAATGGCCGAGATTTTTTCTAAGAAGCCAAAAAATTAGAGCATGAAAGAGATGGAATACTCGCAAGAAAAAATAAGCTCCAAGAGAAAGTGTATCAGAGTGAGCGAAACTTAGCTAGGATAGTATAAAAGTTAGCTGAAATAGAAGGAGATGCCCTCTATGCGGATAGCTACCTTTAGGATTGGATGGAAACAAAAAAGAATCAGGATGCATAACGATCATTTTAAAATGAGCATCGTCAAAAGCTATATCAGTTGTAGCTCGCAAAGAAAACAATGGAAAGTCACAAAAGCACAAAACAACAAAAATATCATCAACTGCTCAAAACTCTATAGAATTAGATCGAAAAAAAGGAGCATCTCTAAGATAAGTTGCAAAAGACAGAAATAAAAAATCTTTACCAGAAGAAGGAGCTGATGGAACTAGAGGATCAAGTGAATTAACTTAACTTGAATCACTCTCGAACAAAAACCAGCAATAGTTTATAGCATTTTCAGGAGGTGAGAGGGCATTATGAACTACCAGCTTTACCTCACAAATTCAATCAACTTGCCTCAAAGTTAAGAAACCTTTCTACTAGTCGAACAAAAACATCAGGACATCCTTTGGACAATAAAAATAATTTCACATAAATTCTTCACAAACCTCCATCGTCAGATTCAGATATCTATAGTGTAGTAACTCAGCCTCCTCCAAGGGGAAATTTCAGAACAAGTCGCAATCGAATGATGGCTGATCGAACTTCTAAAACACCTATTCGCTAAAAATCTGTTGAGCTGATTCCTTGTATTCAGGAACAAATAACTGAGCAATCTCCTGAAAAAGAAACAATTGAAAAAAATCCAAGTATGGTGACCTAAAAAGATGAGAAAGAACAAAAAGCAAAGACTATTGAAAATAATAAGCTTTAGGAATAAAAAGGAACCCTTGAGCAGGAGGGGGAGTCTACAGAACTAAAGAGAACGAAATAGTAACAAAGTTAGGAAAAAATAACTCATGCCGATAAAGAAAAGATAAACAATAAAGAAAATGATTATTCCCATCAATAGGCTGAATTATAGAACAAAGGAACTTTGTATAAGTAATAAATTTTAGTAAAATAAGATGATAAAAAAGGAGCTACCGTGAATTATTCAGAATAATTTGCCAATGAAGATGAAATTATAGCTGAGGAAGTTCAAAAAACAATCGAGAGCAATATATAGTAGCAGGTCGAAAAGGCTAGGAAATCGGTTTGTGAGGCATAGACGAAAATGCAACACAATCAGAATATCATCAACAACTACCTCAACTGTTTCTAGACTGACCCTGCCGAGGATTAATAAGCATGATCTGTTTCATCCTAAAGTCAGATACTAACTATCATTTGCCTTTGTCGACCTTCACGATCAACTTGTGACAGCTCTGGCGTCCACTATTCTCAGTAACTAACAAATTGACATCTTCTTCCGTTTGTCGAGATAAAAAAAGTCCGCTCATTTCCGGCCCACATTGTGGCAGCTTTAGTTTTTGCAATAGCTCCCCTTCTTAGTTGAGAAATCCTAAGCATCCTTCTTCAGCTAGGCCCCTAAATTCAAACAATGTTGTAATTATGACTCCAGCAGAGGTGACTGAGATTGATGTTGGTCCGAATCGTCCAGAAAATTGGTGGAAAACACTGAGATAATAAATGCCTTCCTTTGATTCATAAAAGCGAAGAATTCTGTTCTTTCCAGTCTAGCAGACATAAATCAGTTTTTCGTCTTTTCCGAAGGCGAGACCAGTTGGTGCACTCAGGCATCGAAGGGCTAATGATCGAATGCTTTGCTGCTGCATATCAATCACGAAGAGAGAACCTTGTGAGTTAGCTGGTGAATTCTAGCCGAATGTTCCGCAATCGGTGAAAAAAATGTTCCCTGTGTTTTCACTCAAAATCAGCGAGTGTGGGCCGAGTAGTGGTGCTCCTTCATATTAGTTAACAAGTTCTGCTTAGGCTCCATCTGTTGCTGAGAGGGAGATAACTGATTGTTTGAGGAGGTCAGCAAGGTAGTAGCAACTTTTTGTGGGATCATAGACAGCTCCTCTGATCTGTCCATTGACTTTAGCGAATAGTTTGAGCTGTCCCTCGACATATTTGATTATTTATCCATTGAAGGAACTGAAAACAAGGGTATCTTCTTGCTCAAAGGGGGCGTAAAGTGGGGAGTTGACTTCCAGAAGTTTCTCAGCGTTGGTCAGTGAGAAGAACATTTTTTTATAACTTATCGATTATAAACTTTCATTGATTTATTCAAATTGAACAGTCCCCAATAATAGTCATTATAATCCAAAGGTCTTCAATCAGTTGTATGGATAACTTGATAAATAGCTATAATATATTTTGGATGTTTCCTGCAACGACCAAGGAAGGAAGATTGTTTTTAGGTTGTTCTCCCAAAAACAGAGACAATAAGTCAACCTACCTTCCTTACTTCAAAAGATTCCCCAACCAAAGGTTCCACTCTCACGATCGTAAGCGGCCAACAGCTAATGAGAATCATATTCAACGTCCTCCTCGACGCTTCTTTACATAAGAAAAAAATGAGCCTGACCATGATGACAGTGCTTTCAGCCGCTTTAACTCGAATCCCCACATTAAGGAGAAAACTCCCTCAAAAGTTAGGCCAAGTACTTATTTTCTAAACAGAACTCTTCAGGCAAAAATACGAAAGATAGTCAAATCGTATCAAGCGCCACTCTGAAATATCTCTCGAAGAAAGGAACACTAGAATGCCAACCAACAGTTCTTTCCAGCTTCATAATAATGCGAATTATGTGACTCCTGCCCAACTTTTGAGAAGTTCACACAACCTCACAGAGCACTAACAGCAGGAAGTGTTTCATTTCGAAGAGGTCTATTACCATGGACAAAATTGCACAACTAAGGCATATAACCCTCTGCAAAAAGCTAAAGACGGAGATGAAGGATATCCTTGGGTCAAGGGAGACCATGTGGCTTATCGCTATGAATTCGTTGAGGTTCTGGGATAAGGATCATTTGGGCAAGTTTACAAGGTTCTTGATCACAAGAATAACAAAGCTCCAATGGCACTGAAAATGGTTAAATTCAATGACAAATACTTAACTCAGGCAAAAATTTAAATCAAAGTTCTCAAGTTAATCAGAGAGAAGGATCCCAACTCATCTAAAAACTGTATCTAGCTGAAGGACTACTTTTCTTTCCGAGGAAGAGTCTGTATGACTTTCTCACTCCTTTCCATGAATCTTTATTAGCTCATTAAATCAAATGGTTATTACGGCCTTCCTCTAGATTTAGTACGTCGCTTTGTCCTTCAGGTCCTAAATGGCATTCACTTTCTCCACAAGCACCATATAATTCATGCTGACCTCAAACCTGAGAACATATTGCTGAAGTAGATGAATAAGTCCGGAGTCAAGATCATTGACTTTGGGTCCAGCTGTCTTGAAGGATAAACTATATATACTTATATTCAAAGCAGGTACTATCGAGCACCTGAAGTTATTCTCGGTCTGCCATACGATCGAAAAATAGACATTTGGAGTTTTGGCTGTATCATAGCTGAACTTCATCTAGGGTATCCTTTGTTTGGAGGTGAGGATGAACACTAGCAAATGTGCTTCATCATAGAAGTCCTCGGAGTACCCCCGAAGGACATCATACCAGTACACTTGGGGATATTGTAGATAGAATGCAAAAAGATGGCATGTATTCTTTGATAGAGATAATAATTTTAAACCTCATGAAAAAAGAGCTCCTCCGGCCTCAAAATCCCTGACTAATGCCCTCTAACTACCAGACCCCGATTTCACAGATTTTATTCGTACTTGCCTCGAATGGTATCCATTAATTTATCAAGGCATCCTGACAGGCGAACTGAAGCCCTGGAGTTGATGAAGCATCGATGGGTTTTAAAAGACCTCCCACCAGATTTTAAGTAGCAACACCTGAAGTTTGTTCATGAAGAAGAGGCTCAAATGCAGGAAGAAAGCATTCACCTACGCCGCAGTCGAAAGCATACTTTTTCGATCAGAGACAAGCACAGATTGATTAAGTGAAGCTTCATTATAAGGGACGGATTATATCAACTGTCTTTATAGTATATACCAATCAACATAGCATATGCAAGAAGAAAACCTTCCCCGTCATTCATAAGAAGAATAGGAAACTCTATTCAGCCAAGAAACAGTTCGGAAATTCCGCTAAAATCAGTCTCGGGAGCGAACTGCTAACAGCTGCAGATATTTTGCAGCTTCATTGATCGTCTGCGGATTTTTGCTTCTCGTTGGAGCCTACATTTACTACATTGAACAAGAAGACCAAGTGATTTAGAAAAATATCATCAGAATCAGCCACCAAGAAACCTCTCAGCCAAAAAGCAAATCGACAATACCTCAACCTATGCAATAGTAGTTGATATTTGATTTAGGAATGACTAGTACGCCGATGTTTGGGGAGAGCCTGACGAAACAAAGACAGTGATTTCACCCCTTCCTTTAAAGCCTAAATAATAAGAGAAAGATAAAAAGCCATCACATTTGGCTGATACATAAGTAACGCCAAGCCCAACTGGATAGGATGAAGATCTCAAAGACAATCCGATAATGAGTCAGATGCAAGAAAGCAAATAAAAAATAGATGAGCTTTCAGTCAATGTTCCCAACATTATCAATGACCTACTAGCATAAAAAAATTAATTCATACCGAGACAAATATGGATCTACGTTGACGATCTTGAGAAAGAAAGTGAATACACCAAGAGATGCATCTTAAATGCACAAAAAATAGCAAATCAATCTGGATTCAAAGTGATACTGTTCAATCAATAAGCATTTCCAAAGCTGATTGGAGCAGATGCTATCAAAAGATACAACTAAATAATTTCGCAAATTCATAGGTAAGCTGTCACGAACCCCATCTCGGGATACTAAAATGCTTTACCCATTGTCAAGAGGGACTTAGTGAATCTTTAAATATTGCATCGACATGGAGGAATAGTGATGGACAAAAATGTTATCCTAACAGAGCCACTTGACTGGATCTGGAAGCTTTCTTAGAACCCCTATGTCAATACTGGAAATCCATCGTACCAAACCAAATACTTTGGCTTCTTTAATGCTAACTTTTCTACTAATTAGGAACGTTATACTAAAAGAAAAGCACCCTTTCCTCAATACTTTGTCAAAAATGTTGGATTAGATAACTTTTTCTTGGCAGGAGCAGCCAAACAGTAATTTTTGAAGGAAGTATTGAAAATGATCTATAATGTGCTAAAAAATCCGACCAGCACAAAATAGACCTTATTAAAATAGAAGTTGGGAAGAGCAATTACCAATCAATTCATCATTAGCAATGCATTTTCCATTACTTGTAGATTGGTTTTAAAGGAGAAGGAAAAGTTAGCTGAAAACGGTCTGCTGCCCATGGATTACTTTGGTATTAAATCGATAAACTCTCTCTATTTTCCTAAGAAAATTGAACATCACTTCGAGTTCAGCTTCGATCAAAAAGTATATCGTAACCTTGCAAAATATACTCTGAAATAATTTGAAGAAACAGTTGGACCTTTGAGGTATATGATCATTCTTCCCTTCCAAGAATCAATAGAGGATAAGCTAAAGGTGGTCTTCAAGAACGACATGCCCACAGAAGGCAGTGAAATGTAACTACTCCACCCTGACTGCTTCCTTGTTAAACATCTTTACCCTGATGCTGACAAAAATATTCTTGAAAACTAAATTTAAATTGAACAAGTGATTGATCTGGTTCCGAAATGGGAAAACCTTCCAAAGATTATTTGGCTTGAACATCATCCTGAAGATTACTAAGGAAATCTTATCGAATAAATGCTGTATAGAAACATAAAAAGAAAAGCTTAATAGTCTGGTTTTGAAGTAAGAACGGTGAACCCTGACAACTTCTAAGAATGGTTGAATTAGTATGAACTCAATTGGATCAAAAATGCAGGCGAAAAGGCAAAGTTAAAGTTCTATACAAAGGACAAGATGGAAATTGCTAAATTAAGTCTTTTGATTCGGTATGGAGGCATTTGGCTCAGCAGACACTTTTTCGCCTTATAATCTTTTGACTGGCTTCTTGATATTGCCAAGTATCCTCCTCAACTGATCTTCAACAGATATGGATAGCTGCCTGATGTGGTCATGTACTTCCATCCTCACTACGGACCGCCATTCTAATGGACTCTTGACACTCATAATAATACCAAAAATATGTTCAATATTGCTCTTGATAGCTTCTTCATAGCTGCACAGCCTGAATCCCAACTTCTCAAAGACTGGATCCGAACTTTTACCACCTTCTTGGGTCGCCCTTACAATGAAACCTTGGCCCTCATGGCAAGATTAGAAGTAGCAACCGAACGGTGGACTGTGCAATAAAACACTTACTTTGCTATGCTTGACGCGGTAAGAATAGTGCTAGCCAACAAACAAAGATAAATCAATAACAAGCTAAGTGATTAAAACAGTAATTATACAGGACCTAAAACTGCAGCCGAGCACTACCGTATCTGGAGTATTAGTGGCAAGCAAGGTCCTCTCAAACTGGACAGAAGTTTTGCTTCCATATCAAATGAAAAAGGGGATATCAATCCCAAAAGCAACAGTTTGATTTGGAGATATCCTCGGAACTACACTGAAGGAATTGTTGGTAAAATCAATAAACTGAGCAGACTTTACCACACAAATACAGAGGAACTTCTGCAGGTTTTATCAAGAGCAGTTGTAGACCCTATCACTGACTATATGGACCCAGAATCCATCTTTTACAAATAAATATTAGAGCCAATTCAAGGGTACTTGAGAGTGGTAGATGGGGAAATTTACTTTGTGTGATGTTTCATATCTATTATGCCAAGTTGATAATTTTAATAATGTTCGGGAATAAATTGCTGGTCTACATCAAAAAACCTTCAGTCTACAATCTCAAGAAGATACAATCGGTGGAGGCTCGTAAAAAAATCATCGAAAATAGACTTCTCTCAAGTAAAAATCTCACAGTTTCTCCCTTGAACAAAGATTACACATAAGCTTTTGAGCTGGTCCTCAAAGATAAAGAAGCATAAATGATGAAGTACGAAAAAAGTGTTCTATTTTCCCCTGTTTTTACTCCAGCACACTTTAAGTATATGTTCCTTCTTCCGGCTGCCCTCGTTTTGATGCTCATGCTCTATATAAGGTACATTGCTCAACCAAGAAACCTCTTAAAGTACAAGAAGAAATATGGCATTTCGCTGAAAAAGTGGGAGTAAAGAGGTTGGATGGACGGTTGGATGGATGAGTATAACAAGGCAGATGATGCTCTGACCTTTGAAGCCTACAACGTCAATGATCTAGAATTACTTTATAAGGAAGGTCTGTTGAGGGGAGGCTCTGAATAGCAGAAGCATATGCAGGAGGAAAGAGCTAAGAAGAGAAAAAATAAATTTGTTGGTGGATCGAGAGAGTTTGTACTCAAGCAATTCAATTCCACATGATCATTACTATAGTTTAACATTGATAATAATTTTACATGACAGAGGAAGAGATCAAAAGGCTCAACTTCTACTCGAAGTACAGCAGGGCCAATAATAGACAGAGCATCGAGTCACTCTATTCTCTCATATCGGGAGCCCAATCAGCTTCCACTCTCTAAATCCAAATTGCCACACAACCTCAGGCGAAATAAAAATCTCTGAGAAAAGCATCAGCTTCACCCAAAAAAGCAAAAAAGTTAGTTTATGCTAAACCAGTTCATACTGAACCTTCTGAGCCAGCAGTTGAATAATTCATCCTGACATAACAACTATCAAATAAGCTTGAGCAATTAAAAAAGTTATAAGACTAGTTCCACCAATAAATGATTGTAAGAGAGCGCTAAGCGAGAAGAAGAAAAGAATAGGCACAATAACTGAAAAGATCGAAGTTAAATCAGCACCCCATCAGTGTTGTCGACTAAAAAGATGATTGTTCTCCCAGAAAATCTTCAGTCGAGTTGAAGCTAAAGAAGTCAATCCACCAAGACCATGTGGTCAAACGAGTAAGTGAAGATGATCTTGATTTTCAAGACTATTACATGGATTGTCCTGAGGTCCCTATCAACTAGGAATATGACCACATCAACGAAAGACAAAAAATCAAAGATATGCTGGAATTTCAAAAAATGAGATAGCAGTAAGTACAATCAGTAGATGAGGAATGCGAAAAAGCAGATTCAATAGTAATAGGCAGACTCGATATAACAGGTAAAGCTCTTGAGGAAGAGCAAAATTATCCCGAAAATTAGGATTACGAAAAATAATATTCATAGAAGAGTGAAGGTAAATAGGAAGTTTAAGTTAACGTAGAAGCCTAGTTACAGCCAAAGACATCGATAGAAGTCTAGGACAGCTCTTAGCAATAAGTCGATTCAGAGTGCGAGCATATGGAGGTGGGAAAATAACTCAATAGATGGTAGTTGAGTAAAAATGGACCTCCTAAGCAAGTTGAGTCAATGTAAAATATTCCAGAAGATTCTCTTCAGGCTCATCTGAATGTCCTACCCAAAGATCCTCTACCTGAAGTGACTCCGGCCTAAAGTCAATTGATAGAAGAAGATGCATACAATTTAGATATTCCTCTTCATCCTTCAAGCAATGTCCCACCTCGACCCATCACAAACAGGACAGCCACAGACTAGGGTTCTTAGTTCAGAGATGAAATTGCTGATCACGTGGATCCTATTCAAAGAAAGTCAGATGTCCTCCACAAAAGTGAAGGATAGCCTCGACCCATCTACTACTCTCAGACCACAAATCAGCAAATAAGTTTAGGGAGATAGGTTCAGTCTATCCCAGGTTCTCCCGACTACAGCCCTATTGATTCTTTCAATGAAATCACAAATAGACAAAAACAACTGGAGCATCGTAAATCATCCTTCAAGCGATTAATGGCATAGAATAGAGCAAATCTGGTTCCCAGAATGGCCATATCTACGATCCTCAATGAACATATCAACGAGGCTCTAGTTGACTTCAAGTCACAGCCACAACATGTGAATTCTGGTTCCTCTCCTCAACTGAAAGAAAGTATGGTCCAGTCAGAAATATCTCCACCTTCAAGTAAAAAGAAAATCAACTTTAAGAAGCGAATTGTCGAGAAGGAAAAAGATAAATCCTATAGTCGTTAAAGCAAGCCTATTTTTGAGAGAGATCCTTTGAAAATTCAGAAAAATCAAAAGTTACTGGCGGGGTTCTTCCAAGATAACTGATAACTGCATAATACTTGAAACATATATCATTCAATAACCTGAAGCATATCAACGAAATCCAACTCCAAGTCGTCTATATCGTCGGCATCCCAATGACTTCCTACGTTCGAAGGGAGCTCAGAACCTTATCGGCGCTAGGACTTCCCTAAAGAATGTTATTTATTTCTGTTTGTTCGTGCCATTGAAGCTGCAATTCCAGGGGCATACTTTTCATACTCTTTAGTAGCCAACTTAGCTTTAGTGATTTTGACTGTAGGCTCTCGTGGCTTGTTTTTATATCCAATCATGTCATGCATGAGCCAAAATTATCGATCATGCATATATATGACTCGAAAGCTAGAAAGTCTGAATAATCGACACAATAAGCCGATCAATAGGCCGACAGCAAGGCCTATTCCAATAGACATGAAGCAAACTTTAAAGACAGAGCTCACAGAAACCGTTTTAGTATAGCTAAAATTATCAGAGAAGCCATTAGTGATTCCTTGTGTGAAAATAGCCATGAAGTAGCAACCAATTATGCTCTGGAGAAGAAAAACAGAAGGGAAGTAGGTGCATACTAAGCCAATTTTTTTGTAGAGAGGCCTTTCAATGCAAAATTAAAAGACCAGTTGAAATAAGGTAGCTGTTACACCACAAACAATGGAATATGAGGGATTTGTGATAAAGTAACTTGCACTACCTCCGACAATAGCCCCGGCTAGAAGATTGTTTTGTATTTCACGAATGCGAGGCTTTATGTTAATCAACATGCTTAGTGCGAGGCCTGTGATCATTGATGAAGACATTGAAAGCAAAACAGATGCAGCTGAAGTATATGAGCTAAAAACTTATCTAACCATCGATCCATCTCCTTGATAGAGCAGAACGGGAAAGAATAGAAACATTACGATTGAGCCCAGCAGTGATTGTGATACTGAGGTTTTTGAACTCTCAATCTCTTTCCTTGACCTTCCTCTTACAGGCTCCATTGAAAGGAATAAAATTCCC
>Ga0100379_10006003_pt1 | contig 10337 bp, 13 predicted proteins | sample CryGeymeta201503_FD_80418 | JGI IMG/M metagenome (GOLD analysis project Ga0100379, IMG submission 80418) | Groundwater microbial communities from Crystal Geyser aquifers in Utah, USA - Crystal Geyser metaG 2015-03 | ecosystem: Environmental > Aquatic > Deep subsurface > Groundwater | place... | reverse complement strand
TTGTTCAGGCTACATGTTACAGTAAGATTAATTCAGATATTATGGCTGCATTTAAGAAAGTTATTAGAGGAAGGCATGTTGGTCTTGAGAAAGTCAAAGTTAGCAGAACTGCAGAAAAAGAAATAGCACTACTTGAAGCCTAAACAACAATCGCATTATTACAGATAATGGTTGACAAACTAGAAGTTACAATTGATGTAATTATACATGCAACAGAAGACATTTCAAAATTCTTGAAATCTTTTGAAGACATATTTGAGCTAAATGATAGTTTTACGGTTAATGAGACTCTAGGCTATTATGAGAATTCAATAACAATACTAAGTAGAAAAATTGACAAAAAGCAGGCTCAAAAATTTGTCGGGAAACTAATTGAATCATTACCAAAGGATCAGATTAGCAAACTGATTGAAGAGATAGAAGAAAGAACAGTAGATTCTAGACTTCACATTAGATTAGACAAACAAGAATTCGTCAATGGAAACATAGTACTAAGTGATAGAGATGCAATAAAAGTGAAAATATACACGCCGATTTACAATAAAAAAGACACAGTCAAAATATTCAGCGAGATATTCCAAAATGCCAACTAGATTAAATAGGAATGAAGAGATAATTTAATTTGGGAATGAGGAGATAATAGCCGCTCCAGTCTGAGCGAAAGCTTTGAAGACGCCGCGACGAACCGACCCCATTTTTGAATCAACTATCAACATTAAAAATTTCCTTACCTGAAACCATGGTATTATTTTAAATACGGATAAACGACGCGTTCTTTTGTGGCAGATTACGACGTCATAATAGCTGGAGGAGGATTGGCAGGAACCATTGCTGCTCAATCAGTTTCACATTATTCTAATCAAGGATTAAAAATTCTAGTAATTGACAGAAGTCCTTCAAATTTACCTGGATTGAAAAGTGTGTCAGGTTGGATTTGTGGAGATGCGGTTAGTAAAGAAGCAGTAGATTTCATGACAAATAGAATTAAAGTAAGCTGGAGTGATCCAGAAATTGAACATAAAGTAAAAGGAGTAATGGCATTTTCACCAGACAGAGAAACATCAATTCCATTTGATGGTGCTGGGTATATGCTCAATAGACAAGTTTTGCCACAACGTCAAAACGAAAGAACATTAGCTATGGGAGTAGATTTTGATTTTGAAATTAATCTTACAGGATTAGTATATGATGGAAATCAAGTAGTAGGAGTTCAAGGAATAAACAACAGAACAAAAACACCTTACAAAAAAACAGCCAAAGTTGTAATCGATGCAACTGGAATGACATCTATGCTTCGAAATCAAATTTCCAATACAACAAAGATGGAAAGAAAAATAGATCGTACAGATGTAGAATCAACAGGAAGACACATCATGTATTTTGACCAGGGAGAAGAAGATCTGACTGAATTTGATCCGAATTACTGCATAATTCATCTTGATCAAGATATCGCTCCAGGTGGATATGGTTGGGTATTTCCTAAAGGAAAAAACAAAGTAAACATTGGTCTTGGTGTTGAAAAAACACTTCTTGAAAAACGAAATCAAAGATTAGGAAAAAACGACAATGTATCCATGTTGATTAATCAATACGTGGAAAGAAATCGTGCAATAAAAAATCCAAGACTATCAGAAGATCCTCAAGATAAAAATAATGCAACTGGAAATTTCCAAGTGTCAGTTAGAAGACAAAATGATTGCATGGTTGCAAATGGATTTGTATTGGTAGGGGATTCTGCATGGATGCCAAAACCACTTGATGCAGGCGGTATTGGCCCAGCATTAGTTGCCGGAACTATTGTTGGGAAATGCGTAGTAGAAGCAATTCAATCAGGAGATGTTACTGAGAAAGGATTATGGAAATATAATAAAGAATTCATTAATGAATACGGTTACAAGACAGCTGGATTAGAAATTTTCAGAAAATTAATTCAGACTCTCACTAATGAACAAATTAGTTATGGAATGAAACACTTTTTGGGAAATCTAGATGTCGAGGCTATTTCTAAAGGAGAACATCCCGATTTTTCAAACGTTACAAAATTAGGAATGATGATCAGAGGCGCTCTTAACAAAAAACTAGCTGACGGTTTACGTTTTACGACACAACAAAATAGACTCTTAACAAAACACTATTACGAGTATCCTGAATCTCCAGAAGGATTTGATGAGTGGAGTAAAAAACTACATCACATTCTTGATGAATCTAATGCCAAACTACCTCAATATCAAAACTAAGCTTTATTTGTAAACTTTAATCTTAAAAAATATCATATGTTAAAAGAAATACAATATTTAGATTGGAATAATTCAAATGAGATTTTAAAAAAAGCCTATCGAGCAGAGTTATTTGTATTAATTATTGGTCCAAAAGGTACCGGAAAAACATCTCTAGTTAGAGATTTTGCAAAAAATATGAATATGAAACTAGAATCAATAAATTTTAGTCTCAGAACACGAGAAAGTCACCTTATTGGAACAAAAACTTTAACGAATGGAACTGTGAGTTTTGAGGAAGGTCTTTTGATTAAATCAATGAAAGAAGGTAGTATGTTGTACCTAGATGAAATAAATTCTGCCGAAGCTGATGTATTGCTCAGATTAGATGAAGCGTTAGATGACAGAAGACAGATCATTTTAAAAGAATCCACAGGTGAGACTGTAAAAGCTAAAGAAGGATGGTTTGTAATTGCAACAATCAATCCTCTAACACATAGTGGAACCAAAGAATTGCCACCACAGTTACTCAGTAGATTTCCAGTTAGAATTAGCCTAGAATATCCATCTGAAGAAATTGAATTAGAAATTGTTAAAAAACACGTTGCTGGGAATCATGATTCTGAGATCATTCAGGCAATTAAACTGGCAAATGTACTGAGACAGGCTGCTGCAGTTGAAGAATTATTTTACTCTCCAAGCTTAAGGGAAACAATTGCTTTTGGAAAATTACTTGATGAAGGAATGTCTCCTAAAAAATCAGCAAAAATTGTTTTCGGTAATGTGTATACACAATGGGGAAATATAGAATATCAAAAAGTAAGCGACATCATTACCTCAATGTTTGGGAATTAGATGCAATCGTTACGGTTACGAAATGAGTCATTAGTCGAGATTGCCACATTTTTAATTAGAAGATGGGCAGAAAGAGAAAACATCACAGTAGAGTTTTCAGATAGAATCAATACAAAAATTAGGTTACAAGAAAACAGAGTAATCCTAACTCCAATTGAAAAAAGAATAGGAGATGATTTTCAGAGATATAGACAATTTAGAACTTCATTATGGTATGAAGCTATGAGAGTAAAATTTTGCAAAAAAATTCTTAGCAATGACCATGCATTTGGATTTATTCTAAACACCATGGAGACTCGCAGAGTTGAGCAACTGGGCAGAAAATTATGGAAAGGTATGGACGAAGAAATTATATTTAATTACGCATACATGTTAGTAGGCAGACCTCAATTACATACAGTTTATGGAAAAGCACGAATTGTAGAAGCATTTTACCAATATTTTATGTTTGGAACAATCAAAGGAGAAGTACAATCTAGTCATTTTGAAAGAGTAAAAAATGCATCTGAATTTGCCAAGAAAATTGTTGACGAGGCTATAAGAAAAAAATACGATACAGAATGGTTGAAGAAAAAGGTAGTAGAAATAATTAAAATTTTAGATATAGACTCGCTGCTAACAATTCCTGTATCATTACCATTTATGAAAGTGGGCATGGCATTATCAGAAGAAGAGTTGCTAAAATTTTTAACAGTAATTTCAAAAAATAAAGAGGGAGATTTTGGAAAAATTGATCCAAAATCTGCATTGAGTGGAGAAAATATCTATGACGAGTATAAAGTAATACTAGACGAAAAGAAAAAAAGCGATAAAAAAGGATTAGAACCAAAATCAATAGGAGTTCAGATTCCAGCTGCGATTAATGTTGATGAAACAGTAATCTATGACATGAATTTAATAAATAATCTCAAAATAAAATTTAAAGAGTTAAAATCAGGATGGAAAGAACAACATCATAGTAGTGGAGATGAATTTGATGAAGAAAACTATATTGAAGAACATGAACCATTTTTTACAGACATTAAGAAATTAATTAAGACAAAAATAGTTATTTTATTAGATCATTCATCTAGTATTGCATCAGATGCACTAGAATACAAAAAAGCTACACTTGCACTTTGTGAAGTACTAGCATATCTTAAAGTGAAATTTGCAGTTTATGCGTTTAACACACATAATAGAAATATTGTATGCTGGTTGATAAAACCAGATAATATGAAATGGAATAATATTTCAGCAAAAAGATTAGCTCAAGTTGTTGCAAACGGTTCAACACCATTAGCAGAAGTCTATGGTAAAATGTTTCCAATATTACAATCAAAAAGGCCAGATATTTTTTTGACGTTAACTGATGGAGAACCATCAGATCCAGATGCTGTTAGAAACATGACTAAATCTTTCAAAAGGCTAGGCATAAACATGGTAGCCTTGGGTCTAGGTCCAAATACAATAAGGGCAACTACAATAGCAAATAATCTTAGACATTTAGGATATGAAAAAACTATGGCAGTCAGCAGGTTAAAAGACATTCCAACTAAAGTGATTAGCATTTTAGATGTGTAATTTAGATTCCAAATTAGAGTCGGTTTAAGAGATATCAGATATTTTATATGAGATCTATCAGATTAATTCAATAGAAGAAATTGTCCGAAGAAAAAGGAAATAATATAGATAAAGTTCTATTGGAACGCTTTCAACAAGAAATATGGAATAAAATACCCCATTTAGAAGGAACAAAGATTGTAAATTCAACACCACTAGTTGATCTAACAGAAGATTTCAAAGAATGTGCTAAAAGGGTCTATAAATTAGAACTTGACGATAAAGATTTGAAAATTTATGGAAAGTTTGATTCTGCATTACTAAGTGGTTCAATTAAAGCAAGAGCTGCTACCCACATTATTCACGATGCAATTGCATCTGGAAAACTAAAAGGAAATCAAACTGTTATTGAAGCTACTTCTGGAAATTTTGGAATAGCTCTAGGACTATTATCAAAGATTGGAGTAAGTGTAGTTGCACTAGTATCAAGGAAATTACAAGAAGGTGTGTTTAAAGAATTAAGAAATGAGAATATTCGAATTATGGATTTGGATATGGATATTTGTCCAGCACCAGGAATGGAAAAGAAAGCGGATGAATTAGCTGCAAAGGCAACTGCAGGAAATATTCGTTCACAATTATCAGAGCTTGGTTTTGATCCTAAAATTTTTGATCAGAATATTCAAGAGATTGAAACATTATTAGCTAAACAAGATATCATAAATTTAGCGAGATTTCTTGCTGAAATTTACAATTTATTCTGTCCAAAACAGTATGATAATGAATTGAATATTGACATTCATAGAACTGTAACAGCACCAGAGATTGACCAACAACTACACGAAAATGGAGATTCATTGGAAAATTATCAGATAGTTTGTTCATTTGGTACTGGAGGAACTTCTGGAGGTTTGAGTCAATATATGGCTAAAAAATATGGAAAAAAATCAATACATGTTGTTTTTCCTAGCACTGGTCAAGATGTAGCAGGAATCAGAACAAAAGCCAAAGCTTCAGGCTTGACACTTTACAAACCAGATACATTTGCAGCAGAACATGAGATAGATTATGAAAAAGCAAAATTTCTTTTGAAGTTTTTTGTAGATAAAGGACATGACATAGGTGAGAGTACTGCTTTAGAATTATTTTCTGCAATGCAGATGGCAAATTTAGGAAATTATAAAAAATTCGTCATAATAGTGGCCGATGGGATTGAAAAATATAGGAAGAATTTTGAGCAAATATCAAAAAATCAAATACCAATGAATATTTCATTAGAAGATGCATCATCAATGGTAAATGATTATGACAGAGTTATTTGGGTACATACACAATATACTCCTAAAGAAGCTGGAATTGAAATGATTGCAAAATCATTAGGCATCGATAAATCTAAAATCTCTGTACTCAAAGCAAGAACCATTAATGAATTACTATCTACACAACAAATTCCAGACGAGTTAAGTAAGGAACTAAACGGTTCGAAAGGAAAATCGCTGTTAGTTTGTATGGCTGGAAATACATCACTTATGACTGCGCAGGTTCTTGCAAGTAAAGGAATAGTTACTCAAAGTTTGAATGGTGGAATTACAAATTTACCTGAAGGAAGAGGTAAAAATCCGGGAGAATTCATTAAAGTGGCTACAGAATAACAGTCTTGAAATGCCTGTCAATATCTCAACCATTTGCAGATTTAATAATTTCAGGTAAAAAAACAATAGAACTAAGAAGATGGAATACAAATTTTCGAGGAGAGTTTTTGATTCATGCACCACTTAAAATAAAAACGGATGATTGTAAGCGATTAAAAATAAATAAAAAATTTGCTACAGGCGTAATCATTGGAAAAGCTGAACTTTATGATGTAAAAAAATATAATTCACTTGTAGAAATAAAAGCTGATCAAAAATTTCATTTTGCTGCAAAAAAATTTCAAGGTAAAATTTTTGGATTCAAAATAAGAAATATAAAAATATTAAAAATTCCAATTCCTTACAAAGGGCAATTAGGATTCTTTGATGTAGAATTAACAAAAGCAAGAATTAGAAACAAAGACATTGTTTCAGATATCATAGATGAAGAATACCGTTATCAATGGATCAATCATCATTGAGAGAATAAATTAATCAATGAAAAAAAGTGTGACTAGTATATATAAAGGGACTATTTAAAGTCCGTCGACATGCCTCAAACAAAACCTATTGTTAGTGTCGAAAATGTAGTTGCTTCTGCTTCAGTAGAACAAAAAATTGATCTTAACGAAATAACTGAAAAATTTCCAGATACAGAATATCATCCAGAACAATTTCCAGGTTTAGTCTTTAGATTACAAAATCCAAGGACTGCAACACTCATTTTTAGAACTGGAAAAATGGTATGCACAGGTGCAAAATCAGAAGATATGGCAATTAAAGCAGTTAACACAGTAGTTCAAAAACTAAGAAAAGGTAAAATTAAAATAAAAAATGATGCAGTAATCACAGTTCAAAATATCGTAGCAGCAATAAACCTGGGTGGTAAAATCCACTTAGAAAAAGCAGCTAGAACACTACCAAGAAGTATGTATGAGCCTGAACAGTTTCCAGGATTGATTCATAGAATGCTAGATCCAAAGACAGTCATATTGTTATTTGCATCAGGAAAATTAGTTTGTACAGGGGCAAAAAAAGAATCAGATGTATATCGTTCTGTTCATAATCTACACTCATTATTAGAAGAAAAAAACCTCATGATATATGATCAATAAAAATAATCACAATATTGGAATTAATTGCAAAAAAATTAATCTTAATTGAATAAAGATACATACGAAAAAGAAAAAAATACGCTTACTCCTGAAAATGGATTTAATTTGGTGGGAATAGACTATTTTGCGGATTCAGATAATCAGTTGTATTTGGTAGAACATTTTGAAATGTATCAAGATGCACTAAATGCAAAAAAGGAACGCAAAAATTCAGAGGACTATTTTATTTTGTATAAAGGTACAAGTGGGGAAAATCTCTGTAGATAGATTACAAAAATATCAAAGATTCACTTAATTTTACAAAAGATCTTATATCATTAACAGCGCAAATTCATATTTATTGACAGATAAAACCACCGATTTGATTGATATATTTTATGATAAAGAAAAAAACATACAAAATAAGTTAAATTCACAACAAGTCACTAGAAAAAGTTCTAAAGCAAAATATCAGATTTTTGACGAATCAGAATTTACTCGTGGTAGAGAGATACTGGGAGATCTAATAGTTCATGGCATGATAGCCTCAGGTGGGACGGACATAGACTGGCTAATTGAGCATAATGGAGGTTTTATCATTATGGAATTCAAGGGATTTCATAATGACAAGATAAACATTGCAAAAGGGCAAATTATTGCGTATGAAAAATTACATGAGAAATTAAATCAAACCACAAAATGTTATTTGTGTATTATTGGTTGTGATGACATAGATTTTTTAAATCCTAATTCATCAATTTGGATTTTTGAAATGAAACAATGGAAAATTGGGGCAATTCCAAAAAATACAAGGGACATTTATGGTGATGATTCAGGAAAACAAAATAAATTTATTATTTATCGTGAATATATGGAAGAAATCAGTGTAGAAAAACTACGAGATATGATAGATTCACATTGGAAAGAGTTTGAAATGATTAAACCTTAAAAGAAAATGTTTTTGATTTTGTTTCCAAGTTATTTTCTACTTTTATTGTAAATGTACCAGATTTATCCCAACCAGCCCCTCCAGCAATTGCCAAAGTAGAAAATCGTCCATCTTTTTTTACAGATACTTGTTCAGACCAAACTAATTGATTATTTTGATTTTCTATCGAGATGTTTATTTTTTCAAATGTGTTAGATCTGCCACTAATTGAGATAATGTCACCTTTTTGATATGCAGATAAATCAGTTTGAATTGAAAGTGTGGCAGACGATGAACCAGTATCTATCATTTGAGAATCATCAGTATTAGAAATTCCAGACTGAGATACACCAATTATAACTATTATTGCAAGTATTGCTACAACACCTATCAACATTTTTGGATTTTTTGGTTTCGTGTGAATAATTTGCGGATACATTGAAGTTGAGAGTTCAATGTTTTGCTTTAAGGATGTTTTTGGGACAATTACATCCGGAATAATTGGGTTTTCTTCGGCAGGTTGATTTTCAAGATTTTCAGGTATTCTACCAAGATATTTTTCGGCTAAATTTCTAACATAATTTCTCTCATAATTGCTAATTACTTCGTTATTTTCACAAGCCCTAAGAATTTGTTTTAGTATACGTGAATCTCCCTTTTCTTTATCCAGTAAGATCTGAACGTCATCAATTAGAGGATCAGTCATGCTATTTTATTCTCCTATCAGATTATTTATGAAGTTACCTTGTTTAAGATTACTAAGAATTAATACAAACAGGCTTGAATTAGGGATTAACCCCGATACACGTAATTATTTAGAATAGATTTTTTGAGCTTGAATTATTACAGTTCTAATGTAGTCTTTTGCAGTAGAATCAGAAACACCCATTTGTTTAGCTCTTTGATATAGATCATATTCTTGTGGATTATTCAGATAATATTTTAAAAGGTAATTGAGCCGATGTGATCTTTTCTCCTCACTTTTCATGTATCTACTTTTTTTGAATACTAAAAAGATCAAAGGATTATGATATAACCAGTTGATCTTATTGTATCATAGAATTGGAATTAAAACATATGATCTTTTTTAAATAATAGAAATTTAGTGAAGCAAATGAAACAAATTGAGGCAACAATTCAAAATGACAAAGTAGGTCCTGTTTCAGATGCCATAAAAGATATGGTTGGAGGATTTACCGTACAAGAAGGAAACGGTAGAGGTTCAGGTCAAAGACAAACCATACGAGGTGGAAGAGGTACGGGTACTTTTATAGCAGAATTCAATAAAGTTGCAACAGTTAGTACAATCATAGATGATTCAAAAGTAGAAGCAGTTATCAAAGCAATTTCAGATGCAGCATTTTCAGGAAAAGCAGGTGATGGTATAATTGTTGTATCTCCAGTTGATGATGTCATAAATATTGCATCAAAAAAGAGAGGTTCAGAAGCTCTCTAATTATTTTCTTTTCTTCAAAACTACAAAATGATGATAAAGGATCATAATTTAGAATTAAGTTTAACAGAAAGTATCTTAAAATAAAAAGGGAGATATTTTAACAAAATGAAAGTTCATAAATTATAAAGTGGCTTAAGAGTAAAAAGTCATTGAAGGGACTATATTGGTTAATTTTAGGATTGTGTGTTTGGTTTATTCCGACTATAATTTTTCAAATATTAATTACTTCTGAGGATTCATTAAAAACAGCAGAAGAAGCAGTTTCTGATATTCCAAAAGAAGTAGTAATTATTTTGTTTGCAATGTCTTTACCAATTATAGTTAAAGGTGTAATTACTACTCGTAAAGAACGCAAAGCGGCAAAAAATAATGAGGCCAGACAAAATAAAAAATCTAAGAAATAATACAGTCAACTGAGAGGATAACAATGGTTCCTCTCAGTGAGGTATCCCTTTGGGGGACATGTGTGTTGAAGGGATAATCAATCATTACAATTTAAGTATAAAAGCAGATGATTTGTTATTTTTCAAATAATCCCAGATTAGGCGTAATTTAAAATAATTTTCTGGAATAAAAATATATTAAAAATTAATTTGCAATTAACAGAAATAAATA
>Ga0100379_10005999_pt1 | contig 10338 bp, 6 predicted proteins | sample CryGeymeta201503_FD_80418 | JGI IMG/M metagenome (GOLD analysis project Ga0100379, IMG submission 80418) | Groundwater microbial communities from Crystal Geyser aquifers in Utah, USA - Crystal Geyser metaG 2015-03 | ecosystem: Environmental > Aquatic > Deep subsurface > Groundwater | place: USA... | reverse complement strand
TGTTCATGATTATGTTCATGCTTAGAATGCCTTTTTTCTTCTACTTTGCTATGAGAGTGGCCGTGGCCACCATGAGAATGAGCATGACCTCCGTGAGAATGCCCATGACCTCCCTAATAAATATATAAATTATTTGAATTATTTGAATTATATTGATTATAAATACATGTTGATGCAATATTTTTCCCATTATAATATTTGCTAAAAGGCCTACAAATGCGGTTATACCCATTACTAATCCATCTACTTCAAAATTTTGATTTATTATTCTTTCTGTAGCTTCCCAGACAATCCAAACAGTAAAAACCCAAATCATTAATACTGAAACTAGAGCTCCTACTATTTCTGCTCGATGATAACCATAACTTAGTCTTTTTGATGGCTTCTTTTTGCTTATAAATATTGATAAAAAAGAAACTAAGAAGCCTGAAAAGTCAGTAAGCATATGAATTGCATCTGATATTAATGCTAAACTATTTGAAATATAGCCCCCTGCTACTTCTCCACCCATGAATAAAACACATACAATTGAAACCCAAACTAGTTTTCTAACTGCATTTTTTTGATTATCAACAAGACTTTTGTTTATTTCTTCTATTTTCTTTTTTTCTGATAATGATTGTTTCTTCTCTCTTTCAGGAATATCATGATATTTAATACTTAATCTTTTTTCATTTTCTAAATACAGTTTGTATAATTTTAGAATTTATTATATTTTAATGTAAATATTGAAAGTTAATTACCTGTATAAATATTTGATTCAGCACTTGGGATTGTAGTTTCATTTAAACTAATTATTGTATTTTTGATTGGATTTTGATTGTCCTGATATTATTTATCAATATTACATATATTTTTGTATTTAGATTATTAGACTCCGACATTTATTTATATAATAAATTAAGAATCATTAATATCTAAAATAAACTTTTTTTATAATTAATTGTCATATGTTTAAATTTTGTTATATTTCATAAATGATAAATAACAAAAAGTCATAAAATAAAATACTTAAAAATCAATATAATATACTTAAATAACTAATTAATTAATTTATATTATATATTATAATAATTAATTATTATATTGATTATAGTTAACTTATTATCTATTATCTTAAAATGATATTAAAGTTATATCTTATTTAATTACAATCTGCTCTATGCATCATTTCTCCACATCTTTTCAAGGTAATTGTAGGGAACATTACTACTGTTGATTTATATACTCCATCATGCTTATATTCTATATGGATATACTTTTGTTCAGGATCATTTGGCTTATTCTTAACTGCGGTAATTTTACATGCATGCCACGATGAATTGTCTCCCATATTATCAGGCTTGAAATCGCATTTCTCTCTTTCTTTTGGAGCCCATGCTTCAGGTACCATTATCTTTGATATTCGCTCTGTAAGTTTTCTATTTTTAAGCTCGGTTCGCATAATAGCATCTTTAACACACATTCTGTAACAATTGAAATTTAGTATATTTTCTCTGCTATGAACTTCATTATTGCATCTTTCTCTACAGAAATTATGGAATTCTTTACAGTTTATTATATTTTCTAAATTTCCATCATAGTTGGATTTGCAATACTTTTGACGATGTTGAACTGAATTCTCTCTTAAGATAATTTCGAAGCTTCTTTGTTCAAAGTAGATATTAAAATGACTTTTTCTTGCATCGTAATTATTTAGGAAAATTCTTTCGGCAAAGAAGTTGTCATTTCCTTCTGTAGCTATTCCAACTGTTCCTTTTTGTAAATCATTGTCAATAACTTCAAAGATAACTTGTTCATTTCTAATATCTCCGATTTGTAAAATGACTTGGAATCTGTCATAATATACAAGAACTGTAAAGTTATACCAAATACTAGGAGCAATAGTAACTGAGGAGTTAGCAAGAACTGTTGTTTTTCCTTCAAATCTTTTTAATAATAGAATTTTATATGGGCCAAGATTATTAATTCTGATATGGTAGTAGTTTTCATCATTTTTGTAACGGAAAATTAAACCGACTGGATTTAAATTGTAGAAGAAAAGACTTACTTTAAAAATAGAGTTTACAATATCTGTATCTTTTAATGTCATAACAGATCCATAATCGAATTCTTTACCTGATCTTATTTTTGAAGATTGAGTTAGGACAAATTCTGTTTGAGCTTGCATTCTTGCTTTAACAAATTTCCAATCAGATGGGTAGTCATCAGCTTCTAAGTTATCTGCAACTTTCCAATTTTGAGTAACGAACTTATCTTTAAATGATTCTGAATATTTTTTCCATAATTTATCTGATGTAGAGAAGAATCTAATACTTTTTACATATGAGTCTCTATCTTTTGAAAGTATTCCAAATGCTTTTAAGCCAAAATAAGTTTTTTGACCTTTTTCAATCATAAATTGTATTTCTCCTCCTCTGTCATTTAAGTTACCTGAGTGAATAGCAGCTTGACAAATATAAGAATCTCCTGAATAAAGTGAGTTACCAAAGACATTTTGAACTACGAGTGAACAGTTCTTAGGGCATTTTACAAGGAATTTTTTACCTAAGGCACCTGCGAATTTTTTTAAGCTAGCTGGAGTATCACAATTGATCGACAATACTTCTGGGGCTGTTTCAATATTAAAAGAAAAGTCCGATTTACTTATACTTCCTGACGTTATTCCGAATTGTAAAGATCCATTATAAAACTTTAAACCTGGTAATACCTTTACTATAGCAATTCCTCCTTTGCTAGTAAGAATACCTGTATGAATAGAAGCAATGCAAATTGGTGAATCAAATGAATATATAACAGAACCAAAAATGAGTGATTTTTCTTTATTACATAATTTTGGGCATTTAACTCTTTCCGTTTCTCCTGATTTAATATCTCCTTTGAATACTTCTCTTCCAGTTGTTCTACAGGTTATTTCTTTAAAAGGTGAAGAGTCAGTTGTTTCTTCTTTATTTTCAGAAGATGATGAAAGAACAGATACCTCTCCGTTAATTTTGTAAATTATAGCATCTTTAGGTGGTTTTGGGTATCCAGGTGCTCCTGGTATCTGTTGTTTAGCACACGATGAAATGCAAATTCTATTGTCTAAAGTTATATTCATGGGTACTGCTTCTCTTTTGGGTTTAATATAACCACTTTCAGCTAACATTGCATGTCTTTTTTGTCCATAGGGAGTATTGAAAAATGAAATAAAGTGAATTTTTCCTTCGAAAAAATCTTGTTCATATTCTGAACTTTTTCCTAAATAGCATTTATTTTCATAATGTAAATCAAAGAAAGATTTAAGAGCATTAGTTAGTTTTCCTTCTAAGAAAAATGAAACTACGTCACCGTCGTATGTTAATCCAACTTGAGTTGGAAAATTAAGAGGAACAAATATGTTTGATTTATATAACTTTTTTCCACATTCAACGTCAAAAACTATTTCAGACTTTTCATCAATTTCTAAAGAATATCCTTTACATCCACCAATTGATACTAAACTTTGTGTCTTTTCAATAAATTTCAGCATTGTAAACTTTGCAAATAATGTAAAAGTTTTTAAGTCAAGAATTACGCTTGAACCTTCAATGTTTAATAAGTTTACAGAAGATTTAGATTCAAAAGCATATTCTGAGTTTGGTGTACTCCAATCAAAAGTTGAGACAAGATCAGATTCTTTTGTGTCTAGAATTTGAATAAAACTTGAAAATCTATTTGTATTAACAATAGGTGCTAGGGAGAAAGCGCTTTTTTTACTTAATGAAATTTCATCACTGCCTAATTCTAAAAAGCTTGATCCGTCATTTATCATTGATATCATTGTAGTATATGCTGAGTTTGGTGCGCTTACAAAGAACGATACTTTTGAATAGTTAGAGTCTAAAGATGATAAGCCTCTTGTTTTATTTGTATGATATTTGTTTTGTCCATATGTCTTTGTAAATAATACATTTCCTCCTTCATTTGTTATAACTCCAGACTGAATTGCTACTAAGCAAATTGATGAGTCAATAGTATAAACTCCTGATCCAGTAATTATAGCTCCTGAACTAATACAATCTTTAGGACAGTTTACCATATAAATACTACCAGGATTTCCTCTAAAGTAAATATTTTTTCCAGTGGAATCGCATTGAGCATTAAACATAGGAACCATAGGTAATTTTTTAATCAGTGGCTTTTGAACTTTGGGTTTTTTAATATTTTGTGATTTTCCTGTAGGGTCTCCATATCCTTCACAGTTAATAATTACATCATTGAAATGAGTACATGAAACAGTACTGGAGTTTGCTTTACAGTCTTCAACTGTTCTTTCATGTCCAAAACATATTACATCAGTATAATGGATTTTTTTATTATTAGATCCACAATAATTTTCTCCATCTGCATTATTACACATCTCATTTGAGCTTGGTGTTCCTTTCATACTTCCTTCTAGGTATCCCATTTGCTTACAAGCTATTCTAGCAGAGATATCAGTAAACTTATTATTACATATTGTTCCGAAAGTTCCTTTAAGTATTTCAAGCCTTCCCATTCCTGTTTTTGAAGGACTTCCTGTATTATCCATTAATCTTAAAGTTCCTGCAGTAAAGTGGGAGTCATCACTAGCGTTAATATTGTTACATTCAATAATAGTATCGAATTCATGAGTACAGAAATTTAAATCTGGTATATCTCTTAAACATTCCAAAACTGAATTTTCATTTCCTTGACATTTAACTTTTGAAAATTTAATTTGAGAAGCATTAACACCACAATGATTCATTCCTTCATAGTTAGCGCAAAATCCTCTTCCTACTTTTTCATTAGGGTTTAAGAATGTTCCTCCGTTAAAACCAATTTGCTTACATATAACATTAGCAGAAACTGATGAAAGTCCAGTAGCACAAACAGTTCCCCATTCACCATTACTTCTTATTTCAAGTCTACCTTTGTTGCTAATTTTACCGTCACCGTCTAATATTCTAACATCAGAATCTAAGTTATCAAGGTTGTCTACTTTAGTTACAGTGAAACTCTTTTTACTTGAAGGGTAAGACAAGACGGGAATTCCAAAACTAAAATTTTAATATTATGATATTACATCTTTTTGCCTCCTGTGTAAGTATCTAATCCTGAATATATTGAAACTGAAATTATTCCACCGTAGAATGATACTGCTCTATCGACTATTGCAGCTGTGCAGATAGTAGCCTCTTCAGGGTGAATTCCTATTCCGATTGCTCTTATTGATAAATCTCTTAGACAGTTAGAAGGGCACTCAGCTAATACATTGACGTAATTTACATTGGAAGAAACATAGCTTGGTCCGAATTCTTCATGGTGTTTTAATAAATCAGTACAACTTAACTTTATAACTCCTAAAATATTTTATTTATTTAATATACTTTGTTGGTCATTTATATCTAATAAAGAATCATTGTTTGAGTTATTTTCACTGTCCTCTTGACTTGCAACATTTCTTGATAATTTTTTAGTTAGTGGTCTGTCTGGTGAAGTTAATGCATCTCCATCTTGGAATTTGAATATTTTCTCTTCAGCTCCAGAATTTGTTGGCTTTTTAACTATGATTTCTTCTGGTATCCAGTTATCATATCCATTTATAGTTAAAGTTATTCCATATAAAGATCCTACATCAACTGTATCAATAGTAGTTGTAACTAACGATCCTTGTTCAAGACCTCTTCCAGCTAATTGTTTCATAGGACTTTTATTTTTAGTTCCCAAAAATGTAATATATAGAGATTCATGAGTACCTGATCCTTCTACAAAGCTAGTTTTGACTGCTACTTCATATGTAATTATTTTTGAAACTCCAAATTCAACTGTGCAGGCTGGACATTTAATAGGTTTTGAACACTCGAAATTCCAATAATTCATACCACTTTCTACTCTTATTGAATCACATCTATATTGATCAGTACCCTTATTTACAATCTTTACACTTTTTAAATTGCCGACATCGTCCGAAAATACTTTAACCTTTTCATAAGAGCCTGATTTAAAACCATGATCAGTAAGAGGTAATTGTTGGGATGTTCCTTCAGAACCTTGTAGTATTATTAAAAGTTTTGATCTTTATAATGGTTATAATAATAATACGTTGTTTCTGATCCTGGTAATGCACTTGTTTTTAAGTATACAAAATATTCCTTTTTCTTTCCTGTTGAAATTGTTCCTAATTTACAAAATCCCCAATTTATTCCACCATTGTTAGGATTTAATATAAAAGATGGATCACCTACGATAGGTTTTGTCCAACACCATTCCTAGATTGTTATTAATATTAAATACTCTTGAAGATTTTATATCGATTTCATTAGCTGAAGTAGTAATTGCAAGGATATAAAACAAAATAATTAATAGAAGTTGGTGTTTTATTCTCATTATTGAATCATACTTCATATTTAAATAAATTATTTATTTTGTAATTTTATTATTATATATTAAGTATATAGTATTAAAATTATTAATGTTTATAAAAAATATATTAAATTTTCTATAGTTATTATACTTATATTACATAACATAATATGTTCTTATTAAGAACTTTCCAATCTATTTTAGCATCAAAACAAATTAAATTCCATAAATTATTATAATTAAATTAAGAAAACTATATACAAATATTTAGTTAATAAAATACACTTAACTTTTAATTTTATTTTAAAATTAACTATAAACTAAAATGATATTCAAGTTTAATGTCTGACGAATTTGACATAAGAAATATAAAATGGAGAGATATGAATAAAAATAAACTGATGTTTTATGGAATATTTGCTCAATTAGGGCTAAGACTATCAGTACATCCCCTAAATGTAATGCAAACTAATATGCAAGCTAATAAAGGCACGTTAAAATTATTACCTACATTTCAAAAAATATATAGAACTGAAGGTATTTACGGATTATATAAAGGTTTTGGAGTACATTTATTATCTCTTCCAGCCGGACAAATATATATTGTAGCTATGGAGTATTTTTCTGATAAGTTTCTCCATTTAACTGGTATCGAACCATTATCAAGAGCAATGGGTGGCGGTATTGGTTCATCCTTATCTGGTCTATATGCTGTTCCTGTTGATATTATTAGCCAACGTAGAATAATGACAGGCCACAAAAGTATGGACATAGCCAAAGAATTATACAAATTAGAAGGTATAAAAGGATTTTATCGTGGATATATTGCAACATTATTAATATCTATGCCGTCAAGTACTTTATTTTGGGGATTGTATTCAGTAATTTCAAAATTATTAGTGAAGAATAGAGGAAGTAAAGAAATAAGTAAACAAGAACATATAAGCGATATTAGTAAACTTGTATTTTCAGCATTAATTTCTGTTTACATTACAACAACTATTAATAATCCTTTGTCTGTAATAAGAACTAGAATTCAAGTTATTAGTGAATCAAAAGGAATATTAAAAGAAGCAACTAATATTTATAGAAATGAAGGAAAAAAAGCATTTATGAAAGGGCTCGCACCGAGAATGATTAACTCTACAATTTTTATTTCTTTGTTTGTGACATTTTATGAAACGATAAAAAGAGCATCGATGCATTAATGATTTTTTATATATTTTATTGCTTTAAATTATAAATTTTATATTTTATTTAATAATTCATTTTCTACTTTAATTATTCTTATATAATACTAATATTAATAAATGTAAATAATGTAAATTATAAATGTACTCATATTATACTATTATAAATAAACTTTATATATCTTGATTGTTTGTTAATTCCATGGAGTTACCATTTCATCATTTACCAAAAAGCATTCAAGTTTTCTATCATCCTCATTATTATAATTTATAGGCTTTTTTATGATTCTCTCTGAGTTTTGTTTTTCGTAATCATAATGATCTACAATTAAATAAATATTATATAGTATAAATAATAAATTTTATTAATGTTACCAATGTTATTTGCAAACTTTCCTCTTAAATCCAAACTTATTCCTTTACTAAATGAAATATTGGTTTTATTCATATTATTTTTAACATTCCTATGCTTAAAAAACATTTGCTGAGTAAATGAAGAATCTTTTTCATTATTTCTTTTGTCATCTTTATTATTTTCAAATTTATTTAAATTACTACTACTATCAGGCTTTTTAAAGAACCCTGCGCTGTTTGTATAATTTGGATTGTTTGTAAAATTTTGATTATTTATATTGTTTTTAGACATATTATCACTTATTGAATATTTCTTCAATTTTTTTAAATTTAAAGTCTTAAATCCTGTTTTATCATTTTCAAATAAAGACTTTTTACTTTCCTCTAGGATCTTCTGCCCAACATTAAAAATATTGTTTTTATAGTTATAATTATTAACTATTGATCTATTATCATTTTTTAATGTTCCCATTCCATCTGACGAATTTGTTTTATTTAAATCAAGTCTACTATGTTGATCATCTGATAAATTGTTATCAACCTTGACAACATTATTCATATTTATTAAGAACTTATTATAATATTCATATAAATCTTTGTGTTTTTTATCCTTATCATCGATTGAAATTTTTTTATTTTTGATAAACGCATTACTAATATTATTGTTATTGCTATTGTTAACAGAATTATTATTAGAATTATTATGTAGTTTTTCATCAGCCCTATTATTAATATTATTTATCTCGTGTTTCTTTTCGAATATTTGTCTTGAAAGGTCATAAAAATTTATTTTGCTTTCAGAGTTTACTTTACTTTCCCTATCCTTATGGGATTCTTTTCGTGACTCCATTCTTGAATCAGACAATCTATTTTTTGAAATTCTGTCGTACATTTCGTGATAAGATTCTTTCTTTAGTCCTAAAATTAATTCCTTTTTAAAATTTGTTTTTAATTTTAGTTTATATTTTTTATCGATAGAGTTAGCTATATAATTTCTACATTTATAAAAGTCATCATCGTTGAGTTCTGTTTCCTCTTTTACTAACTTTGATAAATTTATAACATCTTTACTAATATTTGATAATTTTATAATTGAATTAGTATTATTTATTAATTGTTGTTTATTCTCATAATACTTTTTTTCATTATGTAAATTTATATTTTGATAACTTGTTTTATTTGTAATATTAAATTTATTTCTTGCTTTCTTTATGTCGTTTATAGAAAATTTAATAAATTTTTGAGGTAGGAGAAAGTTTTGTATTGACTTACTGTTATTAGCATCACTTTTTGCTTCGTCGCCGTCTATCTTGGTTTGTTTTATTTTTAGTATATTTTCTGATTTCGATTTATTAAGAAAAAATGAAACTCTTGTTTGAACTGAAATTGTGCTTAATGATGATTGTTTGTTACTATTATTTAAATTTTTGATTGCTAGTAAATTTTCTTGATTTATACTACTAATATTATTAATATTATTAATATTATTTGGAGATAAAACATTAAAATGAGAAATATATGAGTTTATATTTGGGATTTTTGGTGAAAAGCACTTATTTAAACTCTCATTTTTCATGTTTACAAAATTAATTATTATAAAATGTTATGTATAGGTTTAAAATTATTAATAATTTATTAATAACTTAATAAATATTTTTTGAGTTATAATATATTATTTTCTACTTTAATTATGATAAATTATGTATTAAAGAATCAAATTGATTTTAAGAAATATAGTGTTTCATAGTTTAATAAAATTTACAAATTTAACTTATAAGTTATATTTTTAATATACTATTATAATAATTTCTTAAAAGACTTTCATTTAACATTAAAATACAAGTGATTTATTCTTATATATTTAACATAAATTGAACTATTATTAATATTTTTTATGTAAAATAATATATACAATTCGAATTAAATGATTTATTGATTTAATAAAGGCTATAATAATTGACAATTAACCTCTAAATATTTAACAATTGAATTCTGCAAATAATATTTATTGATGCAATACACTAAATACTTAGATTTAACTCTTTTTAACCAATCAAATCGCAAAATTCTTGCAGAATATATATGTCCCCTGTGTAAAGGTGTTTATAACGATCCAAAAATTGACCAATGTGGGCATATCTATTGTAATGATTGCATTACATCTTATTTTTTATCAATAAACGATAAAATTCCTAAATGCCCAGTTACAAACGAAATATTAGCTAGTTCAAAAGTTACTGACATGTTATTAATTACAACTATATTAAACAAACAAATTTTAAATTGTAGAAATAAAGATTGTTTATGGTCTGGTAAATTAAAAGATATTAAGACTCATTTAAATGAAGAATGCGAATACGAACTAATAAGTTGCACTAATACAAATTATAATGAGAAAGTATTAAGAAAAAATTTAGCCGATCACAAAAAAAATTGCAAATATAGC
>Ga0100379_10005997_pt1 | contig 10340 bp, 9 predicted proteins | sample CryGeymeta201503_FD_80418 | JGI IMG/M metagenome (GOLD analysis project Ga0100379, IMG submission 80418) | Groundwater microbial communities from Crystal Geyser aquifers in Utah, USA - Crystal Geyser metaG 2015-03 | ecosystem: Environmental > Aquatic > Deep subsurface > Groundwater | place: USA... | reverse complement strand
TCTCTAAGATTGGAAAAAAAATAGATGCAAACCCCAAAGGATTCATGACGCAGGTAATTCAAAACATAGAACAAGTTCAAAATTTATATGACAATCTCAAAGGATTTTCAATAATTCCAATTCTCTTGTATCCGTCACCTAAAAATGAAAAATCTGCAAAATTTTTGAACTTGGATTTAGATGCATACGGTCAGGAATTTGAAGAGTTGGTAAACAAAACACACGAGATAACAGGAGATGTATTGATTACATCACCAAATGATTTTAATGGGTTAAACGAGTTTTTGGAAAAACTTTCCAATTAGAGCACGAAGTATTTTGCATCGGGGTGATGTATCACTATTGCAGCAGTTGATTGTTCAGGTATAATCTGACCTGATTCAGTTAATGTCATTCCAGACTTTTCAGGTTGCAATAATTTCCAAACAAGATGATGTTGAGAAACATCAGGACAGCTAGGAAATCCCCAACTGTATCTTAATCCACCTTTTTGCAATTCCAGTTCAGATTTTATTTTTCGGTTTATCCACTCTGCCAGGGCTTCAGCTACTTCTACTGCCAACCCATGAAGATAGTAAGCATCAGTATACTTGTCTTCTTTGTTCCACTGTTCAATAATATCAGAGACCTTATTGCCAACAGTTACTGATTGAAATGCCACAATGTCATCTTGGCCAAAATAATCAGTAAGGCAAAGATGATCAGGCTTTGCAGAACGCGGAAATTCTAGCTCCACATCATCGCCGCCAGGATTCTCTACAAGCAATTTTCTGCCATTATTATGACACTTGAAATATCCATACACGATTTCAGGTTCAAAGAGTTTGTCTCGAATAATTCTAATTTTCCATTCAGTCAGTAATTGTTCATGTTCTTCTTCAGATTCAGCACCAGATTTTCCACGCAATCCCCAAGACAGTTTGAAGAGAGATTTTTTGTCAATCATGGTCCAAACTTCGGCCATGTTAATTTGAGCAGATTTTAATCTGATTGGCTCTCCAATAATTTTAGGGGTTGGAGGGAAAACAGGCTTTATCTCACTTTTTGGAAGAGAGTCTTGATCAACTATCTCAGTAGATCTTTCTTTCCAGTTTTCTAATTTTTCTTTCCAATCAGCTAAGAGTTTAGGTTTTCCATCAGAAATCAAAACATCCATAGTTTTTAGACCTTCAAACATGGTATTGCAATAAAACACTCCAGGTTCGTAAATTCCGTCTTCTTTTGCTATTCTGTTGATGTAGTTGCTGTTAATTGCAGCACCTCCACAGAGAATCGGAATAGACATATTGTTTTTTCTTGCATGATCTACAAAGAATTTCATTTGTTTTGAAGTCGATACTAATAATGCAGATAATCCTATTGCGTCAGGTTTAGTTTCATCAATTTTTTCAAGGAATTTTTGCAATGGGACTTGTTTTCCTAAATCATGGACCGTGTATCCATTGTTTTGAAAAATTGTCTTTACAAGATTCTTGCCAATGTCATGGACATCACCGTAAACTGTACCTAAAACGAGTACTCCTTTGCTTGTGCCTTCCTCTTTTACTAAATATTTCTCCAACTCCCCAACGGCGGCTTTCATACATTCAGCAGATTTTAAAACAAATGGAAGAATTAATTCGCCTGAACCAAATTTGTCACCAACTTCTTTCATGGCAGGAAGTAAATCCTCATTGAGAGTTTTGATGGCAGCATCATGTGTGATTTCTTTGGGCAAATCAAGAGACAAAAGACCTTCAGAATTTTTAATGCCATCAGCATTACCAAGTTTCTCGGCTATTGCAGATACAACATCATTTTGAATTCCATCTTTGAGTCTATTTACAATTCTAAAGTTTGCACGTTTTCCTGCAGGCCATAAAGGATCCACATCAACTTGCTTTGAGACAGTACCACTTTGAGGTCCTGCATTCTCAAAATAAGTGATCAAATCAGACAAGGCATTTGGATGAGTGTTAAAGATCAGATCTTCTGCAAGTTTTTTCTCTTTCTCATCGATTTCACCATAAGGGATAATCTCTTTTGCATTGACTATTGCAGTGTCAAGTCCTATCTTGACAGCATGATACAAGAATATGGAATTTAGGATTTTTCTAGCATACGGTGCAAGACCAAAGCTGATGTTACTAAGACCCAGAGTTGTAAAACAATCTGGAAATTTTTCTTTGACTAGTTTAATTCCTTCAAGAGTGTTTTTTCCAGCATCAAGAAATTCGTCCTCTCCTGTTGCCAGAGTAAATGTAAGAACATCAAAAATGAACTGCTCAATTTTTAATCCGTATTTTTTTCCTGTTTCATAAAGCAGCGTAGCGGTGTCAACTTTTTGCTGAGGTGTTTTTGCCATTCCTTCTGGACCAATACACAAGGCAATTGCAGGCAGACCGTACTTTGCCATTATAGGAGCTAATTTTTCGAATCGACTTCCATCGCCTTCCAGATTAATGGAATTAATTATTGGTCTGCCAGGTATCTGAGTGACTGACGCTTCAATAACTTCAGGATCGGTAGAGTCAATCACAAGAGGAGGGTCAATTTCTAAGCTTAATCGTTTCACTAGATTTAACATGAACTCGCGTTCGTCTGCTCGTTCAGTTGTTGCAACACAAACATCAAGACAGTGAGCCCCATCCTCAACTTGTATTCTACCTAAATCTACTAAACCATCATAATCATCTTCAAGAACTAACTTCTTTGCTTTACGAGAACCCTGAGTGTTGATTCTCTCTCCAATGATTAGAGGTGGAGGAATTTGTTTTAGATCAACTGCTTTTAACGCTGAGCTTACTCTTGGAACTGTCAATGTTGTAAAATCACATCCATTTTTGTAAATACTTAACCCTCGACAGAATTGGCTCTTTCGTCAATTACTTTCCTTAAAGCCTTAATGTGTTCAGGATTTGTTCCACAACAACCACCGATAATTCTAACTTTTTTGTATTCATCAAGAAAATCACCTAATGCCTGGCCCATTTTTTCAGGAGTCATCTTGTAAACTGCCTTGCCTCTATCATTTTCAGGCATGCCTGCATTTGGAACTACTAGCAAATTGTGTTCATTTTGCTCATCCAACCACTGAACACTGGGAGTCATCTCAACAGGGCCAGTAGAACAATTTAATCCAAAAATATCAATTCCCATATCAGAAACAGTTGTGTATGCAGCTTGGATGTTTGTGCCAAGTAACATTTTTCCATATTGATCCAATGTAGTATTTGCGATGATTGGAACTTTTTTGCCAGTCTTTTTGATTGCATTATGACATGCCTCAATGACAAGTTTAACCTCCAGAATATCTTGACTTGTTTCAATAAGCAATGCATCAACACCTCCAAGAATCAATCCTTCAGCTTGCAACTCAAATGCTTCACGTATTTCATCAAGTGGTTTTTGACCAAGATCAGCATCATTAGAACTTGGAAGATATCCAGTAGGACCCATTGATCCGATTACATATCTTGGTTTGTCAGAATATTCTTTACAAACTTCAGATGCAAGTATGGCAATTTTTTTGTTGAATTCAATTGTTTGATCACCAAAACCGTATTCGTCAAGTTTAATTTTATTAGAACCAAAAGAGTTTGTTTCAATACAATCAGAGCCTGCATCCAGATAATTTCTGTGAATTTGTTTAATCCATTCAGGATGTGTCAGTATCAGTCCATCATTGAATCCGTCTTGATTATTTGGAAAGTCTTCAGGTTTGGGATCATATCTTTGAATTTCAGTTCCCATTGCACCATCAAATAACAATATACGATTTTGTAATGCGTCAAGAAAGGGTTCTTTTTCTGCCAACTTGATTTCAAAACATTCTAGCAGAGTTTAACTCTTTTCAGAAAAAACAATAAATCAGTATGTAATTCATACGTATGTTGAAATTAGGTAAAAAAGAATTTGTTATACATTTATGCTAAATCTTCAAGTCAACAATCTAGTTCGTAGTGCAACATTTTTTCAGCATGCAGGAATCTCAATTATCTTTGTATTCATGCCTATTATTGCTAAAGGAGTCACAGAATCGGTCTTTGAGATCGGGCTTTTGGTAGCATCATTTAGTTTTGCCCAGATTTTATCTGAAATTTACTTTGGAAGACACTCTGACAAGAAAGGAACCAGGCTCAAATTCATCAGAATTGGGTTTATTGGTTGTGCTATAACATTTGGATTACACTATTTTGCAGATGATCTTACAATGTTTTTTCTTGTAAGAATCGCAGCTGGGATTGCAAGTGGAATAATGATTCCTGCAATGATTGCATATTCCTATGAGGCAAATATTGATAAAAAAAGAGCAGCTACAGTAATTTCATTTCATGCATTAGGATGGCTTGCAGGAATTGCAGCGGCCGGGTTTGCAAATGATCTTAAATTAATTTTCTTGATTAGTTCAGCATCATTTGTTATTGGGTTGCTCTTTACAATCAAACTACCAAATCCAGAGCAAGTAAAAGAACTGGCACCAGGAACTATGAGTAAAGTCATTTTAAAAAATAAATTTCTATTTACATCATTATTACTACGACATATTGGCGCAACGGCAGTATGGACAATTTTTCCAATTATATTAATGGATAAATGGGGAGCTGAACTTTATCAAATTTCAATTGTCTATGTTGCAAATACACTGACTGCATTTGTTTTGATGAATGTGATGGCAAGCAAAATAAATCTCTCCAACATAACCAAATTCAAAATAGGTATTGGATGTACGACATTTGTATTTGTAGGATTGTTATTTGTAACAGAGTGGTGGATGGCAATGCCATTTATGGCACTTGTTGGTGGAACATGGGCATTTTTGTTTATAGGAGGAAATTTTCACTTGATGGAAAACAATCCGCGTTCTACATCTACTGGAATATTTAGTTCCACTGTATCCATTGCAACGGTAGTAGGTCCCATAATTGCAGGAGGAATAGCATATCTGTTTGATTATAACTCAGTAATGTATTTTGCAATTATTGTAATTATTTGTGCATTTGCAGTATCATTAAAGATTAGAAAATAAAAAAATCAAAATCATCTTAATCCCCATCTGGACATTACTTTATCTTCTAATTTTTTAAAAACAAGTCCGTCTATAACCAATCCAATTGCCATAATCACAATCATTATGGCAATCACCTGAGACACATCAGTTAGAGAACGTCCTGCATTAAGCAAAAAACCCAATCCAAGGTATGCAAATAATAATTCTGCTCCAATTACACCCCTCCATGCAAAGGCCCACCCCTGTTTAAAGCCAGAAATCATGTAAGGGAATGCAGCTGGAATCAATACTGCAGTGATCAATTGGGTGTTCTTTGCCCCCATATTCCTTGCAGCTTCAATAAAGTGAGGATCGATGTTTTTGACACCAGAGTAAGTGTTGATGGTAACTGCAAAGATTGCACCAGCTACAGTTACAAAAATAATTCCGCCATCAGTCAATCCAAACCAAAGTATTGCAAGAGGTACCCAAGCAACTGAAGGAATTGATTGTAATCCCAAAACAAGTGAACCGACAGTTTGGTTTACAACTTCTACTCGCGCCATAAAAATTCCAAGTACAATACCACCAGCTATTGCAATTGCCAAACCAATCAGCAATCTCCACATACTAGTTGCTATAGCGTAAAACAAGCTACCATCAGATGCACCATATGCCAAGTCTTCAGCTACTTCATATGGAGATGGAAAAATATTATCAGGCCAGATTCCTGCCATAGAAACAATCTGCCAAACCACAACTATTCCAATGTAAAATGCAATTTTGTAAGGAGTGTAGTTTTTTGCCATATTCATCACTGTTTGGTCTTCTTTATCTCAGGTCGAAGTTCTCTCAAAATATCTTGTTGAAATTTCAATAATGATTCATCTTCAGTCACTCTAGGCCTTGGAAAATTATTTTCAACTTCTTTTTTGATTACAGAGGGACGATTACTAAATATTGCAACTTTAGTTCCAAGTACTGCAGCTTCTGAAACACTGTGAGTTACAAACAAAATTGTTTTCTTTGTCTTCTCCCAGATTAATTGCATCTCAACTAATAACAAATCACGGGTCTGCGCATCAAGTGCTGCAAATGGTTCATCCATCAATAACACGTCAGGATCCATTACAAGTGCTCGTGCAATTGCCACTCTCTGTTTCATTTCAGTTGAGAGTTGGAAAATATACGAATCAGCAAACTTAGTCAGTTGCATCATATCCAAATATCTGTGAGATATCTTTGCCCTCTCTTCTTTTGGAATACCGGACATTTTCAATCCAAATTCTACATTGTCTTGTACCTTAAGCCATGGAAATAACGCGCCTTCCTGAAATACCATAATTCTTTCAGGTCCTGTCTCATTGACAGGACGGCCATCAAACAGAATCTGCCCCTCGTCTGGTTTTTCCAAACCTGCAACTATTCGTAAAAATGTTGATTTACCACAGCCTGAAGGACCCACCAAACATACAAAATCACCTGCCTCAACTTTGAGATTAATTCCACCTAGGGCTTTGAGTTTATGAGAGTCATGGCTGAAATATTTTACGATATTTTTTGCCTCAAGTTTAGTCATCTAGTTACCTTCCTCCAAACTAGGATTTGAATCAAAAGAATAAAAAATTCCAGTCAAATCATAACCATTTCTTCCCAGATAACCTAATGCATCAGCTTTTTTTGCAAAAGAGTAGACAGAGTCACTTTTAGGATCATCAGTAATAACAATATTAGATAACGCAACATCCACAACATCATCAGATAGGGATTTACCCAAATAAGATTTTAGAAAATCATTAAAGACAATTCTAGTATCAACAGGATTTTGATTAATCCAGATTGCTGTTTCATGATGAGACATTAAGAAATTTGAAATCACTTGAGGATGTTTCTCAACGTAATCTACATTTCCAATCAAAAGAACAGATGCAAATTCTTTGTTTGGCCAAAATTCTTCTTCATGGAATAATCTTTGTCCACCAAGTTCAGTTTCCAAGATGGTTGCCCAAGGTTCTGCAACCCATGCACCATCAATATCTCCTTTAACAAACAATGTATAGATATCAGGATTTGGGATATTGTAAATAATCACAGAGCCACCTTTATCAGCAGATTTTAATCCATGTTCAGACAGATAGCTTCTAAGTGAAACATCTTGGGTATTTCCAATTTGAGGGGCTGCAATTTTTTTTCCTGCAAAGTCAGATGCAAGACGTATCTCAGATCTTGGATGCACGATAAAGCTAGCACCACCACTTGCGGCACCTGCAAGAATCTTCACATTATGATTCTCGGAATTTAGAAATCCAGTTATTGCAGGACCCGGGCCCACATATGCCAAATCAACAGAATTTGCAAATAGTGACTCTATTGCTTGAGGGCCACTATCAAAAACCCTAGTTTCAATTTGAGTATCATTGCCAAGGCTTTTTTCAAAGAAACCTTGTTCAATACCTACTATTGGAATTGCATGACCTATGTTAGGAAAATAAGCAATGCGAATCTTATTTTCGTTGATTTTATCATCAGAATTAAGAACAAACCCTAAGGAAGACAGCAAAATGATCCCCACAATTCCAATAATGAGTAGCGATCTAGTTTTCATAAAACAGCGTTATATTTGACGGTTAAATAATCATCGAATTTTAGCTCAAGCTAGTCAAGGATTTGTTCAAAATAATCAGGACTATTTAGCCATCACAAAAGATAAATTCGAAATTACGACGAAAAAAATGTTTTATGACTCAAAAAGGAATTCTAGCATTTTCTGGCGGATTAGACACTTCAGTTGTTGTGAAGTATCTGCAAGAAGAACACGACATGGATGTCATCACGGTAACAGTGGATGTAGGGCAAGGAGACGATAGTAAAAAAATTGCAGCTAAAGCAAAAAAACTAGGGGTGAAAAAACATTACAACATAGATGCACGAAAAGAATTTGTAAAAAATTACATTTTTCCATCAATTAAAGCAAATGCTCTTTATCAGAAAAAATATTGTCTTGCCACTGCTCTTGCAAGACCACTAATTGCAGAAAAAGTTTTAGAGATTGCTAAAAAAGAAAAAGTTACAGCACTTGCACATGGTTGTTCAGGTAAAGGAAATGATCAAGTGCGTTTTGATATCACATTACGTTCTGGTTCTGATCTTCCAATCATAGCTCCAATTCGAGATAAAAATTTAGACAGGGAAACTGAATTAAAATTTGCAAATAAACACGGTATAGAAATAGATGCAGTTGCAAAAAGATTCAGCATTGATCAAAACTTGTGGGGACGTGCAATTGAAGGCGGAGTATTAGAAGATCCTTATGCGGAGCCACCTGACGATGCATTCATTTGGGTTAAGACAAAAAACTTACCAGACAAACCAACTTACTTGGATATAGAATTTCAACAAGGGATCCCAGTTGCCGTTAGTGGAAAGATTATGGATGGGCAAAAATTAATTGAACACATCAACAAAAAAGCAGGTGATGCAGGAGTAGGAATTGTTGATCACATAGAAGACAGAGTTGTAGGAATCAAATCAAGAGAAGTGTATGAAACTCCAGCAGCAACTTGTCTGATTGAAGCACATACGGATTTGGAAAAAATGGTGCATACCAAACATGAAAATAAATTCAAATCAATAATAGATGACGAATGGGCATATTTGGCATATTCAGGATTATGGCAGGATCCGCTTAAAACAGATTTGGACGGGTTTATCGAAGCATCGCAAAAACCAGTCTCCGGAACTGTGAAACTAAAGTTATTCAAAGGAAGTCTCAGAGTAGTTGGAAGAAAATCAAAGAATTCATTGTATAGTCACAAGATTGCCACTTATGGTACAGAATCCACATTCGATCAAAGATTGGCCAACGGATTTGTCCAATTATGGGGAATGCAGTCAACAGAAGCTAATAAATTACAAAAGAAAAGGTCAACAAAAACATGAACTGCCCAGAATGTGATGCAACATTAAACATCCCAGACGATGCCTCTGTAGGAGAAATAATCTCCTGCCCTGATTGTGGTGCTGACTTTGAAATCGCAAAAAAAGACGGATCAAATGTCGAACTTAAACAAGCAGAAAGTGTAGGCGAAGACTGGGGAGAGTAATGTCAAAAGTCTGTGTCGTGTTTGACCGCCTAAGAGCGGAAGAAAAGATGCTCGAAAAGGCAGCATCTGATTTAGGACACGACGTGGTCATGCTAGATGCAAAAATTACTCAAGTTAACACCGATAGTAAAAAAGAGGACTATGATTTTGGAGAGGTGGTTTTAGAACGATGTGTCAGTTATTTCAGAGGGCTTCATTTTACTGTAAGTTTAGAATTTTTAGATGTTCCAGTCCTTAACAAATTCGAGGTTGCAAGCGTTTGTGGAAATAAAATGTTCATGACATTGTTATTGAAGAAAAACAATGTACCAACGCCAAAAACATATTTTTCATTTTCAAGTGAAAGTGCAGCAGAGAATTTAGAAAAAGTCGGATTCCCCCTAGTGATTAAACCAGTGATTGGCAGTTGGGGAAGAGGAGTAATGCCGTTAAAAGACAAAGACACAATGGAGGCAATTTTTGAAATTAGAGACATCACAGACAGTCCACATGATCGAATTTATTATTTACAAGAATTAATCGAAAGACCACCAAGAGACATCAGGGTAATCACAATAGGAGATGAGCCTATTGCTGCCATGTACAGAAAATCCTCAGGAGGATTTAAGACAAATATTGCACTTGGTGCAGATCCGGAGCTTTGTGAGATCACAAAAGAAATGGAGGACATGGCTGCAAAAGCTTCAAAAGCCATGGGGGGAGGAATTTTGGGAATTGATATGATGGAAGATGCCAAAAGAGGCCTGATCGTTCATGAAGTAAACAACACAGTAGAATTCAAAGGGTTATCAAGAGTTGCGCAACGAAATATACCAAAAGAAATGATAGAATACGCGCTAAACTACGTTAGGAAATAAATTATACTTCGTTACGAGGGATTTTATGATAAAAGTCGGAGTCATCGGTGCGTCAGGTTATGTAGGCGGAGAAACACTTCGTCTTCTTGTCAACCATCCAGATGTAGAGATCACCACAGTAACATCAAGGCAACATGTTGGAGAATATCTACACCGAATCCAACCAAGTTTGAAAGGATTTACAGATCTGACTTTTTCAGAGTTAGACTACGACAAACTAACTGATAAATGTGATTTGGTTTTCACAGCAGTGCCACATGGAACTGCAACTGAAATTGTAAAAGCACTGTACGATAGAGGAATGAAAATAATTGATTTGAGTGCAGATTACAGATTACATAATCAAGAAGCATATGATAAATGGTATGGATGGAAACACCCACACCCAGATTATTTAGAAAAATCCGTTTT
>Ga0100379_10005987_pt1 | contig 10359 bp, 9 predicted proteins | sample CryGeymeta201503_FD_80418 | JGI IMG/M metagenome (GOLD analysis project Ga0100379, IMG submission 80418) | Groundwater microbial communities from Crystal Geyser aquifers in Utah, USA - Crystal Geyser metaG 2015-03 | ecosystem: Environmental > Aquatic > Deep subsurface > Groundwater | place: USA... | reverse complement strand
GATTACCGTTATAAATCAAATTGGTCCGATACTGTAAATAACTTTCTCGCATAAAAATATACGGATCTGGCTGTTGTTTAACTTCCGCTAATAACATTTCCACTTTCGTATAATCATCAAAACTTTCTGCAACAAATAGATAAAACTGACCATAACCATCGGTTTGAATAATGTCATTATAAGATGGATTATAACTGCTATCAGCGACTCTGCCGAGTAAATCTCGTGTGGTATAAGGTCCCACCAAAGGCAGCATAATATAATTAGATTCTGTCCACCAACCCCATACTGCTAAAGTTTGTCCTAAATCTTCTTTTTGGTAAGGTAATCCTGCCGGCGTCGCAATATCAATCAATCCCAATAAACCAAATGTACTGTTTATTGTAAAACGCATAAAACTGCTTAAACTGCTTTCTATTTCGCCCTGTAACAATGCATTTACGATATTGAGCGGTTCATTTAAGTTATTAAAAAAATTACTAACGCCCGTCCGAGCCGGGGACGGTACAACCGTTTTATAGCCCTCTACCAATGGTTTTCCAATCACATTATGAAAATGCAAATTGAATTGGAACATGGCTCGATTGAAGTTTTCATAGGGATCTTGATTGTTTGTCGCTGTATTTGACCCTTGAGCAAAACCAATGGCTGGTAAAAATAAAAAAATAGATAATAAATAAGTTTTGAGTTTCATTTAGGGTTATCTCGATCTGATCCGGATTTAAGCAAACGCGTGCAAGGAATTTTAACGGATAATAATGTTTTTTGAAAAATTTCTAAGGTTTGCAATTGGCTAAAACTGCGTCGCCACGCCATCACCACTGTTCTCTTTGCACCCGCATCTGCCAACGGAATGTAATCTAATAATTTATCTTGATTCTGACAGGCACTACACGGCAAAATCGTAATACCTGCCCCAGACCCAACCATATAGCGAATTGTTTCAAGAGAGCTACCTTCTAGGCTCTTTTGTAACGGACTGTGTAGTGCTTTATGATCTAACAATTTTGGATAAGCCTTTAAAACTTGATCTCTAAAACAATGACCTGATCCTAATAATAAAATGGTTTCGTTTTCAATATCCGTTAAATCAACTTGTGCTGATTTAATTAATCGATGACCTTTTGGAACGGCTAATTGGAAATCTTCTTCATAGATTGGCAAGGTTTGGATATTATCTCCTTCAAATGGCAAAGAGACAATAATAATATCCAATTCACCTGTTTCAAGTTTTTGCTGCAAAATATGCGTGTAATTTTCTTCAATTAATAATCGTATATTTCCGGCTCGTTGATGAAACTCTGAAATAAAGTGCGGTAATAAATAAGGCCCAATCGTGTAAATAACGCCTATTTTGAGTTCTTTAATAGTCGATGTTTTTTGTTTTGTGATTTGTTTAATGGTTTCAATTTTAGACAAAACACTTTTTGCAATATCAATCACTTCTTTGCCAATAGGGGTAATTAAAATATCATTTTTTTGTCGTTCAAAAATAACAACCCCTAATTCAGTCTCCAATTTTTTAATGGCAATACTTAAGGTCGGTTGACTGACAAAACATTTTTCAGCTGCTTTACGAAAATGTTTTTCCTTTGCCAGTTCTACACAATATTTCAATTCATTTAAATTCATGGGTTATATACACAAAAAGAAAGATAAAGGTTTTATATTTTATTCTTTTTGTTTATTACTCTTATTAGTGACAGTCGATTTTAAGGATAAGTCTATTTTTTGTTTATAAATCAGTTTGTTAACTTGTTAATAACTGCATGTGTAAGTTTCGGTAAGGCTAAGGGATCGACTGTGGATGAATTGTGCATAAAAAAATAATGAATGAACCAATTGCATTCTATTAACAATCCCTCACACCTTTTCACAGGATAAATCACGGTTTATAGACGACTTATCCCTTAAGTTATACACAACTTTTTTAATGAGAGATTTTAATGTTTTAAAAGTTAAGCACTTCATCATCATCAATCATGCTGGTTTCAGGGGATAAATTTTCACGAATCGAACGCTTGAAAAGTAATTTATTTTGTACAGGTTCAGGTAAATCCGTAAATAAAATTAAGCGTCGATCAACCATGATATCCACTAAATCCTCAATAACCCGTACCATTTCCATATCCATGGTTTTAAGGATTTTTTTAATTAATTCTGCATTTTGACTCTTTTCGGTGAATGCTTTAATTTCAGGATCAAATAGACTGGCAATTTTATAATCCGGTCTCTCTGAAAATTGAATGTCTTCAATTTCGTTATTCTTATCTCTTTTGATATAGATCATATCAGCTCCTTTTAAGATTCACTGTCTGAAAAAACATTGCCGAGTAATTCAGTTAAACGGTCGTTTTCGGAATAGTCTACCGGGCAATCAATGACGGTAACCGTTTGTTTGGTTAAAGCCATTTTAAGAGCCGGATACAAATCAGATGCTTTTTCAATGTGGATTCCCGTTGCCCCAAAAGATTGGGCATATTGAACAAAATCCGGGTTATTAAAATCAATATAAGCTGATCGACCAAATTGACGTTTTTGTTTCCAATTAATTAAACCATACTGACTGTCATTCCAAATTAAAATGACAATCGGGGTTTGGCAATGTAATGCGGTTTCAATTTCTTGAGAATTCATCATAAAGCCTGCATCGCCGGTCACAGCAACCACGGCTTTATTTGGAAACGCTAATTTAGCGCCTATTGCACCCGGTACAGCAATCCCCATACTGGCAAAGCCATTGGAAATAATGCAGGTATTTGGCAGTTCCGAGCGGAAAAACCGCGCCATCCACATTTTATGCGCGCCGACATCACAAATAGCAATATCTTCACGATGCATTGCGGTTCTTAGATCCCAAATAATTTTTTGGGGCTTCATCGGAAACGCATTACTTTCAGAACAGCGCTGCATTTCTTCAATCATTGCCTCTCGTAAAGGATAGGGTTTAGGATGGTGATTTTTGTTGGGTAATTTTTCGGTTAATGCATTGAGATTTCGACCAATATTTCCTATTAATTCAACATTGGGAATATAACTATAATCTACTTCAGCAGGACTGGTATCAATGTGAATGATAGTGTGTTCGCGATTTGGATTCCATAAATGGGGATGATATTCAACCATATCAAATCCGACACAGATCACTAAATCTGAATCAGAAAAACCACCATTTTCATAATCTCCTTTTTGTAATCCGGCGGTTCCAACCGATAACGGATTATGAAAATGGGGAACGGCACCTTTTGCCATAAAGGTATTCACAAAAGGGATTTGGCAATGATTTGCAAAAGCTTCTAATTGTCCACTGGCATGGGCTCTTACCACACCATTACCAACTAAAATTAAAGTGGATCTAGCTCGACTGATTAACAGTGCTGCCTTTTCAATTAATTTGGTATCTGCCAAGGTTAATCTGGGTTTAACAACCGGTAAAGGGCGTTCCGGTGTTGTCATTTCACTGATATTTTCTGGAAAATCAATAAATACAGCACCCGGTTTTTCAGATTGCGCTAATTTAAACCCTTTACGAATAACTTCCGGAATCGTTTCAGGTTCTAATAGTTGGGTGGCGTATTTGGTAATGGGTTTGAATAGACTTACCAGATCAACGACTTGGTGGGATTCTTTATGGAGTCGAGTGGTGGCTGCTTGTCCGGCGATGGCAACCACTGGTGAATGATCCATATTAGCATCTGCTACGCCTGTTACTAAATTGGTTGCCCCTGGCCCTAAGGTGGATAAACAAACCCCTGCTTTACCGGTTAATCTGCCATAGACATCCGCCATAAAAGCTGCACCTTGTTCATGACGGCAAGTAATAAATTGAATTTTGGAATCCAAAAGTGCATCCATCATATCCATATTTTCTTCGCCAGGAATACCAAAAACAAAGTCGACTTGTTCATTTTCTAAACATTTTACAAAGAGTATTGCCGCTTTCATTAATAAATCCATTTAAAGTGATTAAAGAGACCTTTGCACGAGATAAAATTACGAATAAAAATGGTTTAAATTTTTGTTTCGCGTCCTACTCCTGAAAAAGTCCCTAATAATGACCAGGCCTAGTCATTTTTAATAAGTAATGGGTTGATTATAAGCCTTAGTTAAAAGGAATCGATAAAAAAAATCCCCAAAAATGGGGATTTAATAATGAATGAATCTGTTCTATTTGATCACGTTAACGTTAGGTTTAACGTTCAACTAAAATATCAACCAGTCTCCATAAATCTTCTCGTGATGTTGCCATAGGCACATCGGTTAAATATTTACCATTGATAACAACTGCCGGAACACCATCTATACCAAAGTTTTGAGTGGCCTGCTTGGCTTTAGAAACCGCAGAAGAAACCTGAAAACTTTTAAACATATTTTTATAATCGTCAGCTTTTATACCTAAAGGCTGAACAAATTTTGCTAATTCGTCTAAAGAATAAATACGCCTTTTATCTCGATGCAGTGCATCAAAGTAACGAGCGTGAAATGCTTTTTCAATACCTAAAAATTTTGCTGTATAAAAAACCCTCGCCATAAAGACCCAATTGGGATTATCGAGTACAGCTGGCATTCGTTCAAAATGAACCTCTTCCGGTTTGGTTTTTAACCATTGATGAAGACTGGGTTCTAAATCATAGCAATGAGGACAACCATAAAAGAATATTTCAACCACCTGTTTTTGATGGGGTGCAATGGATTGTGGGGTTGGAATTAAACGATATTCAACCCCTTCCATTATGTCTGGTTGCGCATAACTTAAAGTTGTTTGCATCAACGATATCATTCCAATCAAAAAGGGCAGAATCCACTTTTTTAACATAGTCGTTTACCTTATTTATAATTCGCCATATGAGTGTAAACCGGACAAGAACATATTGACACCCAAGAAAGCAAAGACGGTGACAACTAATCCGATGACTGCCCACAATGCCATAGGACGACCCCGCCAACCTTTAGACATGCGAATGTGTAACCAAGCCGCATAGTTTAACCAAACAATTAATGCCCAAGTTTCTTTTGGATCCCAAGACCAATAACCGCCCCAAGCTTCAGCTGCCCACATAGCGCCTAACACGGTGGCAATCGTAAAGAAGGCAAACCCTAAGGCAATGGTTTTATACATTAAATCATCCATACTTTCTAAACTGGGCATGGCACGTAAAAAACGGGATTGCGGATTTTTAGTTTGGATTTTTTCAGTAAGCACATAAGCTAACCCAACCATCGCCGCTATGGAAAATCCACCATAACCAATAAAGTTAGCAGGGACATGTATCTTCATCCAATAACTTTTTAAAGCAGGGACTAATGGTTGAATTTCATGGGCGCCTCTATCAAAGGTATACCATAGTAAAAAACCGACTGCCGCACTGACAATTAACATGACAAATCCACCCATTGAGCGGGTACGAATTTTTTGATCATAATATAAATACATAAGCGTTGTTAAGACGGCAAATAAAATAAACACTTCATAAAGGCTGCTGACAGGGATATGTCCATATTCTGGATTAATCAAATAAGATTCACGCCATCTCACCATCATGCCAACCAAACCAAAAGTTGCCCCTGACCAGGCTAATACAGATGCAATTTTAGCGGTAAAATCAGATTTAAAAAATAAACCCGCAAAATAGCCTAGCGTAGATAATACAAAAAGCGCACTCATCCACATAAATGCTGATTGACTGGAAATTAAAAACTTTAAAAAGAAAGCTTGTTCATTCGCACTGATTTGGTTGTTATGTTGAGCATAAGTCCATAAAGCGAATAAGGACAAAGTTGCAACCGCATAACTTAAAGTTTTGGCGCTTGGCCAAAACCGACCCAGCATAATTAAACCAATGGCTGAACCCACTAAAATTCCGTCTTCATAGGCATCCATTATATGCCCAAAACTTAGCCAAGCATAAAAAGCACCGGCTATGACAAATAAAGCCCATATACTGTCATTAATTGAAAACCGTTTTTTATCCGGCGTCATTTCAAATGTGCTATTAATCGTATTCATTTTTTCACCTTCAGTTTAGATTGTACGGCTTGTACAACTTTTTGAAATTCTTGTGCCACTTCAGGCAATTCTTTAGTGTCTTTCCCAGCGATGGTTAAAGTATGATCTGAAGCAGAATAGGCTAACCATATGCGTTTTTGGCGCACATAAAATAAAAAGAATACGCCTATTATAAGTAAAGCGCTGCCAAAATAAACGACATCTTTTCCAGGGGATTTGGTAATTTGTAGACCTGTTGCTTCTATTTGCTTGAAAGAATTTAATTGAATAAATAAAGGCGGTCCATAATCAGGTAAGTTGCCTAAGGAGGTAATCGCATCATCAAACCATTGTTTATTAAAATCAGAAATATCTGTTAAATTTTGGTCTTTTTCCTGTTCTAATACGTCTAAATAGAGGGTTTGTAAAGCAACACTGGTTTGAGCCGTGTAATAGTCCAACACTTTTTGTTGATCTGGTTCCGGTACATTTTGTTTAACAAAATCATTGATACCGTTAAACCCTTTTTGACGTACTAATGCCATCAATTGCGTTAAAAGACGAATTTGCATACGATAGCCACTTTGCTCAAGAGTTTGCCCGGATGGCAAAGCTTTTTCTAAAACCTGTTTTGTGGCAATGGGGTTATTGATTAAGGCTAGAAAGTTAAAAAAGCGATCTAATTGACGGTTGCTATCCGCCGGAATAAATAAATAACGAAAAGGTTCTGCTTGTGAAGAACGCATTCCGGCAATAAAGAACAAACGCCCATCCTGTTCAATGGGCATCATATAATTTTCATACTCAAGGGCTTGTCCTTGATCATTTCGTATTTTGTAAATAATAGTTGGGCCATTGTTATGCATTTTTTTACCGGTCTGTGCTCGCTCTTCTTCTGAAGCCGGCACAATATTGTGCATTTTAAAATCGCTTAATTCGAGTTTAAAGGTACCCAGCGGGGTTTTTAAAGATTCAGTTTTATCTACCGCAGTATTGAGGATTAAAGGCTTATTTTCAGGCGCTTTTAAAGAATGCACTTTGAGCTTTAATAGGCTGCCGCCATCGCTAAAGGATGACTGATAAATAGCATAATTTTTATAAGACAAAGGGTGGTTGACGGCAATGGTTTTTTCAATAGGGGTTTTTAAATCAGGAGCAGATAAGATAATGTCCGATTCAAAGGATTTTGGCATACCCGTATCATAATATTCAATTCGAAAGTCTTTTACATCAATGGTAAAGGGAAGTTTTTGAACCAAAAATCCTTGCTCATAGGGTAAGAAAAGCACGTCGGATTTCTGATTCTCAGCAATATTAACGGTGCCTCTAAATGAAAAATTTTCAGGTCCTAACCATGATTTTTGTGGAATTTTATCTAAGGGTACTGATCGGGTTTCTGCTTCTAAATCACCGGTCAGCTCACGATACTTGAGTAATAAATTACTGTCCATTAAAGCGCCGACACAAATAATAATGATAGAAACATGCGTAAAAACATAACCCAGTCGATTCCAAGACCCTTTTAAGCCGGCTATGGTAATCCCATCCTCACGATGGTGTACTTTAGTTTTATAACCTTGATCTTTAAGCAGCAATTGTGCGGCTTCAATATCGAATTGTTGTGGTGTATAAGTAACAACATGAGGTTGACGTTGATAGGCATGCAATGAAAGTTTTTCACTATATTGCTTCATATCTTTCAAAAAACCAGGGCCGTTACGGGAAACACAAACACTGGTTGAAATTAATAGAAAAACCAATACCAGAATAAACCAGGCCGCACCGTAAACATTAAATAGGCCGAGTTCATTGAAGACTTGTGTCCAAAAAGGGCCAAATTTAATAATATAGCCTTGAAAAAGTTCATTTTGTTTTAAAACGGTTCCAATAACGGATGCAATCGCTAACATCACTAAAAGGGTGACTGCAAGGTTCATAGACCCTAGAAATGGCAGGAATACCGGCGTTTTGTTGCGTGCTTTATTGGATGCAGAAGGCTGTGGTAAATGGCTCATAAGTTGAAAGTTTTTCATTTAATTTTTAAAAAGATTGTAAAGTATACCTGCATTCACACTATTGATAAAGAATGAAATCTGTTAATCCTTAAAACCTAGTAGGTTATGAGGTTTATATTAAACGAGACGATAAGATGCAACATCCGTTATACCAGCAAGCCCATTATTTAAAATCTGCGCCTAATCTCAATCATTGCCCTGATGATGAAGGCATTGAAGTGGCTTTTGCCGGTCGTTCTAACGCCGGAAAATCCAGTGCTTTGAATGTGATTACCTCGCAAAAATCTCTAGCGAAAACCAGTAAAACCCCTGGTCGTACTCAATTAATCAATTTTTTTGAGTGTGATGAACACCGTAACTCGTTGATTTACCGGGTTATGGTTATGCCAAGGTGAATATTGAAACCAAACGAAATTGGGAACAAAGTCTATCGGAATATATTGAAAAACGTGCCGCTTTAAAAGGGTTGGTGATGATGGTCGATTGTCGTATGCCACCGACACAGATTGATTTAACCTTATTAGATTGGACTTTGAGCTTAGCGTTACCCGTTCATGTTTTGCTGACTAAATCAGATAAATTGAAAAAAGGGCCGGCACAAAACAGCTTATTAAAGTTTCGACAGTTGCTTACTGATCAATATCCACACGCCACAGCACAATTGTTTTCATCTTTAAAGCGACAGGGGTTAGAAGAAGTTTGGGCAAAACTGGATGAATGGATGGCATATCAATCCCCGGAAAAGCTTCAAAAATAGCCAGGCCTGGTAAAATTTGACGGCTTTTTGATAAAGCCGTCATTATAAAAAGATCGAATAGAGAGTTGTATTAGAAACTTAGAAACGGAAACCTGCTTTTAAAGAATAGGAAGGCACATCACCGATTTGGTTGTAACCCACTAAAACATCCATAGCCAATAAATTAATATTGACGCCCACCGCATACTTCATCATAGAGACGGATTCCGTATCGAGCTTAACCCCTGCAAGTCCCGCATTATCGACTAAGGATTTTAATTCACCATTGGTCATACCGACTGAAGCATAAGGGGTTAAGTTAGCAAACCCCTTTGAGATGCCGATTTCAGCTCCCATACTTTTAAAATCAAGCGCATCTAAGCCGCTGGTTTGAGTGTAATTACCATTAATAGATACGGATGGATATAAAACACCCCCTTCGATAAGGGAATAACTTAATTTCCCACCCCAGGTTTCGATATTGCTATTCATAACCGAACTGTAATCCAGGCCAAAGTCGATTCCCCAAGGCAAGCCTTTAATCGCATGAAGTGAAATGGTGTCAAAAGAACCTTTTCCTTCGGTGGTCACCTTATCCATGAGTTTATAATTGAGACCGGAATTGGTGTAAGAAGCACCAATATCAAAGCCACTGACCCCAAGGGGTTCAGCAGGCGTTAATGTTTTATAGCCTAAGCTTCCGGTGAAATCTTTTGCAAAGTTTTTAAATTCACTTTGGCTATCAAAGTTGAGTAAAGAAATCTGATTATCCGCAGCATGGACATTCAAGGGTAATAAACACAGTATTGGCAGTAATTTTTTGAACATTTTTTTCACTCTCTAAAAAATGAGTTAGCTAATAACATAAGTTTATCAAATTTAAACAATAAATAGCAGACTATATTGATTGTAATCATTTAAATAAGATAATGCTAACGTGCTTCATCCCAATTAGAGCCTTGGCCTATGTCTACAATAAGTGGCACCTTTAAGGTTAAAGCGGATTCCATAATAGATTTGATGTGCTTTTTTGACTCAGCAATATCCTTTTCCGCAATTTCAAAGACCAGCTCATCATGCACTTGCATCAGCATTTTAATGTCACAAGTGGTGTGATCGAGCCAATGTTGCATTTTGATCATTGCGGTATTGATAATATCGGCGGCGGTGCCTTGCATAGGGGCATTAATGGCGGTTCTTTCGGCATATTGCCTAAGTTGGCCATTTTTAGCATTAATGTCGGGTAAATAGAGTCGGCGCCCCATTAAGGTTTCAACATAGCCGGTTTGTTTGGCATTTTCTTTGGTGGATTCCATATAGTTGGCCACCCCGGGATAACGAGCAAAATAAAGGTTAATATATTCTTGAGCCAGCCCGCGGCTGATATTCAGTTGTTTGGCTAGCCCAAACGCGGACATGCCATAAATCAAGCCGAAATTGACTGCTTTGGCACTGCGGCGCTGTTCCTTAGTGACGTCATCAAGTGGCGTATTAAAAATTTCTGCAGCGGTGGCTTGGTGAATGTCTTTTCCTTCAGAAAAAGCCTTTAATAAACTGGCATCGCCCGATAGATGCGCCATGATGCGTAATTCAATTTGAGAATAATCGGCGGCTAATAATTG
>Ga0100379_10005977_pt1 | contig 10367 bp, 9 predicted proteins | sample CryGeymeta201503_FD_80418 | JGI IMG/M metagenome (GOLD analysis project Ga0100379, IMG submission 80418) | Groundwater microbial communities from Crystal Geyser aquifers in Utah, USA - Crystal Geyser metaG 2015-03 | ecosystem: Environmental > Aquatic > Deep subsurface > Groundwater | place: USA... | reverse complement strand
GTTCCATAATCATGTTCCTCATGCTAAAGTATTAACAATCCCTTGCGGGTCGAGGAGGAATTATGTCAATAAATCAGATTGGTGGGAAATATTTCTCCGCGATAGCGGCTTCGTCCAACAATTTGCTTGACATATTGAGCCGCCGTTAATGCATTTTGCCTATGATTGCTTGGGACGAAAACAAATGGCAGCGCAACATCCGCGAACACGGCTTGGATTTTGTGGGGTGCGATTCGGTTTTTGATTGCCCAGTAGTCGTGTGGGACGATGACCGGAATGCCTATGGCGAATTGCGCATTAATTTGCTTGGCTTTCTCAATGGTGTCGTTGTGCATTTGACTTACACGGAGCGCGGCGATGATCTGCACGTCATTAGCTTGCGTAAGGCTGAAAAACATGAAATCCGCTACTTTGCCCAAGAACTTTCCAAATAGCCAAGAAGCGTGGGAGAAGCTAATTGCCGACGCACCCGGCGAAGATCGTCCACCCACCCCTGAGGAAGAGGCACGCCGGAAAAACGCCGTAGTTAGCCATTCCTTGCCTGAGTTGCGCGAGAATCTCGCTGCTCGTCGGCGTGGAATGCAAAAAGCTCCAACCAAAGTTCCGACCACCATCCGCTTTGACGCAGATGTTCTCGCGGAGCTAAAAGCATCCGGGCGCGGCTGGCAGACGCGCGTAAATGATGCCATGCGCGAGTGGCTCAAGGCTCATTCACCGGTGTAACGCGTAAGGCGGAAACACGGTAAGGCGGATGAGGCTGTAGGCCGTTATCCGCCGCATGGGGATTTTCATGCGGCGGATAACGCTGCGCTCATCCGCCCTACACGAGCTGTTTCGGGGCCGACGCGCTACTACGGTTCAACGGTACTCGGGGCCGGGTGAAGATTCTTGCGTCGCGATGACCTGTCGTTGGGGATGCCTCCGCGTCTCGCGGCCATCTTCTAGCCGTTGTCCACATTCAGTTGCAGCCACAGTTCCAGCAGCGCCAGGTGCCACAGCTTGCTGCCCTGGATGCGGGTGAAGTGGGCTTCCGGTTCGGCCAGCAGCTTCTCCACATAGGTGCGGTTGTAGATGCCGCGTTTGATGCAGGCGTCCGACATCAGGATTTTGCGCATGAATTCGAGAAAATCGCCGCGCACATACTTCAGCGCCGGCACCGGGAAGTAGCCTTTGGGACGGTCGATCACCGCATCCGGGATCAACCCTCGGGCGATGGCCTTGAGCGGGAATTTTCCGCCTTCCTTTAGCTTCAGCGACGGCGGCATCTTGGCCGCCAGTTCCACCAGTTCGTGGTCGAGGAACGGGACACGCGCTTCCAGACCCCACGCCATGGTCATGTTGTCGACGCGCTTGACCGGATCGTCGACAACCAGCGTAGTGACGTCGAAGCGCAGTACCTGGTCGAGGAAACAATCGGCATTGGGCTTGGTGAGTTCCTTCTCCACCAGTTCGGCGGTGACGTCCGGCACATGAAAGGCCGGGGCGACGGTTTCCAGGTATTCGGCATGGTCGCGGTCGAAATAATTTTCGCGGAAGCGGTCGAGGGCGGAGCCTGTGGCTGCCTCCATACGCGGATACCAGAAATAGCCGCCAAACACCTCATCCGCGCCTTGGCCGGAGAGCACCACCTTGACTTCCTGCGACACCCGCTCGGCGAGCAGGTAGAACGCCACCGCATCCTGTCCCACCATCGGCTCGGCCATGTTGGCCACGGCCTCGGGCAGGCGCTTCAATACTTCAGAATTGGGAATGAGGTATTGGTGGTGCCGGGTCTTGAAGCGTTCCACCACCTGGTCGGAATACTCGAACTCGTCGGCTTTTTCCGCGCCTGCTCCGACATCCTCGAAACCGACCGAGAAAGTCAGCAGGTCGTCCACGTGGTCGGCCAGCAAGCCCACCAGCAGGCTGGAGTCCAGCCCGCCGGAGAGCAGCACTCCGACCGGCACGTCGGAGGCCAGGCGGTGGCGCTCCACAGCGCGGTTCAGCACGGCACGAGTGGCGTTCAACCAGTCCTGTTCGGACAGAGGGCTCGTTGACGGATAACTTGGACATTCTGGCTGCACCGGCGGGCGCGCTGCTGCGTTGCCATCCTCTTGCATGGAACGGCCATGCGGTGCGTCCGGCGCCTTGCATCGCATCCCGCCAGCACACCCATAATTGCCCAAGTTATCCGTCAACGAGCCCTTATGCGCCGGGCGGGTGGCATCCAGGCTCCAGTAGGTGCGTTGGGTAACCTGTCCCGTTGCGCTCACCGTCATGATGGTGGCCGGGGGCAGCTTTTTCACGCCGTTGAGGATAGTGCGCGGAGCAGGCACGACGGCATGCAGGGTGAAGTAGTGGTGCAGGGCGATCGGGTCGATGCTGGCGTCCACCCCGCCTGCGGCAAGCAGCGCCTGGAGGCTGGAGGCGAAGCGCAGGCTGGCACCGTCCAGCGAGTAATACAGAGGTTTGATGCCGAAGCGGTCGCGCGCCAGGAACAGGCTGGCGTGGCGCATGTCCCACACAGCGAAGGCGAACATGCCGTAGAAGCGCTCCGCGCACTTCTCGCCCCAGGCATGGTAGGCCTTGAGGATGACTTCGCTGTCACCTTCGGAGAAGAAGGTGTAACCCATCTCCGAGAGTTCCTGGCGCAGTTCCTTGTAGTTGTAGATTGTGCCGTTGAACACCAGGGAAAGGCGGAGCTCCTTGTCCACCATCGGCTGGTCGCCGCTGGGGGAGAGGTCGATGATGGCCAGGCGCCGGTGGCCGAAAGCCATCGGGCCGTCGCTGATCAGGCCTTCGTGGTCGGGGCCGCGACGGGCAAGTTTCTCCGACATCCGCCGAATGACGGCGGTGTCGGGGGAGGTGTTGTCAAAGCGTAGTTCGCCGCAGATGCCGCACATAATTAAAAACCTATGCCACAGAGTTCACAGAGAATACAAGGGTGTAAAAAGCTGCGCACATTGCACCGAATGTCATACGGCGCAATGCCGATAAGCTACATCGGAAAATGGAGCTGCATCGCGTCAAGCATGGACAGCCTGCGCAACCAGGCGTACCCCCAAGGCGGCGCAAACACGGCTGATCGTGTCGAAGCGCGGCTGTGCATTGGGTCGCAGCGCCTTGTACAAGGCTTCACGGGTAAGGCCGGAAGCCTTGGCGATCTCGCTCATGCCGCGCGCACGGGCAATATCGCCCAATGCCGCCGCCAGCAAAGCCGGATCGTTCGCCTCCAGCATCGCCGTCAGGTACTCGGCCATCGCCTGCTCGCTGTCTAGATATTCAGTCGCGTCGAATTCCGGCAGGTCTTGAACCTTGATCTTTCGCTTCATGTCACTTCACTCATCAATGGTTGCCGCCAGCTTTTGCGCGGTAGCCATATCGGCCTAGCTCCACCGGCTTTGTGTCGCCCAAATTGCCCAACTGCGCCTTGCGCAACCGAGCGCGTTTTTCAGGCTGCTCAGCCACTCGGTGAATTCGGGCAGAGGTTTTATCGAGAACATGTGATAAATGTAATCGAACGATTACGCCTTGTCAAGCCGGATTCATGCGGCTCGCAGGATGCAATAAGTGGAGCGAATTGCCCGTTGGTTATTGCGCCCTTGTACGCGGGCTACACAGAAGCGTCTGCCCTTGGTCGCCGTTTGATGAACAGTTCCTGCCGCGCCGCACGGCTGATGGCAACCACTGCCGGATGGGTGAGTTTGCGCTCCACCGAGATGGCGTAGAACTGCTCGATCACTTCCTCGGTCGAGCCGATGCTGATGACTTCATGCTGCCGTATCACTTGTTCCGCAATCGCGGTAGGGGTGGCGAAGATGCCCACACCGGCCTGTCCGAAGGCGGTCATCAAGGCGCTATCGTCGAATTCGCCGGTAATGCGCGGGCGAATCCGGTGGTCGCTGAACCAGCGCGTCAGCCTGGACCGTACTGCAACATCCTCGCCCGGCAGGAGTATGGGTGCGCCATCCAGGCAATGCGGGAACGGTCCCGGGTGTTGCTGCGCCAGTTCCGCCGTGGCAAAGAAGGTGAGGCCGCATTCTCCAAGCAGGTGGCTGAAGCCCCGCACGTCGACCGTGCGCGGCATGGGGCTGTCGGCGATGACGATGTCGAGCCGGTGCACCGCCAGTTCCGCCAGCAGGTTGGCAACTTTTCCTTCCCGGCAAATGATGCGCGGCGGTTGCTCAACCTGCATCGCCGGCTCCAGCAGTTGATAGGCGACGGCCTTGGGCACCGCGTCGGTGACGCCTACCCTGAATTGCAGCGGACGGTCGGTGGGGCGATGATGCAATGTTTCTTCCAGTTCCTGGCCGAGAGAAAAGATTTCGTTGGCGTAACTCAGTACCATCCTGCCCGTCTCGGTCAGCTCGAATTGCCGTCCGCTGCGGTTGAATAGCGCTTCGCCCAGCACTTCCTCAAACAGACTCAACTGGCCGCTGATGGTTTGCGGCGTCAGGTGTAGCCGCTCGCTGGCTCGGGTCACGCTGCCCGCCTTGGCCACCGCCCAGAAATAGTGAAGATGCTTGTAATTTAGCGTGCTCATGCGCCATCCAGTTCGTAATTTTCGAATGATGCATCAATTATATTCGACTTTATGGAACAGGAAAGGGCCGCTATACTTTATGGTATTACTACCGGAACGAATAGAACCGACATGCTGAATACAATCGAAAAACTGTTTGAGAAAGCGCTCTGGAACGGTCGCTTCGTGGTCGTGGTCTCGGTGATAGCGAGCATGGCTGCCGCCATCGCGATTTTCTACATGTCCACGGTGGATGTGGTGTACCTGGTTGGCCACATGCTCCATTATGCCGATCCCGCCATGGCCGATGAGGCGCGCAGGCTTCTTCACGACCAGACCATCACCCATGTGGTGGAAGTGGTGGACGGCTACCTGCTCGCCACTTTCATGCTGATTTTCGCGCTCGGCATGTATGAACTGTTTGTCAGCGACATCGACGAGGCCAAAGGCAGCAAGGCCTCCAGCAAGATACTGGTGATCGAGAGCCTGGACGATCTCAAGGCGCGACTGGCCAAGGTGATCCTGATGATTCTGATCGTCACCCTGTTCGAGGAGGCTCTGAACATGAAGGTGACATCCCCGCTCGACCTGTTGTATCTTGGCGGGGCCATCGCCCTGATCGGCGTGGCGCTGTTCCTGACGCACAAGGCCGAAGCGCACGGAAAAGAAACCGAACACCCCGGAGATTGAACCATGAAACGCCTATTCCTGTTTCTCGCCACCAACCTGGCTATCGTCCTGATGCTCTCAATGACCATGCGGTTGTTGGGCGTGGAGCCTTATCTCGCCGCGTCGGGCCTGAATCTGGGCTCCTTGCTGATTTTCGCCGCCGTGATGGGTATGGGCGGTTCCTTCATCTCGCTCGCCATCTCCAAGTGGAGCGCCAAACGCATGACGGGCGCACGGGTGATCGAAACCCCCGAAACCCCCGGTGAGGCCTGGCTGGTGGAAACTGTGCGGCATCAGGCGCAGACCGCCGGCATCGGCATGCCGGAGGTGGCGATTTTCGATTCGCCCGACGTCAATGCCTTCGCTACCGGCATGAACAGGAACAGCGCCCTGGTGGCGGTGTCCACCGGACTGCTACAGGCCATGAACAAGGACGAGGCGGAAGCGGTGCTGGGGCACGAAATCTCCCACGTCGCCAACGGCGACATGGTGACGCTGGCGCTGATCCAGGGCGTGGTCAACACTTTCGTGATGTTCCTGTCCCGCGTCATCGGTCATCTGGTGGACAAGGTCGTGTTCAAGACCGAGCGGGGTACCGGCCCGGCGTTCTTCGTCACCATGATTATCGCCGAGATGGTGCTGGGCATTCTCGCCTCGATCATCGTCATGTGGTTCTCGCGCCGGCGCGAGTTTCGCGCCGATAGCGGAGGGGCGGCATTGGCCGGGCGGGGCGCCATGATCGCCGCGCTGGAGCGCCTCAGGGCATTGCACGAACCGGCGCCGTTGCCGGACAAGATGGCCGCTTTCGGTATTTCCGGTGGCGTGGGTTCAGGCTTGAAGCGTTTGTTCATGACCCATCCGCCACTGGAAGAGCGCATCGCGGCGCTGAAACAGCAAAACGGGCAAATGTAGGGCGCGCCATGCGCACCAATTATTGAACCGCGTCCTTCGCGGTGAATCGCCTTTTTAGCAATTCCTCTAGGAGCCTGTCGGACTTGAAGAATCGAAGCGAAAATTCGGCTGGGCGAGGACAGATTTTGCCGGTTTTGCAGGTCAATAGTCGTTCTATTGACCAAAAAAGCGGCGAAATATGAACCGCCCAGGCGGATTTGCAGCCGATTTCCTTTAAGTCAGACAGGCTCCTAGCAGCCTGTCTGACTTGAAGAATCGAAGCGATTGTCGGCTGGGCGAGGACAGATTTTGCGAGTTGGGCATAAAGCCGCCCATCCCTGCTTACCCCATTTGCCGGTTTTGCAGGTCAATAGCCGTTCTATTGGCCAAAAAAGCGGCGAAATATGGGCCGCCCAGGCGGATTTGCAGCCGATTTCCTTCAAGTCAGACAGGCTGCTAGTATCTTCCCCACCGCGACTGGGTCGCGTTCGGTGCGCAATGTCCGGTGCAGCGCCTCCGCTTCCGGGTAGGCGGCGCGCATCATTCCCAGCCATTGTTTGAGCCGCCCCGGCGCGTGTCTCGGATCCATCCTGGCACGCAACTGGTCGTAGTAATCGCTTATCCAGGGCAGCAGTTCCGGCCAGGGCATGGCCTCATCCCCCGTTTTGATGCGCCGCATCAGATCCGGGCGGACGATAACGCCGCGCCCGATCATCACGTCGGCGCAGCCGCTGACCTGGCGTATTTTTTCACTATCCTGCGGTGTCCACACTTCGCCGTTCGCCACCACCGGCAGCTTCACCGCTTCGCGGATAGGGGCGAGCCACTCCCAACGCGCGGGGGGGCGGTAACGGTCGGAGCGGGTGCGGGCATGGACGGTGATTTCGTCGGCGCCACCCACTTCGATGGCGCGGGCGCAATCCAGCGTCAGCGAGGTGTCTTCCAGGCCGAGGCGCATCTTGGCCGTGACGGGAATGTGTTTTGGCACGGCGCGGCGGGTGGCGGCCACGATGGCGTGGATTTGCTCAGGGTACTGAAGCAGGACAGAGCCGCCGCCGTGACGATTAACCTTGGGGGCGGGACAGCCGAAGTTGAGGTCGATGCCCGGCGCGCCCAGGCCGGCGATAAATGCGGCGTTTTCGGCGAGGCAAACCGGGTCGCTCCCCAGCAGCTGCACCCGCACCGGCACACCGGCTCGTGTGCAACCGCCGCTGGCCAGTTCCGGCACGGTGCGCAGGAGCCTTTCTTCGGTGAGCAGATGGTGGGTGACCCGCACGAATTCGGCCACGCACAGGTCGATGCCGCCCAGGCGCGTCAGTATGTCGCGCATGGGCGGGTCAGCAAGGCCCTCCATGGGGGCGAGAATCAGGCGCATGGTTTTTTTTGGAAGTTACGGGGAGGTTATTTTAGAAGAAATGCACACGGGTTGCCGAAAGTATTTTAATCTCTTCAAATACCATGACCCCGTTTGCCCTGAACAGGCTGTAGGCCGTTTTAGCGCGGGTAGTGCTATGATTGCTCTACACAAGGGAGGGTTGGCGCATCTATAGGCGCCGCCCAATAACGCTAGGAAAACTGATGGCGAAGAAGGCAGCAAAAAGCAACCACTCCGCCGCCAACCTCGGCTTCGAGGCCAAACTCTGGCTCGCAGCCGACAAGCTTCGGAACAACATGGACGCGGCGGAATACAAGCATGTCGTTCTGGGCCTCATCTTCCTCAAATACATCTCCGATGCCTTTGAGGAAATGCGCGCCAAGCTGCTTGAGGGCAAAGGCGACTACGAAGGCGCCGACCCCGAGGACGCTGACGAATACAAAGCCGAAAACGTCTTCTGGGTGCCCAAGGAGGCACGCTGGTCGCAGCTTCAGGCGGCAGCCAAGCAGCCCGCCATCGGCAAGGTCGTGGACGATGCCATGGTCGCCCTCGAACGCGACAACCCGCGCCTCAAAGGCGTGCTCCCCAAAGACTATGCCCGCCCCGCGCTCGACAAGCACCGCCTCGGCGAACTGATTGACCTCATCGGCACCATCACGCTTATCGCCACGGCCACAGAGGGCGAGGATGCCAAATCCCACCGCTCGGTTGATCTGCTAGGCCGCGTCTACGAATATTTCCTCACCCGCTTCGCCAGCGCCGAAGGCAAGAACGGCGGCCAGTTCTATACCCCCAGTTGCGTCGTCCGCACTATCGTCGAAATGCTTGCCCCCTACAAAGGCCGTGTCTACGACCCCGCCTGCGGTTCCGGCGGCATGTTCGTGCAGTCGGAAAAATTCGTCGTCGAACACGGCGGCCGCATCGGCGACCTCAGTATCTATGGCCAGGAGAGCAACGCCACCACCCGCCGCCTGGCCGTCATGAACCTCGCCATTAGAGGCATCGAAGCCGACTTTGGTCCTGAGCAGGCTGACACCTTCCGGCGCGATCTGCACAAAGACCTCAAAGCCCAGTTCGTCATCGCCAACCCGCCCTTTAACGACTCTGACTGGCACCGCGTGGATGACGACGTGCGCTGGCAATACGGCGTCCCGCCCAAGGGCAACGCCAACTTCGCTTGGGTGCAGCACTTCATTCACCACCTCGCACCCGACGGCTACGCCGGCTTTGTGCTGGCCAACGGCAGCATGTCCTCCAACCAGTCCGGCGAAGGTGACATCCGCAAAGCCATCATCGAAGCCGACCTCGTGGACTGCATGGTCGCGATGCCCGGCCAGCTTTTCTACTCCACGCAAATCCCGGTCTGCCTCTGGTTCCTTACGAAAAACAAGCTCCCCTCGCCCGCTGGCGGGAGAGGGGATGGGGGAGAGGGTGCGCGCCGTGACCGCCGCAAACAGACGCTGTTCATCGACGCCCGCAAACTCGGCACGCTGATTGATCGCGTGCATCGTGAGTTGACCGATGCCGACATCGCCAAAATCACCAGCACCTACCATGCCTGGCGCGGCGATTCCGTTACCCCCTCGCCCCGCTTGCGGGGAGAGGGCGGGGGTGAGGGGCTGTGCTATGCCGACATCCCCGGCTTCTGCAAATCCGCCGACCTCGACCTGATCAAACAGCACGGCCATGTTCTCACTCCCGGTCGCTACGTTGGCGCAGAAGAAGTCGAAAACGACGGCGAACCCTTCGAGGAAAAGATGTCCCGCCTCGTGGCCGAACTGAACGGGCAATTTGTCGAGTCGGCTAAGCTGGAGCAGGCGATTCGGCAAAATCTGAAAGGGCTCGGCCATGCCCTCTAAAAATAAGCCGTCCGCAAAGCCGCCAGATACCCGCCTTGCCCGTGGTCGCGCTCGTGACGAGGCACACTTTACCGCCCCGCCGCTCGTGCCAGACTTGCCCGCCAGCTACCCGGCAACCCTGGCAGAAATCAAGCAGCGCGTTCAGCAATCCCGGCTACGCACCGTACTGGCCGCCAATGCCGCAATGGTGGTGGCCTACTGGGAAATCGGCCAAGTTATCCTCACCCGCCAGCAATCCGAGGGATGGGGCGCCAAAGTCATAGACCGGCTCTCGGCTGATCTGCGCGAGGCATTCCCCGACATGCAGGGACTCTCGCCGCGCAACCTCAAATACATGCGCAGCTTTGCGGCCGCTTGGCCTGATCCTGAAATTGTGCAACGGGTCGTTGCACAATTGCCATGGCGTCAAAATATCGCCCTGCTCGACAAACTCCGCGATGCCACAACCCGCCTCTGGTATGCGCAACAGGCGGCGCATCACGGTTGGTCGCAACCCATCCTCTGTCTTCAGATTGAAACTCGCCTGCACGAGCGCCAAGGCAAAGCCCCGAACAATTTTCCGCAGACGCTGCCCCCCGTAGATTCCGACCTGGCCGCGCAAATTTTCAAAGACCCTTACCTCTTCGACTTTCTCGGCACTGCTGACCCGAGACGAGAGCGCGAGGTCGAGCAAGCGCTGGTAGATCATATACAGCGATTCCTCCTGGAACTCGGTGCGGGCTTCGCTTTCGTCGGGCGGCAAGTCCACCTCGAAGTGGGCGATCAGGATTTCTATCTTGATCTGCTCTTCTACCACCTCAAGCTCCGGCGCTACATCGTGGTCGAACTCAAAGCGGTAGCCTTTGAACCAAGCTTCACCGGGCAAATGAGCCTGTACCTTTCCGCCGTGGATGACCTCCTGCGCCACCCCGACGACCAGCCCGCCTCGGTCTGCTGCTGTGCAAAGGACAGAACAAGCTGGTGGTGGAATATGCGCTGCGCGGAATGGCCAGCCCCATCGGCGTCGCCGAGTGGCAGACCCAACTCACCGAAACCCTGCCGCAGGAACTCAAAGGTAGCTTGCCCACGATAG
>Ga0100379_10005970_pt1 | contig 10374 bp, 13 predicted proteins | sample CryGeymeta201503_FD_80418 | JGI IMG/M metagenome (GOLD analysis project Ga0100379, IMG submission 80418) | Groundwater microbial communities from Crystal Geyser aquifers in Utah, USA - Crystal Geyser metaG 2015-03 | ecosystem: Environmental > Aquatic > Deep subsurface > Groundwater | place... | reverse complement strand
TTATGTTTTATAATTTAAAATTTAAAATAAATAGTAAATATGTTTATATATTGAAATTTGGGGATTGGGGATTGGGGATTGGGGATTGCAATCCCCAATCACCAATCCCCAATCCCCAAGAACTGTAATAAATATTTCAATATTCCTTTTATTGATATTTATATTTATTAGATCCTTTTATTTATATGTATTTAAATATAATATATGATAATAGTTTACTTAATAATAAATTAAAAAATATTACTATTATACAAAATAATAAAAGTTATATAAGATATAATTTGTTATTAAATTATTAAATTATTTTTAGTTAAATCTTTATATTCAATGAACTATCTCATCTAATTTCCTAATTCATTATTACTCTAATTCAATTTAATTGGTTGAGAATTTATTATAGCTCTTAGAATTTCTCCATCACGGATACATGAATGAGAATCTCCATAGATAAAGAATGTTTTTGTGGATCTAAAAGAACTTTTTCCAAATTTGTCTTCATAATTTATTTCAATTGGTAATAAATATGGTTCTGCAAAAGACTCTTGAATTACAGTTTCGATATCTTTTTTCTTAGAAATCCTCCATATTTCAACTTCTAAAGGAGATCGAAGATTTTTGAATTCGAATACTACATGAGTTCCATTTTCTTTTAATTTTATTGAGGTTATTGCATTTGCCATATAATGAATAACTTTTCCGTATTGATAGAAAAATAAACCAGCTGTAAAATAAGGTAAAAATACTCCATATGATAATTGAGTAGCCATAGCATTGGAAAACATTCTTCCTCCCCAAGTTAAAAATAAAGTATATAAAAATCCTTTCATAGCACATTCTTTAACTTCATATGGCATAAGAGGAAGTCTATCTTGTTCGGGCTTATAACTAAAAACAGTATACATACCACTTTCAAACTTAGGGAAACCTCTTATTGGGTAATGATAATTCTTTTCTTCAGATTTAATATTGATATCTTTAGTTTTTGTCTTATTTAAACTATCTGCAGCTGATGAGAAGCTAAAGCTATTTACTTTTAATAGACTGTTTTTAATATAACTATTCGAAGTATATAGTTTACTTAAGTTAAATTGTTTGTAAAATTGTTTCATTTATAGGTTTATATTATAAAAACATTAAATTTATTAAGTAATAATACTAATTATAATATATAAAGAGTATTTAGTAAAATAATTTGTAAAGAAATTATAAAAGAAATAAAAAAGTTATTAAGCAGTTATTATGTTATTAAGAGATTTTGATATTATGCTATTTTACTGATTATTCAAGTTCTTTACTTAACTCATAGTAATATTGATTTAAAGTTCTGGAGCTTTTTGTTGTGTTTTTAATAAGTTAAATCTTTTCTTGCAAACTATTCTTTCGTGTGAAAATTTATCATCAGGTGAGAATTTGGCTGGGTGAGCATTATATGTGAATTCGTTTTTGTCATTAGTGAACTAATAGTTAAATAATGTTAAACATGAGTTTAATTACTTTTAGAGTATAAACTCTTTCACCTTTTTCGTTTAAGTGATATCTCATATACATTTTATATATAATAAAATATTAATTTTTTATTACTTATATAATGAAATTTATTATATTTTTTTATATATTGGAAAATTAATGACAAGACCAGAACATATTTTACCAGCAGACACAGTAAATGAAAAAGCATTAATTTTTTAAAGTTTTATGATGATATTGAAGCAAAAAAATACACTCAAAATACTAGAATGATACAAGCCCAATATGAAATGACTGAAAGAGCTCTTCAGATTTTAGCTATTCCTGAAGATAAATTTCCATTAATTCTTGATGTAGGGTACTCAACACTTAAAAATTATAATATTATAACTCAATCAATCTAACATAAATTTAGTTGTGGATCTGGACTTAGCGGAGAAACATTAACAGAAAATGGTTATTTATGGGTAGGAATAGATATAAGTAGAAGTATGTTAAATGTCGCACGTGATAATGAATCAAGCGGAGATTTACTTTTAGGGGATATCGGCCAAGGACTCCCATTTCGACCTGGTACTTTTGACTATGCAATTAGGTAACTTATTAATATTTTACTCGCGTAATTAATTAAGTATTTCTGTAATTCAATGGTTGTGCAATGCAGAAAAATCATGTCATAATCCCTATAAACGATTAAAATGTTTCTTTACCTCTTTATATAATTGTTTAATAATGGGAGCGAGATGTGCTTTTCAATTTTATCCTGATAATCCAGAACAAGTAGATATGATAACAAAAGCAGCCCTTGACTCAGGATTTACTGGAGGTATAGTAATTGATTTTCCAAATAGTACTAAAGCTAAAAAGTAAATAATTCATTAATATAAGATATTATTTGTTTTTACAAGCAGGCTTTACCAAGGATTCAATAAAAGAAGTTACTAATACAATTCCTCAAGGATTAAATGAAGGTGATGATGATGAAGAAAATGAAAAACAAGTTAGTTATTTCAAACAAAGAGCAAATAATCACTCTAAGAAAGAAAAATTTAAAGACCCTGTTTTCAAATCAAAACTATGGATACTTGAGAAAAAATCAAAGGAAAGGAACAAAGGAAAAGATGTTAGGAAAGATACAAAATATACAGGAAGAAGAAGAGGCCTGAATGGTATATAAATAAAAGAGAAATGATTATATACTTATTTGAATTTTGAATTACTTTAATGTATTTTATCTATATATTTTTATATATTGTTTATATTATTTATATGATTTTATTATGAAAAATAATAACAGAAAATATTAATCTGCCAAGTGTTAATTTTACAATTTGTTATTTAATAATTATTTTTTAGTTTTATTATTTAATGGTTATAAAGTTTCTCCTTATTATTACTTTAATTAACTTCAGTGTTGCATTATATAGCTCAAAATCTAATGTTATTCAATTAACAGCTTCTAATTTTCAAAAAGAGGTTGTTAATTCTGCAGATCTTTGGCTTGTAGAATTTTATGGTATTAAAATAACTAAATAACTAAATTAATTTATAATAGCTCCGTGGTGTGGACATTGTAAAAACTTAGCACCTGAATGGGAAAAAGCAGCTAATATTTTAAAAGGCGTTGTTAAAGTAGGAGCTGTTGATATGGATCAACATCAGGTATGTTAGTATCAATTTCTTCATAATAATATCAATAAAAATCATTAATAATCTTTAATAAATTATTAACTTTATCTTATTATATTATTAGAGTGTCGGTGCTCCATATGGTATTAAAGGCTTCCCAACTATTAAATTATTTGCCTCAAATAAAAAGTCTCCTATTGATTATCAAGGAGAAAGAACAGCAGCTGGTATTACTAATTATATGGCAACACAAATTCAAAAATTGATATCAAAAAGAATTAATAATGGTGGACAGGGTATATTAATAATAATGATTATAAATTTAATATTAATTTATTATAATTCAGCCCCTGAAGGAAATCACTCTGGATCTGGATCATCAGGTTCATCATCAGACTCAGGTTCAAATCAAAAACAACAAAAGCAAGAACAAAAACAAGAACAAAAGAAAGAGAAACCAAAAGTTTACTCTGATAAAGATGTTATCGTATTAAATGATAGTAACTTTGAACAAATGGTCATGAATAGTAAAGATATGTGGATGGTTGAATTTTACGCCCCTTGGTGTGGCCACTGTAAAAATTTAGAACCACATTGGAATGAATTTGCAACAGAAATGAAAGGAAAAAAAATTAAAATTGCAAAATTTGATGCTGATGCAAATAAACAAACACCCGGAAGGTATAATATACATTTTTATTATCATTTAAATAAAGATTCCAAGTCAGTGGATTTCCAACTATTAAACTATTTCCTCCTGGTACTAAATCTACTTCAGCTGAAACTTATGAGGGAGCACGAGAAGCAGCAGCTTTAATTCAATTTGCAGGAGAAAGAATGGATAGATTTGGATTAGAAACTGCTGTTGATCAAATGTTGAGCCAACCTCAATTACAAGAAAGCTGCATTGACAGAGTTGCTGTATGTATTATTGCTTTCCTACCAAATATTTATGATTCGTCAGCAGAACAAAGAAATACTTATATTAAAGATTTAACTGACGTAATAAAAAAAAATTAATAATTAATATAGGCTGCTAAAGTTACAAGAGGAAAGCCAATTTCAATTTTCTGGGCACAAGGAGGAGACTTCTTTGAGTTTGAAGAGAAACTAACTCTATCATTTGGATATCCAGCTGTTGTTGCACTTAATTTTGGAAAGAAGAAGTATTCAATATTTAGAAGTTCATTTTCAGGAAGCAATTTAGAAAATTATATTAAAAGTAAATAATACTGTTTCAATAATAATATTAATATTTACTTTATTAGATTTATTAATGGGAAAAGAAGCATTAAACGATTTACCAGCAGTTTTACCAAACTTGAAAAAAAGAGCCGCATGGGATGGTAAAGATTATGTTCCTGAAAAAGATGAAATGTAAAGAAATTTATGTATAGCAATTAGTATTGTAGCAAAATACTAAAGATATCATTTAATTAATTATAATAAAATAAATAAAGTAGTAATAAATTTATTAGAAATAATTAATTATCCTATAACAATATTAAAATATTAATAAATTAATATATATAAAAAATAAAAATTATATTATCATATAAATAAACTATGTATATTAATTACTATTATTTATTCTATTTTCTATCTCCTCGTTATATTTCATAATACTCTCAGCAATTTTAACATAATCTTCTAAGTCAGCTCTAGTTTTTAATTCACTTTCTAATGTTTCATTTTCATTTTCGGAACATTTTGAATTTTTATACTTAATCTTAAATTCTTCATTGAATTTTGATAGTTTACCTTTACATAAATTTTCTAAATTAGTATTTAATTTCTTAGCATGATTTTGATCTATTTTCTCATATTTTGAACATATATCAAACAAGTCTGAGTTATCATTTCTCTCTTTTAATATACTTTCATATAAATTTATCAATTCCAAATTAATTTCTTTATTCGTATCAATTAAAAAAGTATAGTCTTCATTAATGTGCATATTATTGTTATCTGGAGTTTTATTATTTTGATTATGATAATCCTCTTTTGTTTTCTTACTTTTAACAAGTGTATTCGTCATTAGGTTTTTTAACTTAAAGTTCTTTTCGATAAATTCCTTTACTTTATTAAAATTCATCTTGAAAGCTTCAAGGAGTTCTCCGATAAGCATGTCATCTATTTGAATTATATTAAAGTTAAGTGGAAAGTTGCTATCTTCTTTAAGTTCTTCCTTATTTTCGTAATCTGCACCGAAAACATTTTTATGAGTAGCAAAAAAATATTCCTTAGTTATATCTACGAATGTTTTTATTTCCTTATTTATATTAACGATAAAATTTCTCATTTTTTCGTTTTCTAAGGTGATATGTTTATACTTTTCTTCGTAGTATTTATTGAAATCTTGAACGAAATTGTGTTTAGGTATAAGCATTTCTTTTGTATTAAGATAGTATGAAATATCAATACCAGGTTTGGATGGAAATAAATCTAAGTTTTTATGATTAGCTTTATCTTGTTCTTTTAGAATTGAGTCTCTATTACGGTCGTATTCTCTTTCGATTTTCTTTTTCTCAAATTGCATTTGTGCATATCTAGTCTCATATTTATTTTTTTCTTTTATCAAAATCAATTTTTCAGTATTAAATTCTTTATCTTTATCATTTTGGGTCTGAACTAAAATAGCAATCTTCTCTTCTAACTTTTGAATTTTATTATTTAAATCATTATTAAGACTTTGACAAGATTTAATATTTTTTTCAGAACTTACTTTTTCTAATTCAAGTCTTCTTATTGTTTCTCTCTGATTTGTTTTAAATTGATTATCTCTGTCTTTTATCTGTATTATTTCTTGAAACGATGTTACTAATTTATTAAGTGAAAATGGAAAGTTAGATGTGATATCACCAAAACTAGAAACATTTTGAAGCATCCAATATTCGTTAATACCTTTTAAGGCTTCTCGATATTGGTCAACGTCAGTTATAATTTTATCTTCTAAAAGGTTATTTTGTTGAAAATTTGTATTTATTGAATCTAACGAATCTTTCATATTGAATTTATTTCTTTATTTCTTTTAATTTGTGTTAAATTATTTAAATTAATTTAAATTTAAAAAATCAAATTATTTTTATTGATTAACTTATTTTATTTTTAATATCATAATAAATGGCTTAAGTATTAATAAATAAAATTATGTATTTTATTATATTTAATACTGTGAGCCGAAAGCAAAATTATATTAGATACGAAGTTCTTAAAAGATATTAAGAATTCTCATTTGAGTATAATACATTTTTTAATATTCCTAATTAATAACTTTAAATAATCATTTTATATTTAATTATATAGTTTATATTTAAATTCACTCTATTAAATTATATATTAAAAATTAGATTAATATTAGTTAAGAACAATATAATAATAAAACCTTCATGATTTTTATGACTTATTCCACATAACAAAGTTGTTGAATGTATAATTTTGAATATCTAAGATGATTAATATAAGTTACCTTCTAAATTAGATGTTTGTGTTAACATAAAATTATTATAAGAATAATTCAAATCTCTATTTTTTAAAGTTGTCAAAGTAGTATTATCTTGATATGATGTATTTGTTCTGTTAGTTCTTTTAGTAGAAAGTCTTTTGGAGTTTTCACAAATTTGAGGCTAAATAATAATTATATAAATAAATAACTCTAATATAACTAACCTTAAAAGTATGATTATTATTTGTACTAATACTTTTGTTTCTTCCGAAATTTAAAAGGGTTCTTCTCTCTTCATAATTAAGTAACTAAAACATATAAAGTATAAATATTACATCAAATAAATGATTCATTGCTCTTACAAACTCATCTTTAGTAAGTGTTTCGTTATCTTCTCGAATTTCTTTATATATTGGGTTTAATATTTTGTTTATTTGTTCCGGTAAGTTCTTCATTTTCAAATTAAATGACGATATTATTTTCTCATTATTTCCATCTAAGTAATTAAACATTTCTTTAAAAGCACTTTCTAAGCGTTTTGTAATAATATTATTTGATCCATTATTAGTATGAACTTGATTTGAAACATTATGTGCATTTTGTTCAACTTCATTAGTCATTACGTTAAGATTTCTTTGAAATTTAGTAGCGTAAGAATAGAGTCGGTTTCCTTGTGATTCAATATCAATTGTTTTGTTTATTCTCTAAAATAATATAAGATTATTGTGTAATCTCAAGTTATTTACCTCAGTACTACTATTATTTCTACTATTATTTCTTTTAGTAACTAGTCTAGGAGAGAAGAGTCGGTGACCTTCTGAGTCAACTGGGTGCTTAATATTATTGTAATTCCTAAATTATTTTATATGTTTTTATATACATTTGCTTTTTTTCTTCTCTTCTGTGATTGTAATATTGTTGTCTTTCACTAAAAGAAGCTGTAATTTGGCTCTTATTAACTTGTGGCTTAAAACTAAAATTATTGCTGTATAGCTTTGTTAAATCTGATTTCTTTTTTTGATTAATTTCAGCTTGTTTATATAATTTCTCATATTTAGGTATATTTTCATAATTTCTAAAGCTTGGTTTTTCTATATCTTGGTCTTCTTGATTGTAATCAGGATCTGCTTTATTTTTTGCAATTCTTTCGCTACTACAGTATAGATTAAGTTAAGAAATATAATTAATAAAGTTTATTTAGAAAATTATATTACTTTTTATTGATTTTAGGTGTAAATGTATAGTCTTTATCTGGCTCATAATACTTCTCTTTTAATCTTAACTCTTTGTATTTTTGGTATTCTTCGTAGTTTTTATAGTTTACCGATGGAAGATTTTCTCTTGAACTATTTCTTTTTGGTTTACCAGCATTAGGTTGAAATGTATAAATTTCTTTATTTTTCTCTTCGATTTCAGCACGAATTCTAGAGTTCTCTACAAACTTATTTTCTAAATATTTCATATTTTCATCATAAAAATCACGTTGCTCACACTTTTTTACTTGATTATTAGATTGATTATATGTTCCATCTATAAATTATATGTTATTTTTACTTTTAATTAGATTTTCCTTTTCGAAGTTTCCGTTTTTGTACCTTTTTGGTTGAATTCTTTTTACTTCAGCGTCTTTATACAATCTATCAAATATATTACTATTTTTTCTTGAATAATGAGGAGTATTTGGTCGGAATAGATTATTTAATTCATTTTGACTTTTATCATCTGATAATAATTGATTACGAAATAGTTTTTGTTGAAATTCTTGAATATTGTTTTGTTTTCTATAATGATTGTAAAAAATTATTTAAAATAATATGAAATTATTATTTTATATTATTACGATTCGTTTTGTTTATAAAATATCTTTGAATCATTATCAGGCTTGATTTTATTAAAATTATTTTGAGATTCTGATTTATGGTCAGATACTTCTTTAGTCATTTTTTCATTTTTGGAGTTGCTATGGATTGAATTATTATCGACATTCACTTTTGAATCTAAATTATTTTAAATAGTAAATAAAATTAATACCTTCAACTTTACTTCCTTTATTTAATTGTGAGTTATTTAAGTTCTGTATATAATTAAAGTCATTTCTAAAAGAATAATTTTTGAATTTTTCATCTTTCTCAAATTGTACTTTTGGAGGTGAGTAATGATTTTCTATAATGATCTCATTAGAATTTGAATTGACATTTTGATTGTTTTGATTGTTTTTATAATTTTTATTAGAAACATTTGAAAATTTAGAATTTTTTGACATTGCTAATTCATTTGTCTCATTTCTATTACTAATATCATTTCTATTACTTTCATTTTCAATCTCAACATACTTATTATTTCTATTACTATCTGAATAGTTATCTACATACTGATCTTCTCTATCACCACTATATTGATCTTCTTGATCTATTTCTTGATCATTATTAGGACTATATTCGTTATTGTGATCTTCATTCTCGTTTTCTTCATTTTGATTTTCATACTCGTTTTGACGTGCGTACTCGCTATTTCTATTAGATTCACGAATTTCTCCATTATTATCACCATTTTCATCACCATTATTATTATTATCATCATTATTATTACCATTATTGTCTCCGATATTGTCTCCATTATTGTCTCCATTATCATTTATATCTTCCTCTTCGTCTTTTTCATTATTTTCATGAAGAATCTCTGGACTATTCCTCTGATTATTATTTAAATTATAACTCCTTAAACTTTCAATATTATTTAGTTTCTTAGGACTAGTATTACTTTGAGCAGCTTGACTATTTCTAAGACTTTGACTGTTTGTGAGTATATTACTATTTTGTTTATTGATAGACATATTCCCGTACATATCTTCATTTTCGAGGCTCATTACGTTTTCATCAAGATTATCCTTAATTTCGCTATGCATTTCTTCTATATAATGGGAATCATTCTTTCTCATTTCTGATCCTAATTCTTCTTCATGTAATTCAGCAATACTTTCCATAACAGGATGTTTGATATTTCCAGTACTTGCTTTACTTGTGAATTTTTCTATTAAGGCTTGTATTTCATCTTTTAACATATTAAAAGCATTTGAATCTAAATCATTCTGTTTACAAAAAGAAAAGGCAACCTCTTCTGCTTCTGAATTAGCAAAAATATTAATAAGCTCAGTTTTACCCTCTTGAAGTTCAATTGTCATAGTGTAAATTGGCTCTTCTTCATTTAAATTATTGCTACTGTTTGTATTACGAGGTTCCTCTTGATCTTGGTTTTCTTGATTATCACCGTCTTGATTATCTTGGTTATCTTCATTGTCAATATTTTCTTGTTCTTGATTTTCATAATTTTCTTGTTCTTGATTTTCATAATTTTCTTCATGTTCAATATGTTCTTGATTTTCATGATTGTCTTGATTTTCTTCATATTCTTGATTATCATTATTATCAATGTCATTATTATTCTGGCTATGATCTTGATTGTCTTTATTTTCTTGATTAAATCTATGACTTTCTAATTCTTCTTGATCTTGGTTGTCTTCTCTATTACTTTGATATTCTAATTCTTCTTGGTTTTGATTATCATCTAAATCGTTCTGATCTTGATTTATATCTTGATTAATATCTTCATTTCCATGGTTTTCATCATCCCCTTGATATTCAGCATTAAAATCTTGTGAGTGTAGTAATTCCTGTGAATTTAATACCTCCTGCGAATTAATATACTCTTGGGAATTAATTAATTGTGAACTTATTAAAGCTTGATGATCTTCTTCTCCATTAAAAACTTGGTGATTTGGGTCTTCTTCTCCGTTAGAAAATTGGTGATGTTCATCTCCATTGTCTTGGTTGTGA
>Ga0100379_10005963_pt1 | contig 10383 bp, 9 predicted proteins | sample CryGeymeta201503_FD_80418 | JGI IMG/M metagenome (GOLD analysis project Ga0100379, IMG submission 80418) | Groundwater microbial communities from Crystal Geyser aquifers in Utah, USA - Crystal Geyser metaG 2015-03 | ecosystem: Environmental > Aquatic > Deep subsurface > Groundwater | place: USA... | reverse complement strand
TGTACCTTTCTTTGTGAATCAGTGATCAAGGCAATCGATTGAGACAGTATTTTTATTAGTGAATAGATCTAAAATAACCCTGTTTATTTTATGTAGCTTTATTTCAAATAAAGCTTTGAATAATTAGGAACTCTAGAAAATTCCTGCTACAATAATTATATTGAACTAATAGATTCTTTCCTTGTATCTTAGTCACATCCTTGATCAATCCTCGCTGATTCATATTTATCCAACGACCCTTGACTCAATAAAATCAAAAAATTGTGTTGATATAGATGATTCTAAACTCGCTATAGCATTGATAGTTGAGTATGCTCTTTGTTGATTAGTGAGCAAGTCCTTTGTGAGGTTGTTATTGAAGAGTTGTATCTGAAATTTATCGAATATATTGTTGAGCTGTGGAAACAAAGAGACCCCTCCAAAGATTGATTGATAATTTTCCGAGATAAGAGTTGTTTTTTACACTCAGAAATTGCAAATGATGACTATGTTTGGAACTTTTAGTAGACGGAAGAATTTGATTCAAATAACATAGGGGCATTCAAAGCCGTAAGAAATGAATCTGACTCACAAGAAGACGTGAAAGATCAACGCCTTCTTGAAAATAAGGAAAATAAGAAGAAAAAAACGAATAATGAAATAGTTGAGTTTTCTGGGCAAGCCAAAATGCTAAAAAATAAACAAAATCATATGGAGAAGAGTAATACCGTTTGAGTCCCTTCTTAGAATCATCGCCAGACTCTATTTTTTTTGAATAAGAGACTCCAAAAGGAGGAGAACGTGGTATAAGGGAAAGTAGAATCAATGCTTAGAGGAGCGAGAAAGAATTTAATGAAGTAAGATGTTGAGGGTCACTCATTATTCAGTTTCGGAACTATCAAGGATAACTCATAATAATTTGGAGCATTATAATGCAATTCTACTCATATTCTACTCAAGAAAAAGGGGAGGAAGAGAGGCACTCCTAGGCTGCCCCTCTTGCACAGTCTCCTGAACAGAAATAGAAAGCCTAGTAACAGACTGCTTTCAACTCTAACTTATACTACTTCAACCATTATTGCAAAGATCTCCTCGAGGTTTCCAGCATGGTCAACCTATAGCTCGTCAAAAACCACCAACTGCTAGAAATTAGGTCTAAGTTGCTACCACCAGAGCCTGAGAAGCAACGGGAGCAATCCGCCACAACCGATTCTTCTCAGGACAGATCGTCGAAAGAGAACAGTGAGGATAACTCTACCGCTTCTCGAAAGAACAACTCCTAACCCAACGATAAACAGTTCTGTGAGTCTGTCAGTCAGAATAAGAGAGAAAGAAGAAAGAGGAGTAAAAAACTAGAAAGCAGTTCAGCCGATGAATACGAACCTGATGAAGATTAATACTGTTTAGAGGAACCTGCCTTCTCACGATCAAGTTAATCAAAAAATATCCCTGAAAATTACAGCAAAGCTATCTTCAACTTTATTAGAAAAAATGAATAGTTGACCGATAAGGTTTTAAGATTGACAGGAACCGACCGATAGGAGTTCAGATAATCTCTAGACACCATGAAGAAAAAATTAGGAACCATCGCTCAACTGCAATGGTTATGGAGCGATTCCAAGAATCGTTTCGCAAAGGCCTGCCGAATTTTATCAATGGAGTACTTGAGGAAACATAGTTTGTCTTACATTTTCAACTCAAGGATTAACATATACGGCAAACATATCAAATACAGATACAGGATAATAGAAAGTGTCAAAGATCCATAAAATTTTACACATATGAAAGAATTCTGATCTCAATATTGTTACTTCCAGATTGAGTTATATTTAGGAATGAGAAAATTTGATTGTCTGCTGATTATAATGCCATCATATAATTGTATTGAATGGCTTAGCAACAAATGCGCATTGGACATTATCTTCTGGGGAAGCTCATCGGTTCAGGAGGATACGCCAAAGTTAGAGGTATAATCACCAACATTTAGAAGGGAGACATGAGCTGACAGGAGCAAGAGTAGCAGTGAAAATAATCAACAAGGTGAAAATGAAGAACAAAAATATGATTTCTAAAGTAGAGAATAATCCATTTAGGTCAAACGAGAGATTAGAAACCATCAGGCCCTTAATCATCCCAACATCATCAAATTATATTAAGTACTTGATACATCAGCTGACATCTTTGTAGTCATGGAACTCGCTCCAAAAGGATAATTGTATGAGTATATGCAAGCTTACGACTATACATAAAATAAAGCTCGTCAATTCTTTTCTCAGATTGTTTAAGGTCTTGAATGGGCTCATTTACATTTAGTCGCTCATCGAGATCTCAAACCTGAAAATATTCTACTTGATTCAAGTCTCAATTGCAAAATAGCTGACTTTGGACTCAGCAACCTCATGAAGGATGGAAAGTACCTACGTACCAGTTGTGGAAGCATCAACTATGCACCTCCTTAAATTTTAGGGCATAGAGCTTACGAAGGAACGGCAGTAGATATTTGGAGTTTAGGCGTCATTTTGTATACTTTAGTGGCAGGAGCACTTCCGTTTGAAGAGGAAGTTGTATCTTTGCTATACCGTAAAATTTAAAGTAACTCTTGTTGCTGACCCAGAAGCATAATTCGTAATTCCAGAATGCGTGAGCCCAGCAGCCAGAGATTTAATAATGAGGATGATAAAAGTCGATCCTCTAAGTAGAATAAGATTAAGATAAGTCAAGATACACCCATGGCTCAGAAAAACCGTACCTATTTATATCCGAACTCTTTCTTTTGGTTTTATTTCAGTCGATAAACGAGAATAAATCGATTTGTAAATTTTATAAACTGTCAGAAGTTATGATATGGATAGTTTAAGAGAAGAACATGAATTTGATCGGATAAGAAAAATGCTCAGAAGTAAAATGGACTATTCTTTTGTTATAGCTTACGAACTATTGAAAGATCAAAAGAACAAACAACTCAGAAGTTAGTAAAATAATCAAAAATATATGTTTCTGGAAGCTGCCAACACTCGACTACCTTGTGGTCACTAAAAAAATGAATACTCATATGGGGGAACTTTCAAAGGCCCTCTAAAGATAGTATTTGAAGCAACTATGGCTGCTTTGAAAAAAATGAATATAGACCATGCGATCAAAAAAGATAAATCATTTTAGAGCACCCGCGAGTATTGGATTGAATGTGTTCAGCAAGGAAAAAGTAAAACAAAGTTGAACTTCGGCCTTCAATTCTGGACGGTTCAAGATGACAATATTCTGATAGATTTACGACTGGCTAAGGGTCATCCATTAACCTTCATCAATCTATCGGCTAAACTGTACTCTTCCATTTCCCAACATGCGAACAAATGAACACCAATGAACCAACATAATATTCTTTTTGCTTTTTGATATGGATTATCATATTAGCATAAAAAATTATATAACAATATTGATAGCAAAAGATGCCGGGCTAAGATGGAGACAATACTTCCAGTCAGGAAATTTTGGTATCTTTCTGGGGTGTTCTGATGGCTGTATTGGCTGTTATGCTCGGAGGGGTACTTTATATTCACAGAAACACAAAAATTCATCTCAAGAAGAAGCTGTACAACTTCAAAAAAGCCCCTAAAAATTACGTAGATGACGATTCCTTCATCAACCTCAGAGAGCCCTGACACCTAATGATAGTTACTCTGAATCATTATTATCAAAATGTAGGGATGTATGAATCAGCTCTTCACAGCCAACGCTGACCGTTGAATATGACAACTCTGCGTTCATCGGCAAGAGCTGTAAGCTAATCTTGTTGGTCAGTCACGTTCTGAAGTGCATAAACACATCGGTTGTAGATGACTGGACAGTTGTTCCAGAAGCCTTAGGCGTGAGGTAAAGGTGTCGAGTTGTAGTTTTTGACCCTCACCGAATTTTTCTCAGGCCAAACTTAATATGATAAAAATTACCTGTGAGGGCATAACATAGACGTTAGGGGCGTTCCAACTCACTGTTGTCATATCCACCGAAAACGAAAATATCTCTTTCATTGATTTGGACTGCCGCACTAAAGCTTAACAGTTCAAGTGGTGGAACACCTCGAGCACTTTAGATATTTACCACAATCCACCGATTGCTTTTGATGGAATACATTTAGATTAGAGAATTTCCCTAGGTCTTGTTGAGAATGCCTCCAAATTTGAAGATAAATTGACCTGCGAAAGATGTGGCTGCTGAGTTGGCAGATGGAGTGTTGAGAGGAGCAATTCTAGAGCATGTTTGTGTTTGAATATCAAAAACTTCACATTATCTGGTTACATCTCCATCAGCTCCTGAAAAACCTCCAACTAGATAAATGCGATTATCTAGATAGCAAATTGAGTGAGACGATCTCTACAGGATCATATTACAGACAAAATCCAAACTGTTCTTTTAGCGGCTGTACTTGTAGATCTACCGGCATCTTCTGTCTTCTATCATAGTTATTGAAGTACCTTCTGAACCTCCAGTGAGATATATTTCACCAGAAGGAGTGCATATACTCTTGAAATAACATGGTAGCTACTGACGAGCTTTAAATTATGTGACTTGCCAATTGCCACCACGAGCAGCATCTTCCAGGTTTATTGTTCGCAGTTCAAATGAGCATGGGACAAAGAAATGAAGACTCTTATGACGACAGTCAGTTCGGAAGAAATCACTACATGTGATCCTGAGAGATTAGAAAGGATCTTCCCACTCTCCAACACTCATTTGATTTGAATAGCGTCTGTCTCCGTAATTGCTCACATTTCTCACAATAGGTTCAGGGTATATTTCTTCTAGATTGACGATTCTCTCGAGAGCTGTCCTGACTGCTGAAAGAGAAGAATTGTTCTCTGTGAAAAATTTATCTTGAGGCAAAGGTCTCAAATCTCTGAGGTGGCTGAAAAAATCAATGAGAGCTCTTTGATCAAGAAGAAGAGCTTTTTTGAGAGCAGGAAGAGCAGATGCAGGGTGAGCAAGTTTCATTAGAACTTTCTATATTTCCTCAACGGCCACCCTGAGTTTTGATGTGTCAGGTTGATCGCAGCGATATGATTGTCTGATCTGTGCTCTAATTGTTGCCTCATGGGCTGTAAATACATCATCGATCAACCTGTGGTATCTTTCTCGAAGCAAAGCCAAAGCTTGGAGGTCTGAATGAGAATAGATCTACTTTATGATTCGACAACATCGATAGTTTTAGGTCCGCGAGCGTGTCTATGAGTATCTAGAAGTGTCCGAAGCTCTTAGAGTGTAGATTTCATTTTGAAAGCAGCATCGCTCAAACAATGCCTCCAGGAGAGAATGTCCTGTTTGTGGTGTACTTTAGTGTGAATTTATACACAATCAGGACATAGAGGTTTGAGACAGTCTACATTGATGCAGAAGTTAGTGATTTATTCTCTGGGGTGTTAGTAGCACTGAAGGCCAGAGCGGTTGGTGGTCTCCATTATAACTGTAGAAAGGTGTGGCTTATAATAGCTAAGTTCAAAATGAGCAAATGGAATAAGCAAGCACCCCAGCTCAGCTAATAATTCATTCAGAACGAAGAACGTCGCAAACAAATGATCATCTAAGCTGGTCGAAGACGCAGATAAATGGAGAAAAAACAATCTGAGGCACAGAAACAATAACTAAAAAGTACTCAATAGGCTCTCACTAAGCACAAAGCTCAGAAAAAAGATGCCTACCTTCGCTATCTTCGAAATAACATGCATGATAAGCATCAACAAGCCCAACGTCAACAAAAATAGCAACATGCGATTGAGTCAAGATCCAAGTGGAAAAAGAGAACACCATCTCAAGACAGCAATGAACATTTATAAGCTCTTGATCTTGAGGTTCACATGAAAGAAGAGAAGCCAAAAGGTTAAAAAGATAAAATTACAAAATAGTTTTAGAAAGAATGGAATGATGACTTTTAAGAAGACTGGAAAAATGATCAAGATTAATTGCTCGGCTCACAATTACTCGATTCTCTCGATCTAGATTTTGGCAGTATAAATAGGCAAAAAGAAGTCAAAAAAATGATGAGAGATCAGCGTCTGAAATAATAATAACCTCAAAAATTAACAAAGTAGGCCCCACAATTCAAAGATTAACTCAAACGACTGAAGGAGCTGATAGGTTATGAATCAATTGTAGTAGGAGAGCAACCTCCGAAAGAAGTACCTTCTGTACCAGTACCATAGAAAAAAATAAAGCAAAAATAGCCACAGAAGAAGGCAAAACCATAGGGAAATTAAGTGGAAACTTTCAATTAGCTGAGAAGAAAAAAAGAGGGAAAGATCATGAATTGGGCAATCGAAGAGGAACAAGAAGCTTAAGATTTATTTTCTAATTGCTCCTCCAGAAGAAAACAAAATGTTGCTCTCAGATAGCTTAACGAATAACTAAAAAATAAAAAGCCTAATATGTCTGCTAATCATCTGCAAGGAACTGGAAATTTGGAAATCATTGATTAATAAACTAAAAAAGATAAAAAAGGTGATCTAAGATCTAACGTTGTTAGAAGGACTATATAAGCCAAACCTGAAGCAAGAGGTACCAGTAAAAGTGTAGAAAAAGTGCAGGCGAAGACAACAACGACAGCTTTTACCAAGAAGAAAGCCTAATAAGCCAGAACTGTTCAACCTCAAAGGACTGTTTCCAACAGCTTTTAGAGGAACAAAAGTCGAGAAGAGCGAAAACAATCCATCAGTAAGAGAACTGCTCAAAATAAAGTGACTTCTGTTGAAAGTGCTAAAAAAAATCAACCAGACGCAAAAATTGAGCACAAGGAGTAAAGGAAGAAACTAGGTGGCAATATTCCTCCTCTCCCGATTCGATACGACAACAATTCGATAGCAACCCATGATATGCAGATTGATGTGTAATCCTTCATCCGTCAAGACCTGATTGGTCTAAACTAGCATTAGCGCCAGCTCCAAGCCGAACTCAGAGATTTACATAACAATCACAAAGGTGACATCAAATAAATCTTCCAAAAATACTAAATCAAGACAGATTATAAACACTCAGCTTAAATTGCAGGATAGCCTTGCAGATAAGGTTACACCCGGCCAACTGAAGCAGACATCTAGCAATCACTTGAGAATCTTGACCATCTTCTGATCCGTCGATAGATCCAATCACGAGAAAATAAATCTACAGAAGAATAACAGGTCAATAGTGATTCATTTATCAATCCATTCAGTAACTCGGATGATCTTTGTCAACAGGTGCTTCAATTGGCTAAAAATGTTTCTCGTTTTGAAAAATAAGCAGAGGAACCTGTACCTAATGGCTATCTTCAGAAAGCAGGAAGAGGTAAAAAATAAGAAAGTTACATCGGTAAACAAACATATCAAGCTGGAAAAAAAGAAACGGATTCAATAAGCAAATACAGCAGAAACAAGGAAGATGAATCAAATATTCTTGGAGAAAGTGAGTGTGAAAGTGAGCAAGTATCACAGGTACCTTTGGGTATGCCACCAGTGATCGGCTCTAGCTAGAAAATTCATGTTAACCGTCAACTTCTGAGAGGTTTGCTTGATGATGACTGAAAAGTGATATTTTGTTCCCTATTGTGACTCAATATCAGCAAGCAAAAAAGTAATGTTTAAACAGATTGACTATTATGACCATTATACTATTTACAATGTTGGGGGACAATGAGAAATACATGACAGAAAAGAAAAATCGACAAAGCTCAGAACTGAATGAGTACTCTTCTGCCAATACAACCTCGAGAAACAAAAAGAGAATAATCAGGCATGCTACTCTAAGTCTGATCAATCAAAGACACCTCAGAGTTGTGCACTCAGACAATGAATTGGTGATGTTTCGAGTGCTAGCGAGGATCAACGAAGTCACATTAAGAGGTCAGTATTATTGTTTGGATATTGTTGATGCGACAGCAGTAAGCAATGTTATTCTGCCGCGAAAATTATTCTCATCAAGCAAGGCAGATTCAGAATTGAGAGAATTGCAATTCGAGAAGGGAACACAAGAGGGACATCCATATTTCATGATTTTGTTAAAATAAGAAGAATCAGAAGGCCAACCAGCTCTATTTGTGTAGCGGATCGAAAGAGCAAAAGATTACAATGTGGTTTTCTACCACAATCTAAAAGTCATGGAGGCATGTATGTTTGGCCTTTATACTAATTGATCATGAATTGTTCTTGTTTATTTTTGTAGTTTGCAGCTTATACAAAAATTACGGATATATACTATCAATGGAGGAATATCTGATGCGAATGATGGTCTGTGGGACCACCCTCGTTGAGTCCTTCAAATCCCACCGCACTCACACTAAATTAAGACAGCTGTCTATCTCAACATTCTATACATGTGCTGCTCCAAACTCAGGACCGATCGCTCTTCTCTTCAGAAAATACGAGTTCAAACAACTAAAATTACCCGATCAATTGGATTGCAGTGCTCTTCTTTATGACTGTAGAGGAGAATTGATAAGAACAATCGCCTTTGATCTGAAGTAAAGAGTCATTCTGTTTGAATTCACTACCGATTAGCACCTGCTTATATTGTATGCGTCAGGGACCTATTTCATTTTGGACACTGCTACTGGCACTTTCAAATCCGACAGTTATTTTGTTGAGGATGATTTACGAGGAAAAGGTAGAGCAACGGGTGCAATTATCATCAATGACAAAATATTAATTCTTAGAGGAAGTACTTTAGGAGTTGTTGAGGAACTAGATGGCAAATGGCAACCCCTTTACAGCATCAAAATTCACCCAGATTGGCCTGTATTCGATGCTTTCAAAAAAGGCCTGTCATCAGAGATAAAAGTCGTGTATCTCACCTCTTCATATCAAATTGAAACATGTGGAATCGGTAAATACGACAGAGGATAAGTTGTGATGAGTCACCCTGAGTTGCGAAATTTATGTCCAATTTTACTAAAGATTGGAATGAGAGAGAATAAGCTCGTTTTAGTTTTTACAAACTTTTTGCTGTGGGTTGATACAAAAGAAGACCAGAAGGTCAAAGATAAGGGCAAAATATCAGTTAATGGAGGTACACTCAGTCAGAATAGCATATCGATGGTTAAGGATTATTTTGGAGATAGGGCTGTTTTCTTCCAAGATTTTTAATTGAACAAATAAGATCCTCTTAGTAAGACTACATCTTCAAACAAATATCGAAATTTTTACTCTCTAGGATGGCTGTCTAATGAAGCTTGTTATTTTAGTGACAGAATTCGAGTTTTTATCAGCTCGTTTGAACATCCACAAGTTGTTAAAGTTCCTGCTGGATAGAATGGATACATTTTGGCTCAGGGAGACGATATTGCTAGAGTTATTGAGGACTACACCTTCGTTCTAAGGTCTATTGATGATCCGATCTATCTAGCCTTAGCGGGACATTCTTAATTAGTGCAGCCGCTGCTCAGCCATAATCCTTCTCAGGCATAAAATTTTGGACTGTTTTCTCAACTTCTGTTTCTTTTCGAAAATGCTGTCGAAAAGAGACCTAATTAGATTCAGCGATTGAAGAAATTGTAAGGCAAAATAGGAGGTGTATTAGACTGTCTCTTGGAAGGAGCATCTAGATCACTGGACGCAGGAATGCAACTTCGAGTGATGAGATTCGCTCAATGGGTTCAAACTGTATCTGGCTAGCAAAGAGATTTTAGAGAGTTAGCAAAGCGACTCAGAGTCGTCAATGGTCTTAGATATGAGCATTTGTCTCGGTGGCTATCTTTGAACGAATTTTAGCATCTCAGAACTGAACGTTTCTTGACAATGCTTCTGAGAAGCAACATGCACTATGTTGCAGATTTGATATTCGAGGATTCTGCCTCCAAAAGAAAGATATTTTTACATTGGGGAAAGTGTAAAATCGAGAAAGAACAACCTTTAGCAGCTGTTCAACAAATTCAATTGAGATATGCAGACATGAAGAGAGATCTTCACTCTAAATTTGTTTTCACTTAACTTGCTCTATATGCTTTGAGAAGGCGCACCCCATTGACTGATCTAGCTTTGAAGTTGGCTGAAAATGAGCCACATCCTGCAAGAAAATGTATGGTATTTTTGCTAGCCTTCAAAGGGAAGGGAACACCTGAACTTGTTGATAAATTATTAGATTTTGCAGAGCAATCTTTCTGCACAGGAGCCCTTTACCGTACACTCAGCACTTTGAAAGCTTTAAGCGAGGTTCCTCGAGATCTATGGATCTAACTGTTACCAAAAAGACCTTTTTTGGAAAGTTTTTACTTGCGAGTTCTCAGAGCTGAGGGAAACAATGAAGATCTTAAGATCTACTTAGAGACTACAAAGAAATATGCTGATTTAGCCCAATTGACTCTAGCAAAATAGCTCAGAGAAAAGGAGGCTTCTGGTTCATCTGAAGTTGCTGGTATTGTTCAGGCTAATTATTCGAAATTATTGCCCA
>Ga0100379_10005959_pt1 | contig 10385 bp, 11 predicted proteins | sample CryGeymeta201503_FD_80418 | JGI IMG/M metagenome (GOLD analysis project Ga0100379, IMG submission 80418) | Groundwater microbial communities from Crystal Geyser aquifers in Utah, USA - Crystal Geyser metaG 2015-03 | ecosystem: Environmental > Aquatic > Deep subsurface > Groundwater | place... | reverse complement strand
TACTTCTTTAATATATTTATTTATTATATTCTAAAAATGTTTGATTTTAATTTAAAATTTCCCGAGGATGAAAATCCATTTGATAATTTCATTTCAGACTACGAGCTAGTTAAAATAATTTATACTGATAAAATAATTATAAAAAAAGAAAACTATCTAGATAAACATATAAATTTTCTATTAAATTTATCATATGATTTAGAAGTAGAAAAGAATATAATTGATATAGTTGAAAATTTAAAATTTGATGCGTTAATTACAGAAGATAATAAAATAGCAGTTCCATATCAAATAGAATTTAATATTAATCAAGATGACGATAAAAATATACGTTTAGGAGGTAAGGTTATAGTGTTTTGGCTTAAGAAGAATTTATCAGCATTTGAAGTGTTTAATAATGAATTTATAAAAACAATCGAATTAAGTGACACTGCTATTTTATATAACATTATTGAAAACTTTAAAAATTGGTTAGAGCCACCTGACAAAAATCTATTACTAAATTGGTTACAAAAGCAACACGAAGAAAAGATTATACTAATTTCAGATGTATACGATTTTAATAATATAAATGAAAAAAGTAAGTAATATTATATTAATATTAATGTATTTAGATAAGGATGATGAAAAATCTGATATTAATTTAAACTTAAATTCACTTCAGTTGCAACTGCAAAGTAATGAAAATAAAGGATTAAGAATGTTACAGTTGAAGTCAAATGAAAAAAATAACATGGTAGTGATTCACACTAATAATACTAATAAATCACTACAAAATAATAATATCAATTTATCTAAGGATGATAATTCAGAATACGAGGACTTCTGCAAGGCAGGTGGAATGGTCGGGGAGGTCATAAGTGACCGAGGGTCTTCCTTCCAAGCCCACGCAATAGTAATAAACAATATGAATGATTTTGATCGGCATAATAAGAACATACTATCTAATTCTAAGATTAAGAAAGCAACACATAATATAATGGCATATAGAGTAAAGGTAGAAGATAAGGATAAAGACAAAGATAAGGAAAAGGATAAAGATTCAAAAAAGGGTAAAAAAGGTAAAAAAAGCTCAGAGGTTCAAATAACGGAAGGGTTCTATGACGATGGAGAAGACAGAGCAGGAATAAGATTATTAGGTTTGCTTCAAAAAATGAAAATTAGAAATATTTTAGTGATAGTCTCTAGGTGGTTTGGCGGAACTTTATTAGGAAATGATAGATTTAAACATATAAATGATGCTGCGAAAGATCTTATAAATGCTTATAAAAATAAATTTGTTTATTCGGATTGAATTTTTGTTATGTTAATTTACTTATCAATTGTTATTATATTTTGTTGTTAGGTTTTTATATAATTTATAAAGTATAGTATAAATGAGAAAAGAATATTTATTGTTATATTTAAGTCATAAATAGTATTATTTATAATTATAAAATATTAAATAATAATATAATTAAAAAATAATAAAATGAATTAATAAATTTAAGGTATAGACAACAAGAGAATTATAATAACTATTTAGTTGCATTCATCATTAAAAGGAATTCATTATAGTCGATCTAATAAAATTAATTTAATTATTACCTCTCCATCTCCGTTAATATCGACTCCTTTCATAATTAAATCAATACCATCAAGATCTTCTTTACTTTCAGTTTTTAGGATTTTCTTGATTTCATCAGCGCTAATTTTTCCGCTTCCGTCCTAAATTAATTAATTATTTCAAGTTACTTTATCAAATAATCTAAAAGCTTCATACAATCTCTCTTCTTTGAGGTATAAACTAGTATCAATAGTTGCAGCAAGGAATTCTTATAATTATTAATTTATAAATACCAGTGTAATTGATAGCTCCTGAACCATCAGTATCGATACTTTTGAATATCTCATCTACTGGGAGATTGTTGTCTTTAAGTTTAGCCAATCCTTTCTTAATTTCATCTAAACTCAAACAGCCATCTTTATTTTCATCTAGAGTTAAAAAGATCTCTTTCAAATGCTTAATTTCTTCTTCTTTTAGTCTTGAAGCAATGAAGGTAAGAACTGCTTTTTGGAATTTGTTAGTGTTTTTGTACTTTCTCATATTCTCAGTGTTCAATTTAAGGATACAGTCTTTAGAATTGGGGGCATTATTGTTAACCCATGTGTGAGAAAGTACTTGTTGGGCTGTATATCTCTTAGAAGGGTCTGTTAACATGTTTGAAATAAGATCTTTAGCATCATTTGAAATATTATCCCAGGTTGGTGAAGGGAAAGAAAACTTTTTGGCAGCGATTTTTCTATAAATATCATTATCATTTGGTCCGTTGAAGGGAGGATCACCAGTGAGTAAAATATATAAAATAACTCCGCTTGACCAAATATCACAACTTTCATCATATTGCCCTTTTAAAACTTCTGGAGAAACATAATAAGCCTTTATTGTTATGTATTAAAACTTACAGTTCCAACTTTAGTTTTCATGTTATGTTTTTGGTCTTTGCCAGTAATAACAGTTTTAGATAGTCCAAAATCAATAACTTTGATTGGTGAGTTTTCCTCCTTTGTCAAAAAAAGTAGATTCTCTGGTTTAAGATCTCTATGACAAATTTTCTCATTGTGGCAATAACTTACTGCAGACATCATTTGTTTAAAGATTTGACATGCCTCTTTTTCTGAATAAAGTTTCTTTGATTCAATTCTGTCAAGAATTCTATCAAATAATTCTCCTCCTAAGCATTCTTCCATAATTAAGAAAACATATCTATTATCCTCGTATACTTCGTATAATTTTATTATATTAGGGTGGTCCTATAATTAAGGATAATTATCATACGACTTTAGTAAGTATATTTATTTCATCAGCAAATTTATCCATGTTTTCAATTTTAGTCTTGGTTAACTGCTTGCAAGCACGCTTATCTCCTGTAGTTTTGTTTTTTACCTCGTAACATTTTCCGTAGCTTCCACTTCCGAGTTCCTATTATATTCGTGTTATTATTTATATACTTTTATAATTGTAAAATTATCTGAAAAGGCTCCTTCTTTCTTTCCTACAAAAAGTTGCTTATTAAGACTATTCATTTTTTTAATAATAAATAATTAATTAATTCTTTAAATCTTAAAAATAAGAAATATTATTCAACAGAGAAATATTATATAATAGTATTATAATATTATAATTACTATTATAATTTTATATAATTATTCCTATTATTATATTAATTAACAAACATAATATAACTTAATTTATATTTTATTTATGTAAATATAGAATAAACAAGTAATTAAATATATCAGGCTCTTATTTTTGCTAGATTATTGTTGCTGGCCGTAAAAACCGTAAAAATTATTATTTCCGCCGGTCTTATCACTATTAAATGTAAAATAATTAGATTACTTTTTATTAGGAATATTTTGATGGTTATAAACTTGTTGTTGATAAGGTAGGCTATTTTCCATATTTTGGGGCATTCCTTGGTGTTGGTTATAATACATCATTTGCGGCATTTGTTGCATGTACATTGGGTAGAAGTTAGGATTTTGACCCATTTGACCCATTTGTCCCATTTGTCCCATTTGTCCCATTTGACCCATTCCACCGCCTACATTGCTGTTCATATCCATAGTATTCTCTCTTGTGTTATTAGTGTTTCCACCGTATTGCTTTGTTTTAGGTACAGTTTTTGGGCTTGTCATTTGGTCAATACCGAAGTCTTGTTGCATGTTCTATTTAAAGTAAAATAATAGTATGATATATTTACTGTGTTAGGAGGCATAAAGTAGTAAAAGGGAACACCCATTCCAGGGTACATATGTGACATTTGTGGGTTTGATCCAGTTTGTTCTTGATTCATGTAATATTGTGGCATCATAGGTAGAAATCTATAAAATTAAATTATATATTATATTACCCTGGATTTTGCATCATTTGAGGATTAAAAGTATGAGGATTAGTTTCATTTTGATTGTAATTTAATTGTTGTTGATCTCCTCTTTGATACAATGTTTTATTCTTATTACTAGTATTCTGAGTTTGATTAGTACTTCCTTGATTGCCTTGGTTATTTTGGTTAACTGGATTAATTTGACTTGCTTGATTACTTTGACTTCCTTGATTACTTTGAATTCCTTGGTTAAATCCTAAATTTGGTTGTTGAGTGTTAAAAGGTTTATTAGAAGGGAAATTTGGGTTAGGGTTCATTCCTATCATCCCTGGCATGCCTGACATACCGGTCATACCCCCTGTCATTCCTGTATTATATTTATTTGATTGAGGATTATTATTCATTTGACTATTTTGATTAGATGTATTGATGTCAAAGGAAGTATTTTGAGTTATTTCATTCTTTGGGAAACTTTTGTATAATAATTCCCTAATTAAATTATAGTATAATTAATAATTTTAAATAATAAATTACTGTCTACTACGTAACTCATCTTGTATATTTTCTTCAGAATGTTTGTTTAAGTTTAATATATTGCTATTATTGTTATTGTTACTATTGCTATTTACACCTGTGTTAGACTGTTGCTCGTTTGTTGGGTTTTGTTTGTTAAATAAATTTTCTTGATTTTGAGGAGAGGCAAAGTTTAATTTATTTGAGTTAGATGATTTTTGAGTCTGTTCAGGTTGTAAGTTAGTTTGATTTTGATTAATTAAAATATTTTGATTTGTTTTTTTAGGAGTAGATTTATTTACATTCTCAACTTTCTCTAATGATTTTTCATTATTTAATAACTTTTTAAGTGGGGAGTCATTTTCTTTTTGTTCAGGTTGACTAATTAACTCTCTAAAAGGAGATTTTTTGTGACTTTCTTCTGCTTTTTTATTTACACTATTACTATTGGAATTAGAATTGTGATCTGTAATTTCTTTTGTGTCTTTATTAATATGTAGATTTTGAAGATTTTCTGTGTTTTGATCTAATGTAAGGTTAGTATTAACATCTTCTTGTTTTTCTTCGATTCTAGAAACTATTGGATTATCATAGCTGAAGCCACCTCTACCTCTACCTCTTCCTCTTCCTCTACCACGACCTCTACCTCTTCCTCTGTAATTTCCTTTATAATTATTATAGTAGTCATTATTGCTGTAATAGTTATTGTAATTGTTATTATAATAAGCACCATTCTCGTGCTCATTAAATTCTCGTCCCTCAGTATTGACTGTATTTGTATTAGGATTTGTATTATAATCTGTAGTATCCTCAAAATTATGTACTTTATTATAATCATGTGTTTGATGTTGATATTTATACTTTTGCTTATCATCGTAGATTTTACCGCTTGATTTTTTATTCTTGGTGTCTTCATAATCGTTCTTTTCTAAAATTAGTAATATAAGTTTACTTTTGTTTTTCTTTTCTATTACTTTCCAATTATAGTCATCACCTCTCTTTTTAATTAGATTTAATTGTTTTTCAAACTCTTTTTGAATTTTTACCTCGTCGAAGTTATTTTTTATTATGACATCATATATTTCTTCATCCTAATAATTTAAATTTATTATTAAAATAGTTTAAATATTAAGCTTATTGTTAATGCTATTGATATTTTTTATAGTATTACTTCTAAAGTATTGTTAGTTAAAGCATGGAATTTATCGATAAGACGTATTTCTTCAGGTGTGTATTCCTCTAACTCTTCACTTGTTGTATTTTGTTTATTTTCATTTATTTTAGACATTTAATTAATATAAATCTAATTATTAATAATATTTGGATGTTTTGTTTTAAAGTTTATGCTTATTTATGTTTTTTATTTGTTTGAATTTTTTAATTACTTTATTTATAAAGTTAACTTAAACATAATTAACTATTACATAATTAACTATTAACTTTTAACAATTAACAATTAACTTTTATTAAAAATAAAATGGAAGACAATCAAACTGAAAGTCTTGAGAGATATTTACAAGATCTTATATACACTAAAAAAGAATGTTCAGATTTATTAAAATATGCCGAAGCTGAGTTAGCTCAAAAGCAAATAGAGGAGATAAAGACTAAAATTAAAAATATAAGAAAAAAGGAATTAAGAAAGAATCATAAAGATGAAGTAATATTAAATTAGTAATCAAATATAATTTGAAAAGATAATAATTTTAGAACAATCTAAATTAAATGAATTAAATAATCTTGAACAACAATATGAAAATGACAGAATGGAACTTGAGCGAAAGTATTCAAATGTTGAAAAAATAGTTCAAGAAAAAGAAAATAAAGAAATAGTTGAACTTTCGAATTATCTTGATCACCGAACACCAAAAGAAACAAGGTTTTCAAAATTGTATTTGGATTATAAGAAAGGAGAAGAAATGTTAAGAAAGTTGGAAAAGTAAACTAATATTATTAAGATTATAATAAAAAATTAGGTTTAGAGAAGCTCAAGTATTAAATGAAAAAATGAATAAACAAAAAGTTATAGATAATGTTAGTTATCAATCAAAACGAGAAATAGCAAATAAACTAAGAATTGAAGCTATCAATAAAAAATATGAAAAAGAAAAAATATCTATTAGAGACAAGATTAAAAATGAAAATGAAATACTAAGAGCAAGATTTGAAAAAAATAAAAAAACGTAAACAAACATTAATCAATTATATATTAAACATACTAAAGCATCGAAACAAAATATGAAAACAAAAAGGCCGAGCTGAAGACTCAGCAGTCTACTGAAGTAGGGGTAACTTCAAATTTGAATAAAACCCTACAAAGTAAATTTTTTTATTTTTATTGTAAGTTGAGTTCACACATAGAGTTAGACCTTCTCAAAATATGAGTGTTAACAATAGCTTCAGAAAGGGTCTCTACAGCCCGAAAAGCGCGTATAGGGCCCACCACTCAAATTTATCGCCGAAATCAATTAAATCTAAAAAATCAATGATTTCTGATAAATCGTAAGCATAATATATTACAATTTAATACTAAATTTAACATACTTTATCATACTTTATCTAAATTATAATAGAGTTTCCAATAAAGGAAATTTTGAACAGAAATATTCAAGTGTAGATATTGATGAGTATATCAATCAGTTTAGTATAAATACTGAAGATAAATAAAAATCTTTTTTTAATTATTTAATTTTATGTTATTCATTTTAATTATATAATTCTTATGAGGTATAGTTAGGTATAATAATTATATAATTTAAAAAACTTATTAACTGAAAACATAATTATTAAGAGTTATATTAAAAGTTTTTGAAAAGTTAATAATTTGTTAATAGTTTGTTAATAATAGTTTTATAGTATAATGTTATATAGACTTCCTTTTTCTATTACTAAGTGAGGTTAAAGTTAAATTTTTTATGCTTCCAGTAATCATTTTTGATATTAATCTAAGGAAAAAATTACCAATTATTATTTATGTTAGGTTTAGGTATGTCCTTAATATATTTTAAACTTTTCTTGCAGATATTGGAACATTTCTCTACCTTATTTCAAGAAGAATTATCATACATTAATAACCTCAGATATTAATTATATTATATATTATATTATCAATAATAAAACAATATAATACTACAATAATCAAATAATAAAATTAATTTTATTATTACTTAAAATAATTATTCTATTTGGTTTACTTTGTTATTTAGCAGGAGTTGCTGGGGTTGATGCATCACTTGGGGGAGGACCTGTATTCCAAACCCAGTCACCATTTTTTAAGTCTTGCTTTTCTAAATCGTCACACATTGATTGACAGTCGTCTCTTTCAGAGATAAACATATTCCCAAATTCTCCATCACAGCAAGAATAACAGAAGTTCTGAGGGTCTTTACACCCGGCATTTTTGGCAAAATCATCTGAGAAAGAATGGTCACAGTACTGAGAAATTTTTGTAATATCATTTCTTCCTTCTTTACATAAGTTAGCATTTCCTTGTTTATTTGCACTGACAATCTCCTTAGCCATTTCGGCTCTTATCATTTGAATTTGTTGTTTGATTTGTCTATGTTTTCTTCTGAATTTGTTTCGTATTTCTTCGATTTTTTTCTTTAAGACTCCTCTTTTGAAGGTGATATCTACTTTAGTTTCGTTTTTGATACCGTTGATTCTTTTTTCAGTGTCTTTGGCTATTCTAACTTTTCCGAAGTTATCTTCTCTTGTTTTTAAGGCTTGTTCTAGTAAGTCTTTCTTTTTCTTTTCTTGGGTCATTTGTTGGTATAATTGTTGTGTTTCATCTTTTCCTTTTTGAATTTCTTCATTTTTGATCATGTCTTCTAAATTTATTTCTCTTCTTAAAGCAGTTAGTGCAACTTTTTCTGTTGTTCCTACTTTGTCGTCCATTCTTCTTTGAACATTTTCTTCGATTTTCTTAGTAATTATTTTTCTTCTGCCTTCAACAACTTCTTTTTGTTGAGGTGATAATGGAATACTATTTGATGGTCCAACTCCAATAACACCTGCTGATTTTTGAGCGGCTCTCTGGGGGATTCCGTCGTTTAACTCCACATTGCACTTTCTTTGAAAATATTCAAAGTCGAAGCCCCATTTGGCTACCCATATTGGGTTATCTGTTGTTCCACAATTGTTATTAAATCCACACATGGTATATTCACGATTGGCATTAGTTAGCTCGAAGCAGCAGAAGTCATCACTTGATTTGTTGAAAACTGTTCCATCTAAATTAAAAGAAAATAATAGGTTGTCATAGCCGTCGTCTTTATAAACTGAAATTGTTTTAGTGTTCATAACTATTCTTCCTGGTACTTTCACTGTATGTTTACGTTCAGGATCATACTCTTTTGTTTTATATAATACATCATTTTCCTTTATTAAGCACTTTACAAATTGTTGAGGTCTTTTTGAATAAGGCATTGCTTTATAAATAGGCTTTAGAGTCACATGAGTTTTGTCTGATTTTAATTCAATAGCTTTTTCACTAACAGATGGGCAAGCTTGAATATTACACGGTTTACTTCTGAGAGAGTCTCCTATGCATGGTTTACCATGATTTTTTGGTGGGACACATAGCCATTGTTGGGTTTGTTGACCTCCTCCACATTTTAATGAGCATACTGACCAGTCTTGGAGTAGTATCCAATAGCCGTCATCACCTGAGGCACCTCTTCCTTGATATTTTTCAATTTTTGGCTCGAATGGCTTCATTTGCATTAATTGAGCTACTGATATTACTTTTGATTGTTCTGTAAGGCCAGTATCATCGATTTTCTTCTGTCTTTCTATTTTCATTGATATTAAATAAGACATTAATTTTTGTTTTTCTTTTAATTTGTCTGTGCAAACTATCCAAGCAACTGGATCTCCTGCTTGAGTTCTTGGGTTAAAGACAAGGTCTTTCTGAGGATCAGGTACCACAGCAGCAATACTAATACAATGTCCTTCATTAAAAGTTCCTAAATCCTTAATGGCTCCACTAGCATTATTTGAAGGGTGTACATAGCCAATTAGATCTGTATTTAAGTTTTCAACTGTGTCAGCCAATGTTGATTTTTCGTTTCTTCTTGATCCAAGTATATTTAAGTTTCCATTAGTAAGTAACTTACACCAAAAGTGATATTTATCCTGAATATATTTATAATTTCCATCTGAAGTTCTGTCTCCTTTTTGGTCATATTTTACTATTTCTGTAAAGAAACTAGGATTTTCATAAAAGTGATTTGGTTTTTCAATCTTTACATCAGTGTTATAGTGGAAATATTTAACCCAACCTTGCCAGACGACATCACCTGATATATTAAATATTGGGACATTTTTAATTGCTTCTTTTTTATTTTCTTCTTTTTGAGCCTTTCTCATTAATTCTTGTCTTTGTTCAGGATCCATCTGTTCAACTTCTGCCTCACTGGGGTGTAAGTTATCTGGACTTCTTTCCTCAGCCTCTAATTTTGACTTTTCTAATTCTAATTCTGCAAGTTTTGCTTTTTCTAATCTTTCAAGTTCTTCAATCTGTGCTCTACTTAAAGTTCGAGTTTTCGACAGAGATGATGTTTGAAGAGTCGTTGTATTTACGAAAAGTATAAGTAAATACAGTAGAATACAATAATATATAAGCTTCATTTACTAAAATTATTATTTAGTTCATATTTTATTATTTAATTGTAAGCATTATAATATTATATTATAATATAATAGAAAGTTGTGTTTATTATAAAAGTTATAATTAAAGTTTTAATTAAATTAAAGTATTTAAGTAAATTTATATTAAAATTTAATTTAGATATATAGAGTTATTAAAGTTATATAAAGTTATAAAGTTTCTAAGTTTATATTCAGCTAATCTAATTATTACTTTAAATATAAATTAATTATTATATATTCAATATTAATTATCTATCTAATTACTACACTTGGAAAAGCAATAGGGAATATTTGTGAATAATGATCTGCATAATATACTTTAATATCTTGTTTAATATAACTTGGTAGCTC
>Ga0100379_10005948_pt1 | contig 10395 bp, 11 predicted proteins | sample CryGeymeta201503_FD_80418 | JGI IMG/M metagenome (GOLD analysis project Ga0100379, IMG submission 80418) | Groundwater microbial communities from Crystal Geyser aquifers in Utah, USA - Crystal Geyser metaG 2015-03 | ecosystem: Environmental > Aquatic > Deep subsurface > Groundwater | place... | reverse complement strand
TTTATATTTATTAAATTAAATGAATTTGAATATATTAAAATAAAATTCAAAAATTATTAAAATTTTCTATTATAAATTATTATCATGAAAGGTATAACAGAATTATAATATATGAGGTAAATAAATGAAGTATTTCAATATAAATATAGACTAAATTTATATGTAATAAAATTATTATTAACTACATAATACCTAAAAATGTCAATTAAAAAATCAATTAATAATCAAAATAAATCAAATCAAATAATTAAGTTAATAATGTTTTAGCATTAATTAATAATAATTAATCTGTTAATTAAATCAATTAAGTTATCAGAAGGAAACTAAAATTTCCTTATAATTTCTAATAATTTTATCTAATTATTTTGTAAGCTTGAGAGGACTAATTTCTACCGATTTTGTTGAGGCTTTCTTCATTGGACTATTTTCTATTAAATTATCTAGTGATGTATCAGTTGTCTTTCTCTCAATTCTTTTTCCGTCTTTATCAAAGCAATCATCATAAAATCCTAAATTATAACTAATTCGTTTATCTCCTCCTTCCAAAAAGATTTTGGCTTGCAATTTGGTCTAATTATAATTAAAATATAACAACTAAATTATCATTACCTTGAATGTTTCATTTTCTGTTTCATTATGATTCATCGCAATATAAATAAACATACTGTTATAATCCTAAAAGGTTATTTTTTAAAATTATCTCTTACTGCTTGGCTAATACCTCTCAAAACTAATTTGGATGATTGGAATAATTCAAGTATTATAGCATCATAATTCGAGATTTTATTGTTTAACTTGTTAATTTGTAACTTAATTAAAGCACGTCTAACTGGATTCTTTTCATTGCTTAGTATTCTAATTTTAATTTCTTCTAAGATTTTTTCACCGTCTTCAAAGTTAACATGATCTTTAGCGAGCTTAAGAAAATCTTCAGGAATAGAATTATTAGTGTTATTTGCGTATTCAATAAATTTAAATAATGCTTCTAAATATTCATAAGAACTGTTAGCATTTTTTTCTAAGTACATTATACTTTTTAAAGCAAGTAAGAATTTGCCTTTCATTAAAAAGTATTTAACACATAAGTTATGAAGAAGAGGACTAGAAGAATGTCTTTGAAGTTTAAGTAGAATAGCATATATTTGTTTTTCTATATCAGCTTTAACAAGTGACGAGTCTTTAAACTTGTATTTTTCGTCTTGCTTTACTTGCTCTTCTATTTCTTGGTTTACGAATGAAGGATCTCTTGTAAGTTTTTCGTGAATATGGTTTAAGGCAAATAAGGCCTGATATAAGAAAGTATTGTCGAAAATGCGGTTGACGTAATTGATGAATTTGACATAGTCAGATAGGTAGTATTTTCTAATGCAGAAATTGTGGAAGTCGTACTAGAATAAATAGTTAGTTAGTATTCAATGTTATACGAATTAATTTATATAATTTTATTGTATTAGATTAAATATAAATATAAAATAATTAAGTTATGTTCTTACTTGATCTTCTATAAATTGGTAAAAGTGACCAATAACTTTTGATAATAAGTTAAAAGCTTTGATACATTTTCCTGTTCTTATATAAGCAAAACTGGTTTCAACTTCAAACCAAAAGCATTGTAAATTATCAATATGGTCTTCAGAAATTGGATCTTTAGTAAAAGTAGTTGTAATATCAATAGCATCAGTTACTCTATTATCTCTTATTAATGCTTTAGCAGCCTTAGCATTAAGATATCTATCACCAACATCTAGCCTTCTTGCCTAAAAATAAAAACATTTAATAAATTTAATAAAAACATTTAATATTAAAATATTAAACAGCACTAACTTACCTTTTCATAAGCTTCACATGACTCTTTTAACATTCCAGCATGTTTTAATATCTTTGACTTTAATGAATAAAACTCAATAACAGATGGAGTAGAATCAATAGCCATATTAATATAATGAAGTGCCAACATTAAATTTCTTAAATTATCAAAATGTAAAGCAGCAAAATAATAAACCCAGCATATCTGAGTAAGTAAATTCAAATTTTCGTTATTGGTAAACTTCAAGCATAAACAGTTATCAGCTTTAATTGAATCAACATGAGCAACAATAATTTCATTAATTATTGTAACTTTTTCTTTTTGATGATCATAAATGAACTTAATTGTATTAAGAATAGAAGGAATATTTTGTTTAATATTATAAACGAGATATTCAGAAATCTTCTTTTTAAATGCTTCGTCAGATAATAAAGCTAGCTCTATTCTGTCTAATGCTCTGCTTTTTATTTTCTTCTCTCTGATCTTATTTAATAATTTTAGAGCAAGGGCTTTATCAGATATTTTAGTTAAATCATTGAATTTTTCTAATGTTTCTGTTACTCCATTTGCGTTAAGGTAGTATAAGTAATATAAAACATTTTCAGTATTTCTTTCAAGGAGTTTGAAGACATATTCGTTGGCTTGTTCGACTTTGTTTGTTTTTAGTGAAAGGAAGGCGATTTTTTCATATATTAAAGGCTTGTCTTTGAATGCGCTTATATTTTTGAAAATGAAATCTAAGCATTCGTTGTATTTTTTTTGAAAGATGAAGATATTAATTTGATATACGTATATCTAATTAAGTCATAATAAATGTATTACCTCATGTTTTTCAAAGTCTTTTATTGTCTCACGACCTAAATTTACACTCGATTCTATTAATCTATTTGCTTGATCGAAATTTCCAACCTAAAGAATTAAGATATAAATATAAGTTGTGAATATTATAATTTATATTTATGCCATGCTTATTTTCATATTATTAACTTTCTTACAAAATAATTAGCAACAGAGAACTGAGCCCAATTAGCGATTAAATTAGGTCTTAACTTTAGAAGCTTTTCTGATGAATCTAAAAATGAGTTATATTGTCTCAATTGAAGCTGTAAATAGGACAAATCTCGTAATATAACAAAGTTTTCAGGGTCAAATTTGATTGCATTTAAATAGCACTTAATTGTTTGATCATAATTTCTTTAATATTATATTATCATTATTTCCTTACTTTTCTTGTTTATAATATAGTGCATAAAAATGCCAAGGGATTGGATTTTTGAAATTTTTCTTCAATGCTTCGTTTATAAGCTTAACTCCTTCTTCCTTTTCGTTGGTTGCGGTTAAAATTAGACCTTTAAGAGCGATAGGATCTATATAATTGTTAGATAAGATAATGGATTAATATTATGTAGTATTATAAATCATACCAGGATTAGATGGAGACTTATCTAATAATTTATCGCATGCTTTTTTAGCAGCCTTGTATTCTCTATTATCATATAATTTCTATATAATGTTAAGAGTTATATTTACTAAAGCCTCGTTGAATTTAGATTTATCCTGATTTTTGTTCATTTCAAATAATAAATATATAAAATTAAATAATAAAAAATATATTAATAAATATTGTATCAAAGTATGTTATTTGTAATTAATAAATTCTATTACTTTATTACTTAATATTGTTTTTTATAGTGTTAAATTTGTAATTTGTTATATTATTTGAGTTACATTGTTTCATAATATTAATAATAAAATTTATTATTTATTATATTTAACTTTTTATCTATTCAATTATCTCTTCTTTACTGATCTTGATCTTGATTTTGATCTTGAATGACTATATAATAAAGGAATTAAATGATTATTTATAAAGTTAATATTACTTTCTTATCTTTCTTTTGTAACCTCCTCCTCTTGAACCTGATCTAGATCTCGATCTGGATCTTGAACGATTTCTTCTAAATTTCCCATCTCGTCCATCTCGCCCGTCTCTTCCGTACCTTCCATCCCTATCTTCATAACTTCCTGATCTTCTATGTGGTCTCGAAGTAGCTACTGAAGGCCCTAGATATACTCCAGGGGTAGGTTTATGGGGTTGAATTCTTTTAGAAAATTCAACAAGGATCTTTTTCCCTTCAAATTCAGTATTGTTTAAACCTTCGATGGCTTCTCCTGCGTCTTCTTTCTTTTCAAAAGTTACAAAACCAAATCCTCTTGATTCTCTATTTAATTAATTAGTTGGTTATAAGTAAATATTTTAATTTATTTAATGTATTTTAAATCATTTTTAATATATTTTAAAGCGGTAATGTATTTTATGTATTACTTTGTGAAAGGATCTCTTACGATATTCATTTTAATTAATTTTCCATATTTAGTAAATTTATCTGTTAATTCGTCATCTCGGACTCTTCTTGTTAAATTTGAAATGTATACAACGCAGCCTGTAGTTAATAGTAAGTAATTGGATTGTTTGATTTAAAAATTGTATTTATTGTATTATTTGTAATTTTGAAGATTTAGTTGAAAGTTTATTGTTAAATTGAATAATTGTTTAAATTGTTTATACTGAATATTTTGAATATTACTGAATATTACTGAATATTACTGAATAATTTTGAATATAACTGAATAATATTGAAAATTGAATATAAATTTTGGAGTAAAAAGAAGTTTATTGTAAACTTGAATAAATTTTAGTTCCCTTTCATAAAAAATATAGTAAAATCAACACTTACCATCATTTTTGTTTTCTTGCGAGTTATCTCTGCTTGTCTTCTTTCTATATCTCATTCTAGGGGATCTTGATCTTCTATTTCTTTCATAACGTCCTCCTCCATTTCCATCTCTTCCTCCATATGAATGTCTTCTATTTGATTTTGATCTACTTCTTGATTTGGATTGACTTCTCTTTTTTCTAGTCTCTCTATCTTTGTCGCTTCTCTCAACCTTATCACCTCTTTCTGGTTTGCTTGGTCTAAATTCTCCTTTTTCTACGTTTCTTTCTCCATTTCTATCTCTTTCTTTATCATCTCTTTCTCTTTCTTTGTCTTTTTCAACATTTCTATCTCTATCCCCTCGGCTTTTTTCTCGATCAAACTCTCTACTCTTTTCTTTTGTTAATTTGGAATCGGAGTGAGGTGATTTAGAACGAGATCTTGATTTTGAAACATCGTTTGAAAATTTTGTTCGTTGTCCATTGCCTGCCATCGAAATTAAATGTAAATTAAATATTAAATATATTTAGTATAATTAATATTTGTTTATATAAAGTAATTGAATATACTAAAAATATTATTAACAAGATATAATAATCATATAAATTAAATCAACAATAAATATATTAATATATTATTGTATTTGAATTTTCATAATATAGTCATACTAGATAATTATTATTTTGACTCAAGCTTTTGAATAATTTATAACTTTACTATGCCATATAAAATAAATTCGGTTAAATCATATATAATTAACCTTATTATTTACAATAAAAATTTATTATACATTCTCATAATTATTATTGAATAATTTATTAAAAATATTATATATAATAAATTTCAATGAATACTAATAATGGGAAATCTGAAAAAAATTATAAAAAGATAGGAACAACTTTTGGTAGCGGAATTGATGAAGAATTCGTAGAGAACTCAGGAGATTTCCAAGAATTAGTAAAAAGTTTCGTATGCTGCATATGCTTAGATATAGTAAAGCAACCAATGCAATGCCAAAAATGTGAAAGTCTATACTGCGGAGAATGTTGGGAAATACTTAAAATAGGAGGAAAAAACTGTGTTTATAACTGCCCTGCATCATGTATTACAGGAGCAAGTAAATTTGTATTAGAATTATTAAAAAACTTATCATTAAGATGTGAGCTGTGTGGTAGAAAAGGAATAGACTATCATACTTTTGTAAAACATATAGAAGGTTGTAGTTTAAATTTAAAGTTTTCAAATAGGGATGATATTAATGTAGAAATAAAAGAACGTGATAAAAAAATTGAGCAATTAAAAAGTGAAATAAATATATTAAGACATTCACAAAAGGAAAAACTAAAAGAGCAAGAACAACTTAAAAAGGATCAATCTCAAGTAAACACAGTCGTAGACCCGGCAAAAGCGAAACTACGACAAGAATTAATCACTCATTCTCTTAACACAAACCAAAAAATGGAATTATATAAAGCAACAATCGAAGGAAGAATCCTCGACTTTAAACAAATGGTCTTACAAAAAAAATACCCTATATTAGAAGAAGTGTCTGCTGCAAACTACTACTGGACTTCTTTACATTATGCTATGCATTATGGACAAATGGAAATAGCTTTATTTTGTTTTGAAGTTCTTAAAAATCAAAATATTTTAGAAAAAGCTATGAAACTAGAGTCAAATGATGGCAGATGTCCAATTTTATGTCTATTAAGATCAAATTCTCTAAATTTAGAAAAAAAGAAGGAATTTTTAGAACTATTGCTTAAAACTTTTAGATTTAAAGTAAGTGATAATGCTAAGACAGAAATGAAAAAAAGACAATTAGATAATTTGATAACTACTTATAATTGTTAGATAATATTATATGTATAATTAAGTATTATGTTTCATTTAAATTTATAATTCTTGTTTTGTTTTCTTATTAATAGATTTTATAAAATATGAACTATATGAATAAAATTTATTAAATGCTATTATATAAAATAATTTAGTTAATTATTTTATGTAATTTTTTAATCAATTATAAATTTATAATAAATAAATGAATATAATTGAAACTTCAAACATAGGGATCACGAAACTTTACTGGTGTCATATATGCAAACAAGAATTTACTAGAATTGTTTTTAAATTTATTGAATCAAAATGTGTAAACTGCAATAGTACATTTTGTGAAGAAATAAATAGAGAAAATATATCAGACCATCCGTCTAGATTTACTCCGTTTGACATAAATCAATGTAAGCTTATTTACTTAATTATTTATTTAATTTTATTAGCAACTGAGCCTAGAAGACCAAATAATCCATTTTCTAGAGGAAGTCGTCTACATTCGTCATCCTCATCAATTCTAGCTTTTTTAAACCATCTTATTGAATCATCGACTGCAGAAAGCGAAGACGGAGAAATGGATAATATAATTCAATATTTGATGCAAAACGACCCAAACAAATATGGAAATCCTCCAACATCAAAAGAAGCCTTAAGTAATTTAGAAAATAAACAAATAAATGAAAGCGAACTTTTAGAGTTGAAAAAAACAAATTCGACTGACTGTTCAGTATGTAAAGATGAATTTGATCTTGAAGCCAAACTCATAAAATTACCTTGTAATCATTATTTCCATAGTGATTGTGTAAAACCATGGTTATTACAAAGAAACTCATGCCCTACATGTAGATTCGAGTTACCTACGGACGATACTGACTATGAGTTAAGAAAGCAAAGATCGAATTCGAATGTTTGACTTTATTAAATATTATAATATAATATATAAACATTTGGTAAAAAATAATTATTAATAATATTAATAAATTATTCTATTAATTACTTTTATTAATTTTAATCAATAATTGCTTGGTTATTAATACCTTATTAATTCATATTTAACATAATTTTCATAATCTTTATAATCTTTATAATCTTTATAATCATTATTATTTTTATTTTCTTTATTATCTTTTTTATCTCTAAAATTCTAATAATTATCTAGTTAGCAAGTCGAACATTTTATTTTAAGCATGAGTTTCACAAACAAAACCATGACAAGCCACCTCATGTGAATCATCTCCACTTTTTTCTACTTATATTGTAGTTTGCAAAATTTTATATTTAATATTTATTAACCTAGTTGCTTTTTTTAAACTAACCATTGGATCAGTAGATTCAAGATGACAACTTAAAGAGGCTCTTCCCATATTAAGTGCCCATACATGTAAATCATGTACATCAGTAACACCTTTAACCTAAACATAATTAGAATTAGATAGTGTTATTTAGTTTAATTACTTTTTTTAGATCTTCAGTGATTTTAGTTGTACTCATTCCTAGTGGAACTCCTTCCATTAAGACTTTTAAGCAATCACGAACAATTCCAAATGTAGTAAACATAATAATGATACTAAAAATAAAAGTACAGACTGGATCGACTACTCCCCATTCAGGTTTTACTTTAATAATTATAGCAGCTATGATAACACCAATACTTTGGAGTAAATCTCCTAATACGTGAATAAAAGCAGCTCTTACGTTGATACTTTCTATATAATTGTTATAAGTTATTGTGTTATAGTTATTGTGTTATAATTAATTGTTAATATATTAAGGCTTTTTAATAAAGTTATATATTCAATTCATACCTGCTAAGGCTTCGTCTTCGTTCATTCCTATTTCTTCTTCGTCTTCATGATTATGACCATGATCATCATGGGTATGACAGTGATCATCATGGCTATGACCATGATCATGATCATCGTGAGAATGTTCATGATCACCATGGCTATGGCCGTGATCTTCGTGGTGGTGTTGGCTTTTAGAACTTTTTTTCTTCTCAAGATTGTGGGCGTCATGACAATGTCCGTGGTTTTCCATTATGTTGTGTTCTTGAAGACTGCTATTTCTTAGATCATGATTATGCTCATGGGTATCTTCAAAATCACCTTGGCTGTGATGGTCTTTATTATTAATATGGCTATGACTGTGGCTGTGATTTTCATGCTCGTGATCATCATGATTGTGACCGTGGTCATCTTGATTATGACTATGACCATGATCATCATCATGGTTATGTTCTTGATTATTTTCATGATTGTGTCCATGGTCAATATCATTATTCGGATCTTGATTCAAACCAGATTTTGGAGTAGTTGGTTCTTTTGAATCATTATCTATAATAGTATTTCCATTCTTATCTAATTTTTGAATACCAACTTTAGAATCTCTTAGTTTTTTTAATTTTTGTTGGAATTTGTTTGTAATTCCAATTCCTTCAATTGAAACATTCACTTTTTTATTTTGGCTAATATTGTCATATATTTGAGCTTCAACAATTGATACTTTCTTTCTATCTCTTTCGAATTCATTATCTACATCTTTTCCACCATTTCTTGGTTCCTCGTTATTTAAAAGAGGAAGTGAAAGGTTTTGAATTGTAACATCTCCTGAGATATCTGAAACATCATTAATATTAGTTTTTTTACTTAAAACTTCTTTTTCCTTATTGTCTTTATTTATCTTAGATTCTTTCAAAATAGTTTTAACATCACTAACCTTTGTTTCTTTCTTTTTAGCTTCCCCTCCATGTGAATGACCATGACCGCCATGGCTATGACCATGTCCTCCATGGCTATGTCCGTGTCCTCCCTAAGTATTATTAATATTACTGTTAACAATTTAGTTTAAACAAATTCAAACAAATTTAAACAAATTTAAATAATTTACATGAGAGTGTAGTATCTGTCCCATTAATATATTGCAAACTAATCCAATAACAGCAACAATAAGCATAATATCTGATACAATTTCATATTTACCTACTATTACTCTTTGAATTCCTTCCCATACTAGCCATACTGTTAAAATCCAAATAACAAGTACTGAGCATAAAGCCCCAACAACTTCAGCTCTATAATAACCGAAGCTCATTCTATCATTTGCTGGTCGTTTACTAATATAAATTGAAATTAGAGAAATGGCAAATCCAGAAAAGTCAGAGAACATATGCGCTGCGTCAGATAAAATAGCTAAAGAGTCTGAGAGGACACCTCCGACAATCTCAATTGCCATGAAGAAAATACAAATAACTGAAACCCAGCATAGTTTCTTTAATGCTTGTGTTTGGGATAAACCATGTCCCTCCTTTATCTTTTTGATAAACTCTCTTTCTTTCAAACTTAACATTGAATTTTTATGATCTCTTGGAGGATATACTATATCATTTTTATTTCTTTTACTGCTTTTACTTATTTTAGATAATCTTCTTTCTCCTCCGTGTGTTTCTTGTGATTGATCTTTATTAACATCTTTAACATCTTGAGTTTCTAAATAAATTATTGGTAATTTTTTAGTATTTTTGTGTTATTTTGGTTTAATTTTTAATTACTGTTATTTGAATTTTCGTTAACTTTTATATTTAGTACAATATCATTTTCAGTTTCACTTTCTATTTTCTTTATAGGTTCATCCATATTTAATAAATATTTAATAAATATTTTATAAATATTTAAAATAAATATAAATTTAGTGATAAAAATAACAAACTCTAATAATATGAGACTGTAAATAAATTATCTAATTTATAAATTTTTATTATTTATTAATTAAAGAATTAATAATAGTAATTAGGTGAATATATAACATATTAAAGCAACTTAATTGATTATATATAAAAAACACTACTGTTAATTATTAACTATTGATCAAATTACTTAATTTTCATTAATCTCTTTTATTTTAATAACCTCTTCCATTTTAATATTATTCAGTAATTCTAATTAATTAGTAATTAATATTGAATAAAATCTTATTAATATCTTACTTAAATTTGTTTTCAAATAAATAAACGAAGTCTGATAAAATAAGTAAGAAAACACA
>Ga0100379_10005946_pt1 | contig 10395 bp, 5 predicted proteins | sample CryGeymeta201503_FD_80418 | JGI IMG/M metagenome (GOLD analysis project Ga0100379, IMG submission 80418) | Groundwater microbial communities from Crystal Geyser aquifers in Utah, USA - Crystal Geyser metaG 2015-03 | ecosystem: Environmental > Aquatic > Deep subsurface > Groundwater | place: USA... | reverse complement strand
GTCTGCGATGTCAGCGGCAGTGGAACCAAAATAGGAACCAAGTACACCACCTGCGACAGTGAGATTGGTACCGTTGTAGGTGAAGTTGCTTGAAAACGCTAACGCATCTGATGATTCATATGGAATAGCTCCGTTAATACTGAAATCACTTGGGGTATCAGTGAGGCCGAGGAAGGTACTGACGCCGGTGATACCCAGCGAACTCGTCGCCACCCACGCTGGTACCCCACCAACCACCTGCAAGACGCGGCCAGTGGTCCCAATCCCTAACTCAGCAATCGTACCTGCCCCTGACCCATAGAGAAGATCACCGGTACCAATGGCTCCCCCGGCGAAGTTGTTGCCGTCGAAGGTGCCGGTCATGGCTGAATCAGTGAGCGCAATCGTTTGGGTGGTGTCAGCGCCGTTGACGTCTGGGAAGAGGTAGAGTTGTTCGTTCGTGTCGGCGGTTGACCCTTCACAGATGAAGCCACCACCGGTGGTGGTCGTGGTGAAGTAACACTCGTCAACGAGGAGGGCTGGGTTGCCGGCGAGGGTGTTGCCGTAGTTGATTTCACCAAAGCTCACCTCGTTATCGGTGATCGTTGCTGCTCCCACCGTGGAGAGCGTTGCGAGTGTACCAAGCCCCAGGGTACTGCGGGCAGCCGTGTTATCGGCATCATCAAGGAGGGTGCGCGCAAAGCTTGAGAGCGTAGTGACACCAGCGGTACCACTGCCGGTGAAGTACGGGAGGGTGTCAGCCGCTGAGGTGAGGCCAGCGATGGCTTGGAGTTCAGCGTCTTGGGCTTGGACGTTGGTGCCGATGGTGAGGCCGAGGGACGCTCGGGCCGTGGCGCCATTCTCATACGCAAAGGTACCAGCGCCAGTCGCCACAATAATGTCACCGTCAGTGGTTGGTGCACCTAAGGTCACGAGGTCTTCTAAGATACCAGTCGTATTAAGCGTGTTGCCACTCCACACAAGACCAGTGCCCGCCGTGATACGACTTGATGGGGTCGTATAAAATGTATTGTATGCCGTAGAAGAGGCGGTCAGGAGTCCTTCGTAGCCAGCGGCGTAGCTGAGTGCGAGCGTGCCGGTTGTGGTCACCGGTGAACCAGAGACGGTAAAGCCAGTTGGTGCCGAGAGGGCGACTGATGACACTGATCCCCCGCCGACGCCGGCGCCAATCGCGGTCCGGAAGTCACTCGCATTTAAGGCGGAGACGGTATTGTCGGCATTCACCCGCAGGAAGCTGATCGCACTAGGATTCGTGAGGGTAAAGACATTTGAGCCGACGGTGGTCGCACCAAGGTTGGTGCGCGCAGCTGATGCAGTCGTTGCACCGGTACCGCCCCGGGCCACACTTAAGGTACCGGTGGTACCGCCGACGATCGGCAGACCCGTGGCATTGGTGAGGGTACCTGATGAAGGCGTACCGAGCGCACCCCCGTTTGTCACCAGAGCGCCAGCACTACCCACATTGATACCGAGCGCAGCCGCCACACCAGTACCAAGACCAGCCACACCAGTACTGATTGGGAGTGCGGTAGCGTCAGTCAAGTTAAAGGCAGGAGTCGCATCCGTACCTCCCAAGGCCAGCGAGACCCCGCCGAAGGAGACGGCTGCATTGGCGAGCATCGTGTTAGAAACGGTGCCGGTATCACCAGTAGTGATCAAGGTACCGGTGGTAGCCGGAATCGTCACCGTCACATCACTCCCCGGATTGGCAGCAGTGAGCAGCAGTTCAGCGGTATTCGCGGTCGAGCCTTCAAAGATGAGACCGGTAGTACCGAAGAAGACTTCGTTCGCAGCGAGGGCGGGGTTCGCTCCAATGGTGGCGCTGTTATTAATATCGTCAACGGTAATGGTGTTATCGGTAATCTCCGTTGAACCCACGGCCGATAGGGTCGCGAGACTACCAAGTGAGAGCGTTGCCCGAGCAGCGGTGGCATCAGCATCATCAATCAGTGAGCGACCAAAGGCGGTGAGCGTGGTGACTCCAGCGGTACCCGCACCGGTGAAGTATGGGAGGGTGTCGGCTGCTGAGGTGAGACCAGCGAGGGCAGCGAGTTCGGTGTCGAATGCCTGGACATCAGTACCAAGTTCAAGACCAAGATTCGCACGCGCTTCAACGTCAGTAGTGGCACCAGTACCACCGCGATTTACTGGCAAGGTGCCGGTGGTATTTACCAGTGCAATATTGAGCGATGACGTCGCCAGATCATCCCAGGTTGTACCATTGTAGTAGAGAAGAGAACCAAGGACATTGGTGGCGTTCACATTGGTGAGATCATTTAAGAGTGCGACGTTTGATGTCCCAAAGCCAAGGGTGGATGTGCTGACCCAACTGGTACTCGTACCAGTTGAAAGCAGTACTTGGCCGGTCGTCCCAGCATCATTCGTTGCGTCTCGTAACGCGCCTGTGAGGCGGAGATCACCATCAACAGTGAGACGAGCAGTAGTGGTGGTCGTACCAATCCCCCAGTTCCCGGCATTGGTGATGACGCCACGTGAGGTGTTATTGGTCACGAAGCGTAGATCGTGGTTGGAAAAGGTGCCAATGAAGCCTTGGAAGTCTTCGGACCGCATCTCGGTCTGGACGTTATTCGTCGTATCGGTGATCCGGACACCGGCGTTTGTAGCACTCCCGAGGTTAAGGAGTCGACTGGTGGTGGCGGTACCGATACCGACAAGTCCGCCATCGGTGACGGTGAAGACTTCGGTACTCCCGTCGTAGAGATTCAAGATATCACCAGTACCGTTTTGTTGAATGGTGAGGAGAGTGTTCGCGGTGGTGGCGGCTAGGGTGTCTGCCTCGTCACTACGGAGGAAACTCGAGGACGCAATCCCTGAGAGACGGCGTGCCTCAAAGGCGGCCGGGACGGTACCGAGGATTTTTCGCGGCGACATCTCACCATCCCAGGCTGGCGCACCAGTGCCACCGATCTCGACGCCGAGGTAGAGGGTTTGGTTGAAGTTGAGACTCGTCAGTGGTGTGGTACTCCCGAGCATGACGCTGAAGAGACCATTAGTGACCGTAACCTGGTTCGTACCAGTGAGAGTTTCAGTCCAAATCGCCGTTGTCGTGGCGCCACCGGTTGCGTTATAAAGATAGAAACGCATGTTGTATGTGCCATTGGGGACAGCTTGGCCCGTAGCGTCTGTCAGCTTGCCTTGGTAGTTAATGGTAGGGTTGGCCTGCGCGGCTGCAATGGTCGGTACGATATGAAATAGCGCTACCAAGACAAATGCCGTTAGGACAGTGTACGTAAGCAGCGTGTGATGAAATGGTACCGTACGCATACTAAGGTTACTCACGCACGTGTGTTATTGGCACGGTAATAAACGGGACACCAACTCCTGCCAGGGCACCAGTCTCATGTACTGGCGTCACTACCCGAGTGCCAGACTGATCTCGAGTGACCACAACTGGATCAGAAAACATCTCAGTAATTGCAACCAGATCCCCAGCTGTTGGAGCGACGCCAGGCAGTAATAGCACACCAACTCCGTTAGTTGGTAATTCATATTGCGCTGCGGTTGCCGTAAATAACACAGGCAGAACTTGGTTCGATGATTCACCCGAGAACGAAGTTGATACTTTCGACTCAGACGTGATCACTGTTGCTAGCTGAGACTGAACTTCAACTGGCTGCTGTAGTGGAACAAGGTACGTCGGTACAAGACCATAACCCACCATGAGAGCACCCACACCAACTCCACACATCACCACCACTCCCGACCACCAGGTAGCCGCACGAGAGTGGGTAAATTGATACTCTTCTACAGCTAGCTGCTCGGCGAGTCCAATTAACCGCGCATGCTTAACTCGCTCATCTTTACGCACAACACTCAACAACCGCTTACGAATCGTGAGTTCAATTTCGGCAGACTCGATGTATGCGGCGAGCGATGCCGGATCGACATACCACTGACGACCAAGGAGAACGGAACGAATTTTTTTGTCGCGAGCGAGCCTTGTGATGTGATCTCGAGAATACGAAACTTCCCGAGCTGCAACACTGACCGGGACGTAGGTTTTTTCGTTAATGTGGAGAGCCTCAGACATATCAGATATAACTATAATTATATAGTTATATCGCTGAAAAATCTGAGTCTAATGTGTATAAGAAATCAACGCGACGAGAGCAGTGAACTGTGTCGTATCAAACGAGAAGGATGATGATGCGTCAGTCGGTGAAACGAAGTACTCAGCACTCACAAAGAGGGTGGCTCCGACCAAAACGATCATGGTTACACCTGCCAGCAGAAGCGCCTGGGGAATCGCCATGAGTCGAAGCGGAGATGGGGTGCTTAAGGGTGCGGTATGACTGGGACGCAGTACATCAATTGATGAACGACTCTCCGGGAGGGGCTGATCTGCTTTGTGTGACAATGAAACAGCTGGAGTCTCGGCCGAAGCATTCAACACATGAGGTTTTTGTCTCTGGGATTCTTTAACCTCCTTTACAACCTCTGGCTGTGGTGCTGACTTAGTCTCAACCTCTGGTAAGACTGATTGAACCTTAATTTTTCCACGCAGGGAAACTTCTGGTAACTCTGAAGCCTTAAATTTGGTCACCTTGCTTGATGTGTGGACTCGGATGCCTCTTTCACCTGACATGGTAACCGGCACAGCAACTGGTACAGGATCCATAGCGCGTGTCAGACGTGGGTATAAATCATTTCCATCAGGCATATAGTGAGAAGGGGTATTCGAAGCAACAGCCTGATGCGCTGAGAAACGTAAAGACCTGGAGGTATTTTTACCGATTACCGGCTCCACGTTTAGACGAGATTCAACTAAAATAGTCTTATTAAATAATGTTTTATCGTCTGGACGTTTTTTTTTAGATTGGTACTTTTCGAGTGAATCAGGATTGACATACCAGGTACGACCAACCAACCGTGCGTCGACCTTTCTGCCACGACAAAGCTGACCGACATAATCAGCGGTATACTTGAATCGCCTCGCAATCACTGATGCCTTCTCGTAGCTAACACCGTCGCCAAATGTTACTCTATCCATTGCACTAGTATACCAAGGTCGAGGTTAAAACCACTCGGCAAAACGAGAAGCTGTTGAAAACTAGGTACTAAGCTCTGCTTGTAAGATAGACTCTGCAAGCACAGGGTCAGCAGTGCCGCGGGTCTGCTTCATCACTTGCCCAAGCAGGAACTTAAGTGCAGCCTCCTTACCAGCGCGGTAATCAGCCACTACCACTGCATGTTCTTGTATAATAGCGATAACGACAGTTCGGAGTGCCTCTGGATCAGACTCCTGTAGGAGGTTGCGCTCCCGCGCCAACACCTCTGGGTCAGCGCCAGTGGACAAAACCTCTGGCAACAGGTCTTTTGCTACTCGAGAACCAATTTTCTTGTCCGCCAACATAGTAATGAGTTTTAGATACTGTACGTGCGGGATATCTAAAAAGGTCATATTCTGTCCGCTCAACAAAATCGTCACATCTGAGAGTAAGTAATTAACTGCCAGGGCAGCAATCGAAGACTGACCAGTCGGAATTATTTGCAGCAATTGTTCGAAGGAAAGGCGGAGCTTATCATCCGCTAAAATAGTTTCAATATCAGTACTCTTTATTCCGAGATTTTGATATTTTTCCCTTATTTTATTGGGTAGTTCAGGCGTACTCTCGTCTAGACGAGATTTTACAAAAGGTGCATAGGTGTCGATCCGCATCTTTGGAATATCAGGATCTGGGAAATACCGATAGTCTTTTGCCGTCTCCTTACTCCGCTGGGTAAAGGTTTTCTTTGTCGTCTCATCCCAGCCTCTTGTTTCCTGCCGTACTGAAGTACCTGATTCGAGCAAACGTGTTTGTCGCGTGATTTCATAATCAATCGCCTCCTTCACCGCACGGAATGAGTTTAGATTTTTCACCTCCACCTTTGTACCAAGCTCATCATTCATACTGACTGAGATGTTGGCTTCGACCCGCATCTCCCCCTGCTCCATATTCGCTTCGCTCACACCGAGTACTCGAAGCATGAGCTGGAGTTCTTTCGCAAACGTGACAGCGGTATCAGCATCATGGATGACGGGTTCTGTTACGAGCTCCATGAGAGGCACTCCCGCCCGGTTGAAATCAACCACACTCCCCACTCCTTGATCGTGCTGACTGCGAGCAGTATCTTCTTCAAGATGCACCCGGGTCAATGCTACTCCAGCTAATTCACCACCACTAACAAAGGGGTACGCGTACTGACTAATCTGATACGCCTTCGGGATGTCAGGATAAAAATAGTTTTTGCGGTCGAATTCAGAGAACGTTGCAATTGACCCACCGACTGCTGTTCCGAATTGCAGCACTTTAGTCACCGCAGCTTCATTCACGACCGGAAGGGTACCTGGATGAGCGAGGCACACAGGACAGGTATTGGCGTTTGGTTGACTACCGTGTGGTGCATTTTGACACCCACAAAACATCTTACTTTTCGTCTTTACTTCTGCATGTACTTCAAGTCCGATAGTGGCGCGATATGTCATAGAGAAATTACTAACCAATTACCTTCCGATTAACAAGTCAGGAGTGATTGGTGTGATTATTGTATCGTAGTCCGTAGATGTGCGACAAGCGCATCCCGTACATTTTTGATTGATTCCTGGTCATTATGATCAATCACAAAGACACGTTTCTCATTTTTGGCAAGTGCATTTTTTACATGATCAATATCTGCTTTATTTGCAAGGTCTTTTTTAGTTAATATAATCCACTCTTCTTTCTCAAGGAGCTGTGTGTCGTAGCGACTGAGCTCAGTACGAATGGTGTAATACGATGCAATCGGGTCCTCGTCCGCCAAAGACACAAGGTGGATGAGCATCTTTGTACGCGTTACGTGGCGCAAAAACTTATGACCAAGGCCCTTGCCGGCAGCTGCGCCGTCAATCAGTCCTGGGATATCTGCGAGGATAAATTCATAGAGTGCACCGAGGTGTGGTTCGAGGGTGGTAAATGCATATGCACCGATCTTAGATGAGGCGTTCGTGACCGCATTCAAGAGCGTGGACTTACCAGCGTTTGGTAAACCAATAATACCAACGTCGACGACGAGTGGCACCTCAATGTAAAACTCACCTGTCTCACCGGCGTTACCTTTTGTTGCCTCACTTGGTGAGCGGTTAGTTGAAGTCTTAAAGTGAACATTTCCTCGCCCCCCATGTCCTCCCTTCAAGATACGTACCGTTTCGCCAAGCGACAACAGTTCGAAAGTTCGACCTCGTGCGACGTCAGTCACACGTGATCCGACCGGAATATCAATATACAAATCACTCCCGTTCCGGCCAGTCTTGTTATCATTATCACCAGCTTCTCCATGCTCGGCGGCGAATGCTTTCTCGCCGGTATACTTCGCCAGCTGATTGTGGTCAGCCACCGCTCGCACATAGACATCAGCACCACGTCCACCATCACCCCCACCTGGGCCAGCCATCGGTCGAAACTTCTCATGCTTCCAGCGGACCACACCATTTCCGCCCGTCCCAGCGGTAGCTGTGATTGTTATTTCATCGACAAACATGGTGACAGTAATACCACGCCAAGCCAAAATTGTACAGATACATGTATCTTGGGAAAGAAGCGGGTATACAACATTCATTGTATACTGCTCAGACGAACAATGAATCTCGTCGTCTGAAACAGACCACACGGTATACATCACCGATGACACGGGACATAGAAATCCAGCAAGGAAGGTCAGTTTCTATGTTGTACGTGTAGGTAGAAAATTGAGCGCAAATGATTCGTGAAACGAATCGTCTACCTTTAGGACATCAACCAAAGACCCACTTCTCTCGAAGTGGGTCAAGGCGACATATCTAGTAAATTAGCGCTATTTTTTTATATACAGATTCCCAAGCGCACTCACGACAGAGACAATCAAGGCGCCAAGGACGGCCGACCAAAAACTCGTCACGTCAAAGCCATCAATAAATGATGCTGCAAACCAGAAGAGTGCCCCGTTTATAATGATAATAAATATACCTAGAGTAATGATCGTAATCGGTAACGTGAGGATGATCAAAATTGGTTTAACCAAAATATTCAAGATGCCGAGTACTACCGCAGCGACCAGGGCCGGATACAGTCCCGTCACCTTGATCCCCGGCACATACGCCGCGATCACTAAAAGCGTGAGCGCGGTCAAAAGCAATCGAGTGATCAGTAATACCATAGTGAATTATGTACCAGAGGTAATGCGCCAATTCCCAGTCGCAATGAGTAACTCGGCTTTCTTATACTTGAGTGATTGCGTCTCAGTTCCATTCGTAATAGTAACGACGTCATTGCGACCAAAGGTGTGCTCATTCACTACCGGAGTTGATGATGTCGTGGACCGAGTCGACGATGTCGTCTCCCCTGCCGCTTGTTGGGCGGCTTGCGCTACTTCTTTTTGTTCTGCTTCGCTTTTAGCCACTACTTGTGGTTGGAGTTGCGGTAAGATTTCATTGATTCGACCGAGGACAGCTGTCTGCATTTCCTCAAACAGTCGTGAGCCCTCTTTACGATATTCAATGAGGGGATCCCGTTGACCATACGCTCGAAGCGTGACACTCGAACGGGTATAACTCATCACCTCAAGGTGTTCAACCCACAGTACATCGATCATCTGTAGTGCCAAGCGTCGCAACAGATCAGTGAAGATTGCCTCGCCAAATTCAGCTCGCTTCGTGGCTATCATGTCTGCCGCCGCTGGGAAATGGGTGACGATCTCTGTCTCTAGTGCCGCAATCTCATCGACTGATCCAGTCAAAAGCGCCGAGCGTCGGGTGTAAATAATCCGCCGTTGTTGATTGAGAACATCATCGTAAGCGAGAATTTGCTTTCGAGAGTCAAAATGAAACCCTTCAATCTTAGATTGTGCACTCTCAAGTGTTCGTGAGATCATTTTCATCTCGATCGGTTGATCGGGCGGGATACCAAACGTACCCATCAAACTCTTCACACGCTCACCACCGAACACTCGCATCAGTGCATCATCCATTGATACGAAAAACTGTGTCTCGCCTGGATCACCCTGTCGGCCCGCCCGACCACGGAGCTGATTGTCGATACGACGAGCCTCATGACGTTCAGTACCAAGCACAAAGAGCCCACCGAGCTGCCGTACTGCTTCGACTTCCTCTGGGGAGGCATCTGGCCCACCAAGCTTGATATCCACTCCGCGGCCTGCCATGTTGGTCGCTAGTGTCACCGCTCCCTTAATACCTGCCGCAGCGATAATCTCTCCCTCCCGTTCGTGATTCTTTGCATTGAGCATCTGATGCGCCACTCCGGCAGCGGTGAGTGCAGCTGAGAGCCGTTCATTGGCATCAATGGAGGCGGTGCCGATGAGGATTGGCTGACCAGTAGCGTGCACGGTCTTCACTTTTTCAATAATGGCGGCAAACTTGCCAGCTTCGGTTTGATAAATCAGGTCCGTCCGATCAAGTCGCTTAATGTCACGATTGGTTGGGACAGGGATCACTTCAAGATTGTATACGGTATAAAACTCTTCCTGTGAAGTGAGGGCAGTCCCGGTCATTCCGGATAATTTGTCATACAGTCGGAAGAAGTTTTGGTATGTCACGGACGCGTAGGTGCGTGATTCACGCTGGATCTTTACCCCCTCCTTCGCCTCGACGGCTTGATGCAGACCATCTGACCAACGGCGACCTGGCTGCAAGCGACCAGTAAACTCATCGACAATGACCGCCTCGCCATCACGAATCACATACTCCTTATCCCGCGTAAAGAGCGCTTGTGCGCGCACGGCAGTCTCAAGATGGTGTACGTACTTAATGCCCTTTTCGGTGTAAATATTATCAATGCCGAGTGCCTTTTCTGCCATTTCAATACCAGCGTCAGTGAGACTAACCGCTTTCAATTTTTCATCCACGGTGTAGTGCTCGGGAGCGTGAAGTTGTTTCGCAATCTGCGCAAAGGTGATATAGAGCTCATCGCCACCTGGCGCAGGAGCTGAAATAATGAGTGGTGTCCGGGCTTCATCAATGAGGATGGAGTCGATCTCATCAACGATGGCATAGGGATAGCCACGCTGACGGAGATGGTCAACTTCATACTCGATATTATCTCGGAGGTAATCAAATCCAAATTCACTGTTTGTCCCGTAGGTAATATCTGCGGCGTACGCTTCTTTACGAGTGCATGGCCGCAAGAAATCATAGACTACTTTGTATGCACCCACATCATCACGGAGCTCATCTTTTTCGACATGTATTGGATCATACAGGTATGACGCATCATGATTGATGATGCCAACTGAAAGACCGAGGCCGGAGTAAATTTGCCCCATCCATACAGCGTCGCGTCGAGCGAGATAATCATTGACTGTCACCACGTGCACCCCTTTGCCAGTGAGGGCATTGAGTGTCGCTGGTAGGGTCGCGACGAGTGT
>Ga0100379_10005941_pt1 | contig 10402 bp, 10 predicted proteins | sample CryGeymeta201503_FD_80418 | JGI IMG/M metagenome (GOLD analysis project Ga0100379, IMG submission 80418) | Groundwater microbial communities from Crystal Geyser aquifers in Utah, USA - Crystal Geyser metaG 2015-03 | ecosystem: Environmental > Aquatic > Deep subsurface > Groundwater | place... | reverse complement strand
GTTGAAAATCTTCCTCGCTTCGATCACCGGGCCGGGGCAGACTAGCCCCGTCACGTCCAGGGTTACGTTGGGCGCAATCGCCGCCTTTTTTCCCTTGCGCACGTAATATTCGGTCGTGCCGCCAGTCTGCTTCTCGGAGTGGATAACCTCGTTTCCCGTCGCCTTCGCCCAGGAAAACAGGTCATCCCGCGTACCGGGGCAATCCGATTTCAATAGTAAGACTTCGCCGGTTTTTATATCATCCAGCACCCGTTTTGCGCCCAGCAGGGGATGGGGGCAAACCTGCCCCGTCATGTCCACGACGATATTCGGTTTGATCAGAGTTTCATTTTCCATGTCCGTTCTCCTCAATTCAATTCATTGAACAGCATAATAACAACCCCGGAATTGAAACAAAAAGAATATAAAGCTATTATTAAATAACTTATAGTTATAAGAAGAAACCATCATGAAGCTGCAACAGTTGCGCTACCTGTGCGAAGTGGCGAAACAGGGATTGAACGTCTCGGCGGCCGCGGAAAAGCTGTACACCTCCCAGCCCGGCGTGTCGAAGCAGATCCGGCTGCTGGAAGAAGAACTGGGAATCGATATCTTCGTCCGCAATGGCAAGCGGGTGACGGAAATCACCGAACCGGGGAAGGTGATACTCGCGATTGCGGAGCGCCTCCTGCGGGAGGCGGAAAATCTCAAACTGGCCGGCAAGGACTTCAGCAACGAAAGCAGCGGCAGCCTGGTGATCGCCACCACCCACACCCAAGCCCGCTACGCACTACCCCAGACGGTCAAGGCCTTTGTGCTACGTTACCCCGGGGTGAATCTCGTCCTACACCAAGGAAACCCGACCCAGGTGGCGCAGAGGGTGGTGTCGGGCGAAGCCGACATCGCCATCGCCACGGAAACCATCGCCGAAGTGAAGGAACTGGTGAGCATGCCCTGCCACCAGTGGAGCCACGGCATCATTACCCCGCCCAAGCACCCGCTGCTGAAGGAAAAAACGCTCTCGCTGGAAGCTATTGCGCGCTATCCGATTGTCACCTATGACACCGCGTTCGCCGGTCGCTCGCGCATCAACCGCGCGTTCGAGCGCAAGGCGCTTACACCCAGGGTGGTTTTAACCGCCATCGACTCGGATGTGATCAAGACCTACGTGGAACTAGGCCTCGGCATCGGCATCGTCGCCAGGATGGCGTTCGACCCGCAGAGTGACAAGGGCTTGCGTATGCTGAACGCCGATCACCTGTTCGAATCCAGCACCACGCGCATTGGCCTGCGCCACGGCGCCTACCTGCGCGGCTATGTGTACGAGTTCATCCACCTGTTCGCGCCGCATCTGACGCGCGATGTGGTGGACACCACCCTGCGCGGCGGCGGGGTGGATTTCGAGCTGTAGAATCCGGCGCCCGGTCGGAAGTGCGGATTACTAGCAGGGCGGCACGACCCTGGAAGCAACCCGGCCATGTGCCTGCGCCACTTGCGCCACCGCCTCTTCAAGCGGCAAGCCCGCCTCCACCCCGTCCATGATCATGCGCTGCAGGATGGCGCCAAGCATCTCCACGTTGCCCTGGCCATGCTCCCGCAGTGCGCGCAAAAACATCAACATATTGATATCCGCGAACTGCTCCTCGAACTCGTCATAGTCCTTGCCGGTGGCAAGCCAGTAGCAAAGATCGTAGGCGAGTGCGAAAACTGCGTTCAACTGCTCTTCCCCGATACCTGGCACATTCAGGGATACTTCCTGCATCAGACCATGCCGAAAATCGTCCAGATCATAGTCCACTTCGCCTTTAACCACCTGCTGCGGTGTAAATTCCCATTCCATAACTACCTCCCCCGTGAAAAGACTATCCGAACAGCGATGCAAAATCAGCGTCATCTCCCTCGCAGATCGGACAGATTTCCGCCGGGGTGGGCGAGATGAAGAAGCGGTCGCAGCGGGTGCAGCGTTGTTTGCCGAGGGCGTGCAGGATCACCGGTTCGGGTGCCCTGGCAAGACTTTCCATTTCGTCCTGAAAATGCAACACATGCGGCTGACAGACCTCGCCGCACACGCCGCAGCCGACGCAGCGGGAGAACTGGAAACCCAGTTCCCAGGCCGTGCCGCTCTCCCTGATTTGCATTGCTCCGGTGGGACAAGCGCGGGCGCAGGCCTCGCAGGCAGTGCAGCCGGGCCTGATGCCGACTTGGGCGGCGTAAAGCGCCGGATGGGCAGGCAACAAGGGGGTATGACCCTCCGATTCGGCTTCGAAGAGGATTTGCAGCAATTCCCGTCCGGCGGTGGAAAACGGCGCGGCGAAGCGGATTGCCTTGAGGGGAACAGGCTGCGCCTCGATGGCGGAAACCGGGCGCGTCAGCTGGTCCGCTCCGCGCCCGATGAAGCGACGGAACAGATGACGGCGGGAGGGATCGTGCCCGGCCTTGCCCGGTTCCGTTTCGCCCTCGTCAGGCACGCTGATTTCGGCCCACTTGTCGCTGCCGACTATACCCCGCAGCGCTTTGACCGTTTCCAGATGGAGGCCCAGCTGTGCTTCTCCGCGCGCGCCATGAACGCACTCGGCGCAATGCCGGGTGCCGGCCAGCGTGACGGCAACGCCGCGGCTGGTCAGGTAGGCCAGCATCGCCGCATCCAGCCCACCCAGGCAGGGCACGATTTCATCGCCATTGAATTCGGAAGGAGCGCAGGCGAAAGTCACTTCGGGCAGTTTGACGGCGCGCTTCAACACCTCGATGCGGGGCAGGTTGTCCGCCAGCAGGGCTTCGGTGGGGCAGGCGGCGGCGCACAGGGCGCAGTTCCGGCACGCCGACGCGCTGATCCTGATACCTTCGTCGGATAGTTCCACCGCATCGTGGGGGCATGCCTCGGCACAGCGGCTGCACCCGCTGTAACGGTAGCGGTAGCGGGTGCAGCGGGTGGCGCGGTATTCGGGCTGAGTCAGCATGAATTATTTGTACTCGTGCAGCGCCTTCCCCTGCTCGCAGGTATTGCTGGGAATGGTGAAACTTTGCGGCGCAACAAGTTCTGTTCCGGCGGAGGATTTATTGCCGCCCGCCTGCACCTGCTTCCAGGCAGCGTAGCCGCCTTTCACTGCGTAGACGTCCTCGCCGCTTTTCCCCGCGACCGACCGGGCAGCCGCAAGGGCCCGTTCGTCGCTGTCGCCCACCACCACCGCGAAGCCGCCCGGCTTGGGCTTGACGCCTTCCTGGTAGACCACGGCGAAGGGGATTGGCTGCTGTTTGCGCCGGCCTTCGCTGCGGGCGTCGATCACGCAGCAGGGCTGCCCTTTCTTCAGTACTTCCCGGAGCTGGGCGCCATCCAGCAGCGCTGCCCCGGCAGCCCATGCCGGCACGGACACAGCCCATGCCAGCAGAATCAGAAATTTTCTCATGCCACATCCTTTTCTGCGGGTTCCAGTGCCTGGCGCAGGGCCAGCATCGCCGCTTCGTCGTAAAATTCGTTATCGGGAATGGCCAGATTTCTTGCCTGGCCGTACAGCACCCATGGTAGCAAATCCGCACCGAAGTCCGCCAGAGGGGTCAGGCACAGCCGGCTGCCGAACTGCTCCACCAGTTCGGCGCAAAGGTTGAGATCGGCGTCGTCGGCGATGTCCGCCCCCAGCAGTGCCAGAGAGGCGCCGCGCTCCAGCATCTGGCCAGTCCACCAGCCGGCTTCGGTGCCGCTGCGGCTGCCGTCGCTTTTCAGCACTTCCCAGGCCGGTTTGGCATAGGAGGGCGTGACGCATCTGAAATCGGCGTTGGAGGTGAAGTCCAGCGCCCAGTTGACCTCCATGCGCCGCGCGGGAACCCATACCCCCACCCTCTCGGCGCCAAACTCCCTGCTCAGGGTCTCGATCAGGCTGCCGTCCAGCAGCGCGGCCTCGCCCGGCAGCACCCGCGCAGCGCCCCGTGCCAGCAACGCGCGGGCGCGTTCCCGCCCGGCGCTGCGCAGCACCACCGAGACGCGGGTCAGATCCTCGGGCAGATCATCGCCATCAAACAGAAAAACAGGCTCCGCAAAAGGAACGCCTGCGGGTTTGGCCCAGCGGCGCAGGGTGATTTCCGGTGTGGATTCGTTCATCAATTCATTACCTGATAGACAAGTTTATTGAAAACGAAAGGCTGCATGGGGCAGTCGGCATCGTGCTCCAGCCATACCAACTGGGGCAGCAAGGTATTCAGGGTCTCCAGGACGGGCGCAATCTCCAGCCCGCAGTAAACGGGCAGGAAACGCGGCAGCATGGCCAGGGCATCCTCGGCGAGCAGCGCCGCGCCGTCCTGGTTGTGGTTCTGGGTGAAATGAAAGGACAGCGCGGCAAATGCCAAGCCTTGCAGGAACTGGGCGTCCGGGTCTTCCTGCCCTTTCGATCGGGTCTGGATCAGGGTGTTCCAGCGCTCTCCCAGCCAGTCGTGGACAGCGCCGAAATTGTTGGCGTTCCACAGCAACGCCAGTTCGTCCCAGGCGAAGGCAGGGTTCATGCATAGGCCCCGTTTTGGGTTTTGCCGTGCTCGCAGCCGCCGCACACCGGCTCATCGGGATTGAACAACACCTCGATTTCACTTTTCGGCACCACTTCCCGGCCACCGTCCACATCGTCCACCCGCACCTTGAGCAGGGCCAGTTCGGCCTCGGCAAAATCGCGCAGCAGGCGGGCAATTTCGCGGTAAAAGGAATGCTCCGTCGCCCGTGCCAGCAGCGTCGCATAGCCGCGCACCCAGCGCCCCAAGTGGGTGGCCCAGAAACGTTTGACTTCCTTTTCCAGCCGCTTGACGGTAGCCATATCTCCGCTTTCCAATGCTGCGGCCTGGTTTTCCAGCAGCGCCGCCACGAAGGACAACTCGACCCCGAGCTGGTCCTCGAACACGGCGAATTTACCCGGTTGCAGCGCGAATCCACAATGCTGATAAATGGCCTTCACATCATGAAATGGTTCCTGCTGAAAACGCCCGGTAAGGCGCGACGATTCCACCGGCGGGCAACCGCCGGAGGTTGTAAAGAGAGTGGCGTATTCGCAAGCCAAAGTATCCTGAAGCTCGTCCAGGGGGACACCGGTGAAATCGGCATCGAACTGAAAACCCAGGTCAACCAGCGCAGCCATGGCTTCCGGCGCACGTAGGGCGGCCAAGTAGTCGCACCCCGGCTCTTCGGCGAAAGCGCCCGCCAGCAACTGATAATAACCGGCGCGGGCGCGCAATTCCAGAGGGGATAAACTATCTTCCATGGGTTCAATTAAAACTGCATTCTGATTCTGCATGGTAATCCTCTTAAAAAAACCCGGTCAAGAAGAAGGGATGAACTTCAAGACCGGGACACTCCGCTTGCTCAGGGGTAAATCAAACTCAATGGCCGCCGCCTTCCTTGTGCTTGACGCTCCCCGGCCCGCCCCATGAAGCCATTTCCGGATGCATCTTGCGGTGCAGGTCGCCGGTGTAAGCGTAGCGCATGGTTTCCTTGAAGGCTTCCACGTGCTTCTCCCACGAGGCCTTGACATCGCCGTACTTGTCGTTCGGCCCGGCCTTGGTCACCTTGACCACGGTGTCGTACCAACCTTGGGAGCCGCCGATGGGGTCGGCCACCACCGGGATGATCTGGTTGGGATGCACCCCCTTGTCTTCCCACCACACGTTGTTCAGGTCGGGATCATCCTGCGCGCCCCAGGCGCCGCCTTTCTCTGTTTTGAGCTTGAGCTGGGCCAGGCGTCCGTAGGCCCAGTGGCCGAAGGCAGTGGAAATGGCCGCTACCTTGGGATGTATACCCTCGAACACGTAGGCCTTGGTGACCAGATAGCCCACCGCGCTCTCCACCCGCACCAGGTCGCCGGTCTTGATGCCCAGCTTCTTGCCGGTTTCGGTGTTCAGCCACACCGGGTTGCTGTGCATGATCTCCGCCAGCCACTTCACTGCCGATGTGCGTGACTGCTTGTGCACGTTGATCTTGTAGGTGGTAAGGATCATTTCATCGTCGCGCATGGTGCGGTGCCAGGGAATCTGCTTGAAGGTGGGCATGGGATTGAATCCGTATTCCGCCCATTCGTCCACGCGCACGTTGATGATCCGGTCGTGGGTGGGGAAGCCGGCGTAGTTCTTGCCCTTGCGCTGGACGCCGACGGCCTTGCCGTTCTTCATGATGGCGCCATTCTTTTCCACCACGGCGCCGGTCATGTCGGCAGCGGACAATTCCTTCTTGTGCAGGCCGTATTCCGGCTGGATTTCGCGTCCGGTCTTGTCCACGATCTTGCCGGTGGCCGGGTCGAGCTTGCCATAGATCGGCCATACCCCGTGCTTCTTGAGGAAGTTCAGCCCACCCGCTTCTTTCAGGCCCGGGACGTTGTCGAAGTGGTGGCGCATGTAGTCCTCGCCGTCCTTGAAGTCCCAGTATTTTTTCATGCCGCGCTTGCCGTCCGGGTCCAGCTTGTGAATGATGTCGCGCATCATGATGCGGTTCTCGCGCGATTCGCCCAGCGACTTGATCACCGGCTGGCGGATACCCAGCCACGGCCACAGGGAGTTGGGCATGGACTCAGGCTCCCAGCGTTCCAAATAGGGACAGTCGGGCAGAATAATGTCCGCCAGCGTCGCTTCCTCGCCCATGAATGGGGTCATGCAAACATAGAACGGGATCAGCTTCTCGTCACGGTACAGCTTGCCCCACACTGCGTCAGACCCTGGATTGGTGTACACCGCATTGTCCTGGTAGGAGAAATAGACGTTGATCTTCTGCTTGCCCTCGGCGATCCAGAACGGCGTCAGATGGCTCACCTTGTGGTGTGCCAAAGGATAATCCGGATGATCGGCGATCCATGACGGCTTGGCCGGCTTGGGCGGTTCCGGTTGCGGCTGTGGCCAGCCCATGCCGCGCGGCATGCAGTAGCCGCCGCGCACTTCGATGTTGCCGGTCATGATCGGCAGCATCATGGTGGCTTTCTCGTTATAAGAACCATACAGGTGCTTGGCCGGACCGCGATAGGTATAAGTCGTCGCGGGCTTGGTGGTAGCAAATTCGCGCGCGATGCGCTCGATCGTCGCCGCCGGCACGCCGGACAGCTTCTCCGCCCATTCCGGCGTGAACTGCTGGTAATGCTCTTTCAGTTCCGCCACCGTGACGTTGGTCCAGGTTTCGATGAAATCGGAATCCTGCAGATCGTCTCGCAGGATGACGTGGCCCAGTGCCAGAGCCACCGCGCCGTCGGTGCCGGGAAACACCGGTATCCACTCGTCCGAACGCCCGGCGGTGTTTGACAAGCGCACGTCGAAGGTCACCAGCTTGGCCTTGTTGTCCGCCATGCCATCGGCTAGACGCTGGGAGTAAGGGTTGTGGAAATAGGCCGCTTCCATGATGTTGGAGCCGAAATTGAGGATGTATTTGGCATTCGCGAAATCCGGGGTTTCGATGTCCGGCCCCCAGGTCGGCTCCATGCCGACCTTCTTGGAGGACTCGCACACCGAGGTATGGTTCATGACGGTGGCGGATCCCAAAGTATTCATGAAGCGGTCGACGACGCCGCCGGAGCGGTTGCGGCCGTACTTCAGCATGATGGAGTTGGGGTCTTGCTTGAGCGCGGCATCCAGCTTCTGGGCGATCTCGGTCAGCGCCTCGTCCCAGGTGATGCGCTTCCACTTGCCTTCGCCGCGTGCGCCCACCCGCTTCAGGGGGTAGAGAATGCGATCCGGGTCATAGCTGTACCACATGCCGGAGTTGCCCTTGGCGCACAGCCGGCCACGCGTGGATACGTGCTCCGGGTTGCCTTCCAGCTTGACGATGCGACCGTTTTCCACATAGGCCAAGGCACCGTCCTGGATGTTGCAGACGTGGCAGGTAATGGGAATCGCCTTGCGCTCGGAGTAGCCAACCGGGTTGAAATCCTTTCCTCCCAATTCGGTCTCCATGGCGCGCAGCAGCTTCGGCGAAGCCGCCGCAGCGGCTGTAGTAGCGGCGCTGGCCTGGAGGAAGGCGCGGCGCGTGATTTTGAAATTCAACATGGTTTGGTCTCCCTAATCTTTAGAAATAGGTCTGGACGATCTGGCCACCGACCAGAATCGAATAACGCAATGCCATTCCGCCCACCAGAATCAGCACTGCGGCGATCATCATGCCCTGTTGCTGCTTTCCGAAAGGCGCGAGCAGCAGTGCGATCGGCGCCGCCGTACCGAGCAGCATGCCGACGCCGATAAAAATCGTGCCGAGCGTACCGGTGGTCATGAACATGAAGGTGAGTTCCTGCCCCACGCCGCCGTAGGCCGTGGTGCCGAGCAGTGACACCAGCATGACGCCCACCGCACCGGCCGACCAGAGCATGAATCGACGCAGCATGGCGAGCAGTTTCTCGTGCGTCCCCGCCAGAAAAGACGCTACCGCCGCGCCGGATAGCAGGGACATGGCCACGAACAATATCGGCATCAATGGCGTGTTCCACACCGGACGGTTCTGGTGCACGGTGAGATCAAAGCCGGTGTAGACCGGCAAGCCCAAGGCCAGGATTGAACCCAGCACTGCCAGGCGCCGGCTGTCGGTTTCGTCGTTCTTGCGCATCATCCAGTAATAAGCCGCCGATACCGCGCCAAACGAGAGCAAATTCATTCCGCCCCAAGCCAGCGGCGAAGTGAAGTTGAGGTAGGACGGATTGAGCATGTTGAGGAATCGCAGCGGCTGGGACAGGTCGACGATCAGCAGCAACCCGCCCACCACCATCAGCGCGAAGGAGACATAGAAGGCGCTCTTGCGCAGCGGCTCGAATTCCTGGCGGAACCAGGAGAGCATGGAAAAGAAAAACAGCGCCGAAGAAATGCCGATGACAAAGAAATAGATCGAATACGTGCTCGACCACGGCATGTGATGAAAGATATTAAAGTCACCCATGATTTGCTCCTATCCCTTGTGGTTTTTGTTGAAAGCCCGCCTATCCTCTTCCAGCACATCGAGCGGGTTGTAGATCGCGCGGCTGGGCTCGGAAAGGTTGCGGTCCACGCCGATGTAGAACACGTGCGGCTTGGTGCCTTCCTCGGGACGCAACACCTGAGTCGGCAAGGTGGACACCAGTTTCGACACCTCGCTGCTGGGGTCGTTGATGTCGCCGAAAATTCGCGCCCGACCGATACAGGTCACGACGCACGCCGGCGCCAGCCCCTGTGTTACCCGATGGTGACAGAAGGTGCACTTGTCCACCACGTGGGTGATGTCGGTATAGGTGCGGCTCTTGGGTAGCATGAATCGGGCGTTGTAGGGGCAGGACGCCATGCAGGCCTTGCAGCCGATGCAGCGGTCATAGTGCTGAAGCACAAAACCGCCGTCTTCCACTTTATAAGTGGCCCCCACCGGACAGGAACGCACACAGGGCGGGTCGTCGCAGTGGTTGCACAGGCGCGGCATGAAATGCTTGCGCACGGCGGGATAGACACCCACCACCTTGTATGGCACCCAGGTTCTGAACACGCCCAGAGGCACGTCGAATTCTGCCTTGCACGCAGTCATGCAGGCATCGCAGCCGATGCAGCGGCGCAGGTCGATCACCATGGCATACCGCTTCAGGCCCGGCTTTCCCCTAGTTTCGATTGATGAAGTTCGCAATTCGCTCATGAGCGCATCTCCTCCTATTGTGTTTGGCAAACAGCGCTTTGTGCCGTTGTGCCCGATGTCCCGCCGCAAACAGAAAACCAGCTTGCAGCTAACAAGGTTTTAGCAATAGCTGTGCCAGGTTAGCTTATGTTAAGCCAATCAATCAGATATTAACTGGAATGCGTTCTGGCACTTCATTCATTGTTACCTCCTGGTAATAACAATTCCCCTGTTACCGGCAGCGGTATTACCAAACAGTAACACCACTCACCTGTTTATCGCGCCGGGCAATTTGCGTTACACTCAACATCACGATAAGGAGGTATTTCAGGTGCGATTGAGGATGCGGTGGCTGGTGCTGTGCTGGGCCTTGTTGATGGCCGCGAACACGTGGGCTGCACAAGCGCCCACCCCGATCCGGATCGGACTGACGCCGGTCTTCCTCGACGACCAGACCGCCTTCGTCAATACCTGGAGGGTGTACCTGGAAAGCCGTCTGAAGCGACCAGTGGTGTTTGTCCAGCGCGCCAGCTACCGGGAAATCACCGACCTCATGCGCAGCGGCAAGCTGGATTTTGCCTGGCTGTGCGGCTATCCTTACGTGCGCAACAAGCAGTTCATAAATCTGCTGGCGGTGCCGGTGTATCGGGGTAAACCGGTCTACCACTCTTACCTGATCGTTCCCGCCTCGGACCGGCAAACCCGCTCCATCGCGGATTTAAGGGACAAGGTATTTGCCTTTTCAGACCCCGATTCCAATTCCGGTTACCTGGCGCCCGCCCATGATTTGTATCTGTTGCAGGAAAGGCCCAATACCTTCTTCAGCAAGACCTTTTACACCTGGTCCCACCGCAAGGT
>Ga0100379_10005937_pt1 | contig 10405 bp, 9 predicted proteins | sample CryGeymeta201503_FD_80418 | JGI IMG/M metagenome (GOLD analysis project Ga0100379, IMG submission 80418) | Groundwater microbial communities from Crystal Geyser aquifers in Utah, USA - Crystal Geyser metaG 2015-03 | ecosystem: Environmental > Aquatic > Deep subsurface > Groundwater | place: USA... | reverse complement strand
GATTTTCAATAAATACATAAACGAGCTCATTAAGAAAAAACCATGGATTAAGAAAAAGAAGGTTAGCAAACCAAAAAGGCTTATGAAGAAGGGAAGACCTATTAAAAGGCAGAGGGCTCACTGACATTTTTATTCGTTTTATTTTAGATATTAACTTTCATCGAATCTGGCTCTAAAGTTACAATCTACCAATGGGTACAATAAGAAGACGTTTCTCCCCTTTAAAATTACATATGAAGCTAGTTCCAGTATATTTATCGGCTACTTTTTTGTGTACGAAGTAGTACATAATTTAATAAAAACTCTTAATGAGGTGTCTATAAGAAATAGGCTCAGCTATCAACACCACGAGATACTTTTTGTATAAGAAGATCTGCAAAGCTGTCTCTGAACTACCTAACAAATCCATAGGTCTAGTAAATTAGCTGGATGTTCAAAAATTCAAGATTGTTCTCAAACAGAAGAGAAACATTTAGGCAAGATTGATGACTCATTGGACAATCAGCACCAACACAAACCTGGAAATAGTTATATAACTAGTAGACGAACATCAAAATTTATTGCATCCTGAAAGTGGCGTCTCCATTGTGTAAGTTGTCAAACAACTGAATACATAGACTTTCATGGGGACTTATTTTACCAAAAGTTAGCAGCCTCATCTTCTTGGCTTTAGATACAAAGTACCACTGGTTATTCTGAGAAATTATTTATCAGGAACAATTAGATAGATCTATGAATAAATTTCTTAAAAATTCACATGGTTTGCTTCCAAAATTCGTATAATTGGAGGAAATTCAGATATTAAGTCAAGCAAAATACATTTAGCCTTGCTGAAGCTGCAACACCTGAAGGAACAATTCGAAATCAATCGTTTTACGAGGAAGAAAGCTTATAGGGGATATGATTTGAGCAACAGTTCCATGAAGGTAGTCGATGATGCATTAAAATTGGTGGCTGAACAGAGTGTTTTTCTTGAGACTTTCAGGACAGGAACAATGAATTCAAACAAACGGAGCAGGTGCAAAACCGTCAACAATAGGGTCAGTAAAGAGCTTAATAACTATTTTGATGAACTGAAGAAAACAGCAGTCTCCAGCATTACAAGTGGTATTGAGGTCAATGGCACCTTTAATGAGAAGCAAATCGGGTAAGGAGGTTTTAGTCTAATATACAAAGGTTAATACCTCGTTAGTCTTTATCCGACAGTCAATCCCAAACTAGCCTATGACTTGAAACAATAATTCTTCAGATCTAATCTCGAGAAAAGAGTGCTTGTCAGGAAAACATTCAAGAACTAATAAAATCGATAAAGTCATGAAAATGAGATTAATTTTTTGACCTTCATGAGAAATTAAAGACATCCGTTAGTATCAGCCTACTTCTTGCCAGCTTTTCAACGTCGCGATGAGGAAATGCAAGAAGACGCACCTACGAACATATTCATGGAATACTATCAAATGAATCTCTATGAGGCTAATCTACAATGGAAAACATTAGAGCAGAGGTTGAATGCCAGTTTGCAAATGTTCAATGGCATTTACTTCCTGCAGCAAAAAGGAGTTCTTCATAGAGACCTAAAGGAGATCAACATGCTGGTGGACAATAAGAACAACCTCAAGATGATAGATTTTGGCTCAACTTGCTAAATTTACCAGGAAAAACCTATTCCTGGAACCTTCTCAGCTATCAGCAAAGAACGTACCTGTCTATTTATTCAGTTCGATCAACAAAATATTATTTTTACCCCTTTAGTCAGCTTCAATCTTAATATCCTATGATTGCCAATAAATATTCCAGATAGCAATACGAGCAAGCCCAAACCTTCGATGTATATTCTGCAGGAACAATTCTAACCAATCTCTACAGACTCAACGATCAACTATTCGATACTATTTATCACCTACATCTCAACTTTCTCGCAAGCAAATGCCATTAACGTAATCCTGAAGACAGGTACACTCCATAAGAAGCATTTTGCTATATTTATACTATCAATGAGCTGTTCAATGCCTTCAAAGCTTGGCAAGTGCCTGCAACAAAATACGATAAACCTGAGCCCAAAATTATATCTTTGGAGGGGCTCATGGGATGATTTATTTTAATGTGTTATGTTGAGGAAGCACTGACTAAATTATCAGAAGGCATCGGTTTTTCGCACGACGATATTAAGAATTTTCTCGTTGTTTGGGTTGCCTTTAGCAGCCTACTAGGGAGTGGGTGGTCTAGCGTAGTCGGCTATCGTGCGCTAGGGGTTCATTATTTTCCGTTTTTCTTTGACGAATAGGAAGATGGCTTCGGTGGGCCCCATTTTCGTGGTTCTTTTGAGGTACTCTTCAAGGCAGAGGATCTTGGTGTCGAAAGGAAACTTGATCTGGAGTCGGGTTTTATTGATTTCGATATATACTCTGATAAGCTCTTTTTTGGCTGGTTGATTGTTCATGTGTCACACTTAAAGAATTATATTATACATTAGACTTGAAGAGCTATAGAATAAACTTCCAGCGAGTAGCACATACTAGAGCAATATCAATAAAATAAACATCTAACTCGTTGCTGGATCTCTACTTTTGGCCCGAAAATAATGTTCTTTACTCTGTCATGTATATTCTTATCTGGGTACACTCTTGCCATTCTTCGGCGTTCCTAGGTCTACCAGTCATCAACTTATGGCTAGGTTGGCAATGTTTAAGAAGGTTGTGTGAGACTAGGAGGGTATCTTTCTTCTTTTTAGACGTTATTTTTAACCCAATTAGCCATATAGTCTCTTGCTCCTTGATAAATATGTTTGAGTTGTGGTTGCTTGGCAATTTCTCGGATGACTTTGATTGAGCTTGATTTTGTTCTGCTAATTCTGAATTTTTGGCCTCTTTCTTCTTGTTTTTTGTTCAGATTTTTGGTTTTCTCTTGTTTGTATATGAGGAGAATGAAGTTGAAAGTCTTTTGGTCAATATATGAAGGAAAATTCGTCATTTAGAGGATGTGATCGTATTTTGCCATTTAAGCTAAGACGGGCCTAATTCCTTAGGGCATAAAGAAGCCATGCTGACTGATACTGACCAAAAGAGCAATCCATTAAGTCAACAACACATCAAGACTACTCTTCTCATTTTTCAACTATTTTTCTATCTGAAGTAGTTCAGCTCTTATCAATTCAATATCTTCTTTAAGATATTGAACTTGCGAATTATTATCTTTAGGTTTCCATATTTTAGCCTTTTGATGCTGCATGCTTTGCATTAACTGATTCATGTTTGTTCTTTTGATCTATTCAAATCTTTAGTGGATCTCTCGATATTTATCTTTGCTTAACTTAGTCAGTCTATCGATAATTTTAGTGTGATTTTCCTTCTTTCTGTTGATCAGCTATCTGATGGTATTGAACTATCTTGAACATTAGTTGGCCTGCTCCATTATAACTTTGTCTTTCACTAGTTCCATTCTATGCTAAAAGTATGGCCAAAGTTTGTTTTCTGTTTGTTTCGTACTTGAATCAGGTAAATTGTTGTCAGGTTCAGCTAACAAATACGAACATCTTTTCAAATCGTTTGATAACATTTGTTATAGCTTGACCTGTCGTGCAAATTCATCCGTTTAGCCAGTTTCTTTTGCGGGTTTGGGCTCCTTCTTTAAAGTCTAACTACATGGGGCGGAGACTAAGAACTCTTCTGCGATTGCGGAACGATGACTGTGTCCTAGAGGCTAGAGATGAGGGAGAGGGTGATGTTCGCATTCAATAAATATAATTGGCTAATTCAATATGAGTGAAAAATGATAAAGTTTTGAGAGTCATATGTTAGGAAAAATATTAGAAATTAATCTCTCGATCATATTTCCAGTACAGTTAAATTAAATCCTGGATATTAATAGTCTACCTTTGCTATTACTTTTCTTCATTGATTCTAGTTTAGTACAACCCTTTTTATTTTCCTCTGAGAGTAGTAAAGTGTTTTTCTTCATTTTATTCCTTATTCTTTTTGTCGGTCACATTGATGGTGTTTGTTTGCAATGAAGATCTCTGTCATATAACTCCTCTTCGGCATAGAGAGAGTTTACTTGTTGTTTAGAGATCGACCAATACTTTCTGATTGTATTCATCTATCTCCCCTTGTTATTTTTTGATTATGATTATTCGAGGAAAATAGTCACTCAAATTATATTAATGCTTAATTATTAAAATGCTACCTAGATCCATCAATAGTCTTGGAAGGAGGTCAGTCTTTTAAGCCGAGATTTAGCAAAATCTCCAATAAATGCTTCACGTCCATAGCTTCCGTAATCTCTTTCTAGTCCAAAGGAGCCAGGCCTTGATCTGTTTTCATCGTAGTTGGCAGAAAACCTGGTGTAGTTGCTAGTCTGAGGGGGGGTTTGATAATCTTGGTACTTTCTTCGGATCTATTGAATTTTCTTGTCGATATCAGTGACAGCTGATGTGGAGGCTGTATCTGGTTTATTTTGGATGTTTTCGAGAGGATTGAATTCGCTGATTCTTCTCGAATAACCTCCGTACTCATGTCGGCTATCTAAGAGCTATCCTCTCTCGATATTCATTGAAGTTGTTCTTTTTGTTCGATACTGTCCCATTTATGATGAGGGACGTTCCTGATAACTTTCTATTTTATTCATTTAAAGAGGAACTGGAACTTCAGGATTTTTTCTGTGAGAAGAGAAGGATTGATTTTTGTAGTTTTAGTATTTCGAAATAATGGCCTATATTTACGGACTAGGAGCATATTTTTTTGTTGGAGAAGAAGACAAAGGACAATCTCTGCTGATATTTTTTCTAGAAGGTGACGAGCTCATTGACTTGACCTCCTGACTGTTTTGTTCTCTTTCAAATTTTTTAAGATGATGAATAAATCCATCATTGGGATGGATGATTCTTCTCCTGCTCTTGACAGTATCAAAGGCTCTCTGGAAAGAAAGCCCTTTGTGTTTGATCAAGTATGAGATGACAAGAGAAACAGAACGGGATACCCCTGCCAGACAATGCACCATTATGTTGGTTCTTTGGAGACAATCATGGATGAAGTTGGCAGCTTGATGGAAGTACTTGCTGATGTCACAGGATTAGTGATCATTAGCAGGAACATAGAGAAAGTAAGGAACGTCATGTTTAGGGTGTCCTAGTTCGACTCCTTTTGCTGCGGTGAGGACAGCCTTTATTTGTAATCCTGAGTGAGAGTAGTGGTACTTTTAAGGTTAGGTAGGTTTTGAGCGGCTTCTAGATTTCCGATGTAGAGCCCTCCCTTTCCATCTACGGGGTCAAAGATGCAGGAGTAGTCTTAGGGGTAGACTTGCTGGGTCATTTTCGAAATAATTTATAATGAGGAAGTATAATTTTTATTGGATTTATCAAAATCCTATCATTATAACTGTCTTACACCTTATATTCTATTTCCTCATCCACAACATCCGATCTCCTTGGTTTTGTTAATTTCTTCCATTGTTATAATCATTTTTATAATGAGTCGCAAACTGAAGTTCAAGATCATTTCCTGTAGCTCAGACTAGCAGGAACATCCTGTCTCATCTCTTCTCTTTGCTGCTCCGGAAGGTTGGCAAACACGTCGCTTTTGCACCTATCCTCAAGAGATAACTCTCTAGTTCTATGGAGTCGTCAATGTTAGAAAAATATAACTCGTATCACATCACTCTAAAATATCGTCGCAGGTTGATATTTTGTACTATGTGCCTGTTGGGAACCAAGAGCATCGTTTTTACAAATATGGCTACCTGCAGTTCAGTAGAAATGAGGGAGGTAACTTCAGGGAACAAAAAACCATCAACGTTGACATCAATTGTCTCTACTTACGTTTTCTATTTCACAAGCCGCATCCAAGTAAGGAAAATTTCTTCTCACAGGTTGGTCTGTTAGCTCTGTCAGTATATGGCAATGAGGCTCCTGAGGTTATGATGCGAGAACAGCAGCAGGAGTAAGAACAAGAGCAAGAGGAGAACTACAACTAGTAGGCAATAAATGAGGAAGATTAGGCATACATCGAAGAGAGAGTATCAAAGTTGATGGCAAAGAAGGAGGAAGCAATAGCCAACTAATAGTATGAAAATGCTGGATACTACAAGAACACGATAGCGTTAATTCAGCAAGTAAAGCAGAAGCTAAGATAAAATAGAGCCAGAATCAATCGAGCTCTTGAGAACGAAGACTATTAAACTGCCAAAGCTATAAAGGAGTAAATTTCAAAGCAAAAAGAATAAATTGACCAGATATTGGAAGATCGTGATTAAGGTGAAATTGATCCTGAGTTAGAAGAAAATTAATTTGCTTAAATTCAAAGATCAGAACCTGGGAATGAATTCATGGAAAATAATCTCAGTCATTCTAGACATTCACATTCGATATCGAGAATATCTCAAAAAATAGCTCAATCTAGAGCAATCAATCAACCCTCAATCGACAACTATGATGAAAGAGTTATCCCCACCCTCAGACCAGGTCATGTTAAAACAGAGCCTGACTAAGCAGCAGAAGAAAAACCCAAGGCTCCTCCTCCAGTTTAAGAAGTTGAGGGGAAGTACATCAAAGATGCAAGCATCATGCAAGAGCATTTCGATGAAGATACAGTAAAGAAATTCTTTTCGGCTCATTGGCAACACAACTTAGATTCTTTGACCACCATACACGATAGTATGGCGACTAAGCAAAAAGATCCTAGTTTGATAAAATGTCTGATAACTGTTGTGAAATATAGTTCAAAACAGGTGAACTTTCAGGTATCTCTCCAATCTTTAAAAATATTTCTGGAAACCCTCAAAATAAACAATGAAAGTCAGGCTTTGGCCAAGGCAGGTGAGCAGCACAACGATTTATAAGATATAGGGAAATAGGTCATCAAGAGATTGTCTGATAACAATGTCAAGATAAAAACAGCATCCGAGCAGGTATTTGCCCAGATGAACAGTTCGTCTCTATATGGGGTATAGTTCTGCAGTCATTTGCTGGCAAAGTACAAAGGAAAATTAAGTGCCAGACAAATTGCAGTTAGGTTGAATTTACTCACTAAAATGATTGATCAGTATGGATTAGGAGGAGTCAATGGAGTGCCAACATCGAGTTTGGATTTTGCAATCGAACATGTCAACAATCCAGCAGAATAAGCCAGAAAGCTCTCAATAAATCTTCTAGCGACTGCCTACAAGAAAGATGCAGCGAGAACATAAGGCAAGATGTCAAACCTGAAGGAAAGCATTCAGGACATAATCAGAGAGGGTGGAATGACCAATTCTATGGTTAAGCAAAAGAAGAAATGATGAGTATATTTTGTTTATCAGTAACTTTGTAACTTATATCCATATGGAGGATAACCTTGCTCTCAGTTCAGCTCAGATCCAATACTTGAAAATAGGTCCTAAAGTTGGCACGTCTCAAAGCACCACTAAAAAATTGCAGGAAAGTCTTAATAGGTACAACTCTTAACATACAGATTCGATTTCGAAGGTTCTGAGTCATCTAATAACCTGGCAAGTATTTCCAAATTTTCGTATGGAAATTTCGAAGGCACTGTCAGCAATTTCGGTGTGTTGTTGCATAGAAATTTTGTGGGAACAACTACCTTGCATCAGTCTCAGAAATTTGGAAAAATAGCTTTAGCCATCGATAAGGTTATGCAGGATGAGAAGGACAAACATATAGAAGCCAGAAAGATCAGTCAGAATAAGACATTCGTCGATCCTCGGACTACTCTTAAGGCTATTCACGAGCATAATGGGCACAAACTTCTTGTTACTCTCAAATCATTCGCTATAGAATCTCAGCAAACTAAACGCATCGTCTAAACTCTTCCCCTGGCCTATCTCAAGCTGATAACCACCCATGTCAATAGTCACAAGTTAGTCAAAACTGTGGAGAACGCTATGCGTTCTTAGGGCAGTAACATGGTAATGATAGATTACGACAAGATGGAGAGCAAAGTCAGCCCAATGCACAACAGCTAAGAGATGTACTAAGGCGAATTTATTTTTGAGAGAAACGGACAGCAATTCAGCATCATTCTACCATATGTTTAGATCTATCATTCGGAATCGGATTTTCGAGTGTGTTGGAATATCACCAACAGAGACATCCTGGACATTCTGGATAGCGACTTCGAAAATGTGGAGAGTATCATGAACAAATATGCTGACTTTGGAGCTTTTGAAAGATATCTGGAGGAACATCAAAGTAATAGAACTGGACAGCAATCTTCTGAAAGAGCTGCTGCTAGCAGTGAAAGACCAGATAGCTGATATCTGATGATTTTAGCTCTGACTCTTTAATAATTTTATGATCAATAATTCTAATCATCTCAAAAAATACGCCAGTACCGAACATACAGAGCAAGCCTAACCTAGATTGTTTGCCATTGGTAATCTTGAGCACACCATAAATCCCGACAACTTCGTAGAAAACAATGATCGATGCCATTGCGATCTATGTACAAAGGAGAACATTATTGACTAAAAAATTTAAGACATTAATCTATTTGAAGTTAAAAGCAAGGCATCTTCAATTTGGTTGAAGAGTTTACTAGATGGGCTTTGTCTTTCTGGTGCCAAAACTCTCAAAATAAATTTACCTGATTTGCTATTTGTTGTCGGTTAAAGTTTTGAGACTTTTCAGACCAACAAGAAAAATGGCAGACTTGTAAAGCTCTCAGGCACAACACCACTTAAATCTCTCTATTCAACTATTGTCCGTTACAGAAAGGAATACAAATACATGCTTGAGCTGAACTTCAATGCAAAACTACTATAAAGCATCGATCCAGAGTTCATGCATCTGAGTTATTTCGATAAATTCGTTCCAACTCATTTCCATGACGGAATGAATGACATCGAGGTCCTGAAGTAGAATAGATCTCAGTTCAAGAGATATGTGCTGCACAAACATAAAAAATATGAAATACAACAAATTGAAGAGCATAAAATGCATGCCAAGGAATTATTTTGTATTGTCAAGTATACAGATGGTAATTGCCGGTTGTTTACACAGGTGGGATTTGAATTGTATATGTTGGGATCTCTCGCAAAAATGCAGGAAGAAGTAGTCTTTGTACAAAACTATCTGAAATATAAATTAGAAACTCAGGCTATCTATTACTCTTAATACACACTTACACAGCACACAACCCTTACTACACTTGACAAAAAAGCATAAAATTAAGTTATGGTACTTCTTGGAGCACTTTCCAAGTATGATTAAGGCTTCATTGATCCTGATACAATAGACTAGATCAGCAATTATTTGATGCTGAACCAACCTCAAGAGTATGTAGATCTGATGACACATAAAATAGTCCACTACCTCAACATGACCTCTCGTATGTATATCGACAGAATCAAGATAAAGTGGATCATGAACGATCTAGGAAGTATTTACTTGCAGTAAATCATGTAATTTTAGATGAGTGAAGTCCCCAGAAGGTTGATAAGATATCGAATGCCTCCTAAAGGATAAGCTATGGATATTGTTACTAATACCAACAATTTTGGAGAGTTGTATCTCGACATGAAAAAGAGGAAAAATATCAATACAGTAAGGATCAAAAAGATGATAACAGGCAAACCTGCAGATTTTGTGTTGGACCTGATGCACCTCTAATAAAAATCATAACAAAAATAAGATGAGCTAGGAGAAGATTAGGAAAATAGATATATGGAGTTGTATTTCAGAAATAAAATGAAACAGAATCACACGATCACCGCTCGAAATCGTACAAGAACTATTGAAAATATACAGCCAAGAACAGTGAGAATGAAAGGAAAAAGATAGAATAAATAGGGAAGAAAAGTCAAATCTAGGTATATCTCAGCTGAAGCCAAGGGTAAAGGAAACCGATCCTGTACTTTGGAAGCCTATGCCAGACCTGAACAACACATCAAGCAAGAAAGAATACAACTAAATTTTAGTAAGTACTTCACTATTGATGGGGATCTAAGAGATTAGGAGCCCCAAAAACCAAACACGAGCAGTCAGACCACCCGATCCAAACCTGCAAGAATGTCCCTCTAAATGCCACCACCACATCAATCTCGTCGCTACAGTTTATCCAAGCACAAAACAACTGCATTTTCACACAGAGCTGGAAGTTCAGGATTGAACTGATTTTTTATTACTTTCGATTCCTTAAATGCAAAATTTGGCCTATTTGGGAATGCATTAATTTTATTGAAATGAGAAGGAGATATTCACAGTCTCACCAACCTTAAAAACCATTCATAACAAGCTATCACATCTGCTAAGTACCTTTACCTTACTACAACCCACTATAAGATCCCCACCTGAGAGGATATTTCTCCTCGAGAAAGAATCACAAGCATATCAATGAAATGGGCCTGGTATATCACCCCCGAAAGTAATACCCTTACTTCTAGAGAAGAAGCAAAAATTATCATAAGCATCTTAAGG
>Ga0100379_10005935_pt1 | contig 10406 bp, 10 predicted proteins | sample CryGeymeta201503_FD_80418 | JGI IMG/M metagenome (GOLD analysis project Ga0100379, IMG submission 80418) | Groundwater microbial communities from Crystal Geyser aquifers in Utah, USA - Crystal Geyser metaG 2015-03 | ecosystem: Environmental > Aquatic > Deep subsurface > Groundwater | place... | reverse complement strand
GAGCAGCAAGCGGCTTAAGGTCTCAATCCTCTATCTACCGAGGTTATGATTTCTACCTATATGAAAGGACAGCGTCCGGTATGTGGAAACCCAGGTCTCAATCCTCTATCTACCGAGGTTATGATTTCTACATAAGACCGTCTGCCGTGCGGCGTATCGTGCTATAACGTCTCAATCCTCTATCTACCGAGGTTATGATTTCTACTGGTTCCTATTTTTACACCCTCCAAGCTGCGGGTCAAGGGTCAATTGCGCTAACCAAACATGGGTTCGCTAGTTATCCTATGCAATTCGTTTACTGTATGGGGTTATCAAAGAGCATACTCTTTACATAGCTGCTGGTCATCCTAGACACAGCCGCTATTTTCTCGTTTGCGAGCGGGAGGCTGCTTTTTACCTCTTCTTGAGGTTAGCGCAGCCACTTTTTTGCATAGCGCCTTCCCTTGCTCATTATCTACCAGCACTTATGAATAACTGCCATCTCATAGAGCCTTGCGAGCGGGATGGTGTTCTATTTGTGCTGGTAAAGAGCGCTGTTATCTAAAGGTCGTAATTACGACTTAGCTCACCTATTCGCCGCAGACGAGCCAAGTCCTTTTATCTTCTTAATAATTTGTGGTCTCATGAAGGGATTTTTATACGGTTATTTAACGGGATATGTGGGTTGCAGTTACTTCTTAAACCTGTATCCAACATTGCGCACGGTCTCGATCAAAGACTCGTGACGGCCTAATTTGGCACGGAGGCGCCTTATATGAACATCCACGGTGCGGGCGCCGCCGTAGTAGTCGTAGCCCCAGACGTTGCTTAAGAGCTGGTCGCGGGTATAGACTCGCCCTCTGTTGGTTATAAGGCAGCGCAGAAGCTCGTACTCTTTATAGGTGAGGTCGAGAGGCATGCCGTCTATCGCCACTTCGTAGCTGTCGAAATTGATAACCATCCCATCAAGGGATAGGATGTTGTCGGATGAAGACATAGCGGTTGCGGACTCGAAGTTGCCGCGACGCATTTGTGCAAGTTTAAGCCTGAGGTTTAGCTCTGAGACTTCGTACGGATAGAGCAAGACATCATCGACCCTTGAGAGGAGCGCATCGTATTCGCTCCCAGCGTCGTTGATGATGACCAGAACGATGTTGCTAAGGCTGTTTTCGATCAGCTTTTCCAGGTCGCGGTAATCGAGGACAATAATGTCTGACCCCTCGGTGTTTGCGGGTATAACCCGGTAACCGAGGGTTGCCAAATCAATAAGAAGTTTCTCTTTTAGTGTAATGTCTTGCGTTATTACAGATGCTGTTTTCAATAACTTCGCCTCTCGGGAGGGACGTTCTTAATTTGCGCAATTTACTTGAGTAAATTGCGCAAATTAAGAACGTCCCTCTCATAAACCTAGTATGCGTATAAATTGCCGTACGGCCTGTGCGATACGGCTTTGATTTTTATGAAATCGCCTTTCAGTATCTCGGCTGCGTCCAGACCTACCTCTTCGGCAAATTCGCCGACGTACTTCTTAATGGTTTCGCGATCTTTATTGTCCGGATCGAGAACCGCAACCTCTTTTCCAAGCTGGTAGTCCTCGAGTTTGCCGCGGACATAGATAACGCCGCCGTGCATGCCGGTTGCGAAGTAGTTGCCGGCGATCCGGTCTTTGCCGTTGTGGCCGACGTTAAGGCCGAGTAAAATCACCGTGCCTCCGGCCATATACTCGCCGAAGAAATCGCCCGCCATGCCCCCCACGACCATTACGGGTATTTTATCTTTATATTCCTTCATGTGGATGCCGACACGGTAGCCGACGTCGCCTTTTACGAAAAGCTTGCCGCCGCGCATACCGTAGCCGAGAACGTCACCCGCATCGCCGTGGATAACGATCTTGCCCTCATTCATAGTATTGGCCACATGGTCCTGCGCGTTTGCGTAAACTTGTATTGTCGGGCCGTTCATAAACGCACCGAGATCCGCCCCGGGCACGCCATCTATGGTGATGTTGACCGGGACGTCGATCGCGTCGCCGATATAGCGCTGCCCGTTAACATTTACTAATTTTATTTCGATCTCACCGTTTTTGACGGCTTCCCTGATCTGTTCGTTAAGCTCACGATAGTGCAATCCCTTGGCGTCTATAACGAATTCTTTTGTGCTTACCGTCATTACGATACACCCAGCCTTTCTTTCCTCAGTTCAACCGGGAAGTCGATGTACCCAAAATCGTTGGCCAACAGGCGGTCGCGCATATTGCTGACATCGATCCGGTCGCGGATAAGGCCGGTGATAAGGCCCGCCCTATCGATATTGCCGACCATGACCGCGCCGACTACCATGCTTCCCCGTAAAACGATCTTGCGATAGGTGTCGCCCTCGACACTTGAGAGAACTTCGAGGTCGTCGGACTCGGTATTTGAAAGCCCTGCGGTAACCACCGGCACTCCAAACAGTTCAATCGAGTTTACGGCCAGGCCGCCTTCGAACTCACGGTCGACCCCGGCCATGTTGAATCCGGCGATTTTGCCCTGGATGTAGGCGTTCGGCCAGATCGGCATAACGCGTTTGCCGCCGTTTAAGTAATCGGGGCCTTCTGTGACATCGCCTGCGGCGTAGATATCCGGTAGATTTGTCCTCATATGGTCGTCGACGATGATGCCGCGATTTACCTCAACACCGCTTTCTTTTGCAAAGCCGGCATTGGGGATAACGCCGATGGCGACGATAACCGCGTCGCAGTCGAGCGCCTCGCCGCTTTTCAGCTTTACGCCGTTGACCAGGCCCATATTGTCACCCAGTATCTCTTCAACAGTATCTTCGGTGATGATATTTACTCCCGCTTTTTCAAGCGCGCCTTGAACGATTGCGCCCGCATCGGTATCCAAAACGGCCGCCATAACGCGGTTGGCAAGCTCGACGACCGTGACTTTTACGCCTCGGTGGTGCAGGCTCTCGGCCGCTTTGAGCCCAATCAGACCGGCCCCGATTACAACGACGTGCTTCAGCTCCGGCAGCATCTCTTCGATATGCTTGGCGTCATCCATTTTAATAAAGGTCATGACTCTGCCCAGCTCAAGGCCCTTCATCGGCGGCACGAACGGGGTGCCGCCGGTGGCGATGAGAAGCTTGGCGTATGCGATCTCCTCGCCGTTATCGAGCTTGACCGATTTCTTGGCCGGGTCGATTGCGGTAACCCTTTTACCGAGCATTGCGGTTACCCCGTTTTTCTCATAAAAGCTCGGGTCGCGATAGCCCATCATGTCCTCTTTTACTTGGCCGGCTAGGTACTCAGAGATCAGCGGGCGCGAATAAACCGAATACGGTTCATCCGAAATAACGGTTATCCTGATTTCTTTATCTACTTTGCGTATGGCCTCGATGGCGCCGACCGCCGCCACCGAATTGCCGATAATTACGTAGCTCACTTTATCTCCTACCTCTCCTCATAAACTAACGCCTCGTTCGGACACATCTCGACGCAGGCGGGTGTTTCACGGTCCGGGCACAAATCGCACTTGGCGATTTTTCTTCTTTCAAGGTCGCGCTGCGGCGCCCCGTGCGGGCAGACCAGCACGCACGTCCAGCATCCGACGCATTTCGCCTCGTCATGGACAACCCTTCCGCTTTCGTCCTTGGTGAGAGCGCCCGTAATGCACGCCTCTACGCACGCCGGCTCATCACAATGACGGCACTGCAAGGCGAACGAGACAGGCCGTAACTCTTCGACCAACACGCGCGCCATCGGCCTCGGAAACTCTTTCTTGTGCGCCTTAATTATATTTTTGGACTTGGAATGCTCTGTGCGACAATACACCTCGCACAAACGGCATCCTATACAAACCTCTTCCTTCGCGTAAACCCTTTTCATCTAATCCTCCACCTTTATGCCATCGGCGATCCGGCAACCTGGATTCCGAGAACATCCATCTCTTCTTTGCTGAGAGCAATGCCTCTCAAGTGCAGCCTGTTACCGCGCAGCGACTCGATTGCGTTAATGCCCATACCACCGAGCATCTCGGATACCTCGTGCGACCAGCCGCGTACCAGGTTGTACAGGCGCTGTGCCGCGATTTCCGGGTTAAGACGCTTCTCGAGATGCGGGTCTTGCGTCGCGATACCCCAGTTACACTTGCCCGTGTAGCACTTCTGGCAGACGTGGCATCCCATCGCGACCAGTGCCGCCGTGCCGATATAGACGGCGTCGGCTCCGAGTGCGATGGCCTTGATGACATCGGCCGAGTTCCTGAAACCGCCCGCCGCTATGACGGATGCCTTGTTGCGGATTCCTTCCTCGCGAAGCCTCGTATCCACCGCAGCGATTGCAAGCTCGATCGGGATACCGACGTTGTCGCGGATCATCGTAGGCGCCGCGCCTGTACCGCCACGGAAGCCGTCGATTGCGATAATATCGGCGCCCGCGCGGGCGATACCGCTGGCGATAGCCGCCACGTTATGAACGGCCGATATCTTAACCGATATCGGTTTTGTATATTCGGTCGCCTCTTTGAGGCTGTAGATAAGCTGGCTCAGGTCCTCGATCGAGTAAATATCATGGTGAGGGGCCGGCGATAAAGCGTCCGAGCCGACCGGAATCATTCGGGTCTCGCTCACCCGGCGGCCGACTTTCTCGCCCGGCAGATGGCCGCCGATACCCGGCTTGGCTCCCTGCCCGATTTTGATCTCGATCGCCGCAGCGGCATCGAGGTACTCGCTGTGAACGCCAAACCGACCGGACGCGACCTGCACGATCGTGTTCGGTCCGTACTGATAAAGGCTCTTGCTGAGACCGCCCTCACCGGTGTTCCAGTAAGTGCCTAGCTCTTTGGAAGCCATCGCAAGCGCGACGGTCGCGTTGTGGCTGATGGCGCCGAACGACATTGCCGAGAACAGAATCGGCGTCTTCATCACCAGGTTTGGTGCGATTTTGGTCTCGATGACCGGCTCGCCGTTAACCATCTTAATCTGAACGTTGTCCGGCTTGCTCCCCAAATATGTGCGAAGCTCCATCGGCTCACGCAACGGGTCGATTGATGGGTTCGTGACCTGGCTTGCGTTAAGCAGGATGTGATCCCAGTAAATCGGATACGGTTTTGGGTTACCCATACCGGTTAGAAGCACTCCGCCGGTCTCCGCCTGTTTCCAGATGTATTTCTGGGTCTCGGCGGTCCAGTTGGCGTTATCTTTAACAAACGGCTTATTGTCTCTTATATAGAGTGCGTTGGTCGGGCAAAGGCTCACGCAGCGCTGGCACGCGACACACTTCTCGTCCTCGCTGTAGACCTCGCCCTCCTCGTCAAACTTATGCGCTTCAAACGCACACTGGCGGACGCACACTCCGCAATTAATGCACTTGTCCTTGTCCCGCTCTATTATTACTTCGGGTAGCTGGTATGTCTTCATTTAAGCCACCGTCTCCTTAACCTTAGCCTTAGCCTTAACCTTTGCCTTGCTGTTATTGTTAACCGGATTTTTAAGCCGGCCGATAACCGGCTCGCCGGCCTTCGGGTTCCAGACTCTATCGAGTTCGGGCGATATCTCGCGAATCGCCGCCTCCTCGCTCGCAATGTAGAGCATGTCGTCTTTTCTCGCTGCGATCATCGGGCGAAGCTTCACGCGGTCTGCCAGGCCGATCATGCCGTTGGTGTGGCCGACGATAAACGCGAACGGCCCGTTGAGCAAGATGCTGCCGTAGACCATCCTAAGCTTCTCATAGACGTCCGCCATCGGGTCGCCCTTCTCTTTCATGCGATCGATCTCATCCCAGAACGGCGCGCTGAGCACCTTGCATGCGATCTCGACCGGCAGTTTATGTTTTCTTAACAGGAGGTCGAACGCATACGCACCCACCTCTGTGTCGGTAAGCATCGTGCATTTGTAGCCGAACATCTCAAGGTAGCGCTTATTGATACCGTATGAGGAGATCTCGCCGTTGTGCACCAGCGCCCAGTCAAGGATCGTAAACGGATGTGCGCCTCCCCACCAACCGGGAGTGTTGGTCGGGAACCTGCCGTGACCGATCCAGGTATAGGCTTCATACTCGTCGAGACGATAGAACCTGCCCACGTCTTCCGGAAAGCCCACCGCTTTAAAAGCTCCCATGTTCTTGCCCGACGAGAAGATAAACGCACCCTCGACTTTCTCGTTGATGTGCATAACCGCGTCGATTACAAAATCCTCTTCACACGTATCGGTAGTGCACCTATCCGCTTTCGGGGTCACAAAATAGCGCCAGAGCAGCGGGCTTTTTCCAATCCCGGGGGTCTTTCTCGTTGGGATAGTTTCTTCGCTGTCGATTTCAAAGCGCTCATCAAGCAACACATCCGTGGCCTCTTTGGCCCTTATGTCGTCGTACATGATGTGCAGCGCATAAAACTCTTTTTTATGCGGATAGATACCATACGCGGCAAATCCGCCACCGAGACCGTTTGCGCGATCATGCAGAACTTCCATTGCGCGGATAATCGGCTCCCCGCTCATCAACCTGCCGTCTTCGCTCATCATACCGGCCAGACCGCATCCAGATATGTTCCTGCGGTAATTTCCGCGGTACTTCCTACCTTCCAAAACCAGCACCTCCCGTTGCACGCTATCACAAAAAAACACCAACAACCTTTCGGTCAGTTGGCGCCATTGCCTTTGTTTTCAGTTGTGTAACCATTATATTAACTTCATGTTACGGTGTCAAACTTTGGGGGACGTTGTTTCCTGTGAGTCCTAACTCACTCTTCTTGAATGCTTTCTCTTAGCCTTTCACCCCTCCGTATCATCTTCGATACGGCTGATCTTGTGGCACCAAGCCACCTCGCAATCTCACTTCCGGCCATGCCGGCTTCTCTTGAGGCTTTGTAGGCAAGATACGCCCTTGCATCTGCTACTTTCTTAACCCTGGCACCACCCCTTAGTTCATCTTCGGTTACGCCAAAGCGACTGCAAGTAGACAGCAGCAAAGCGTTGAAATCAACCTTGCCTCTGGATACTTCTTCATAAGCCCCGAGTATTGCCTCAACAAAACCGCTTCCCCCTAATATCCTCTCATCATAGGTAAATCTTTCTTTCGGATATTCTTTTGGATATCCTAAAGACCTTTTCAGCCCACCGCCGGTAAGATCTGCCCTTCTTCCCCTTGAAACTCCATCTGACATGAATTCCAGGTACTTTCTCTTTGCTTCTTTCTCAGTAGCTCCAAAATGAGACAGGACGATATCTGGATTATACCAGACGGCCTTTTTATTCCCTATTAGATAAGCATGTCCTGAATGGGGGGCGCGCATAAGAGTTGACATGGACTCCACCAGGCCCGCTCTTATCGGATTTAGGTGGATATATCTTATAAGCTCCAAGAGGTAGGTATCCTGCTCGCAGATAATTGCCTTATACCTGTTTTGAAACAGGTGCCCCACCCTTTGATGTCGGCGATTGAAGTAGATAGCATAGCCGGTTAGAAGCCTTTGCATTACTTTGGATACTGGAACACCTCCCCGTAGCAGCAGAAGATGGAAGTGATTTGGAATTAGCGCAAATGCATAGATAAAAGTCGAGGTCTCTTGTAGGATGTCCCCTAAGCGGGACAAGAAAGCATCTTTGTCGTTATCGTCTTTAAATGTCTCGCATCGCTCTATCCCCCGGCCGATTATGTGGTATAGCACGCCAGGGATATCAAGCCTTGGGCCTCTTGGCATGAGTCTAAGTATCCTTTTTGCCTAAGCGTTTGCTTTTTATGCATATTAGCACAATTGTCCATATGAATAAATAGCATCTAAGATAGAGCCGATTGTATTTACGTTTAGTTTAGGACCCAGAGGAAACAACGTCCCCCTTGCCGTCCCCCTTGCCTCCCTTGTCTAACAAATTCTTAGAAGGATCTCTCCCCGGGGAACGGGAACAACCCGCCTGGTGCCCCACTCGGTTTCCATGATTACCTGCGGTTTGCCGGCCGTAACTTCGCCGATAACCGCAGCATCAACCCCGGCGGAATGGGATTGTAGCAACGCAAGCGCCTCCTCGGCTTTGTTATAAGACACTATGAACAACATCTTTCCTTCGTTAGCGAGGTAAATGGGCTCAAAGCCCAGCAGAGCGCAGCCGCCCTTTACCTCATCTTTTACCGGCAGCATGGTTTCACGGATGAGGATACCGTTGCCGCTTTGGCGCGCCCACTCGTTAAGCACCGTGCCGACGCCCCCGCGCGTCGCATCTCGAACGGTGTGCACGTCCCCTGCAAGGGGGCACAGGAGCGCCACCAGCTCGTGGAGCGGCCGGCAATCGCTCGTAACGGAACTTTGAATCGCGATGCCCTCGCGTAACGCAGTAATACAATAGCCGTGGTCACCGATAGTACCGCTGACGATTATCTTGTCACCCGGCCGGATGTTTCGCGGATGATAGTCGATTCCCTCGGGAATGATGCCGATACCGGCGGTCGTGATAAAGACCTTGTCGGCGCTCCCCTTGTCGACGACTTTGGTATCGCCGGCTACAACCGGAATTCCGGTTTCACGGGATACATCGCCAAGAGAAGTAGCGATTCGTTTCAGGTCGGCGATATCCATCCCCTCCTCGATGATGAACGATGCGGATATCGCAACGGGCTGTGCGCCCGCAGCCGCCAGGTCGTTCACGGTCCCGCAAAATGCTAATTTGCCGATATCCCCGCCGGGAAAAAACAAGGGGCTTATAACAAACGAGTCGGTGGTAAACGCGGTTTTTCCGCCGGGAAGCTCGAGCACGGCCGAGTCGTTGGCCTCTTTAAAATCGCCCCCGAGAGCTTCGTAAAAGACCTGCTCAATCAGGCGCGCCGTCATCTCACCGCCCCCCCCATGCGCCATGCGAATTTTATCCGACATGCCCATCGCCCCCGTGATAGAGAAAATATGCGGCGCATGTTCCCTCAGACGATACCATGCACGGGCCGACCGGATTCTCCGGCGTACAACGCTTAGCGAAAAGCGGGCATTGCCGCGGTTTGATAATCCCCTTTAGGATTTCTCCGCAGCGGCATCCCGGATGTAGTTTAACTTGTATTTTCTCGATGCCAAGCTTTTGAGCTGCATCGAACTGCTCGTAATTTTTGCTTAGCGCAAGGCCGCTTCCAGGGATAACGCCCAGGCCGCGCCAGTCGGCATCGGCCGACGTAAAGATCTCTCGCAGCAGGTTCTGCGCAACAACATTTCCTTCCGGGCGCACCGCCTTGCGGTAGAGATTTGAAATCACCGGCGTTTCCGCGTTGATATCCTTGACCAGCTTCACGATCGCGGCCATGATCTCCGGCGGCTCAAAGCCGGCGATGGCCCCGGCGATGCCGTATTCTTCAGCAATAAACGCATATGGGGTCTCGCCGATAATGACGCTCACATGACCCGGTAAGATAAAGCCATCGATCGTAGTCGTCTCATCCTCAAGAAGCACGCGTAACGCTTCGGGGACGGTTTTATGCAGATTATAAATGCTGAAGTTGGATAGGTTCTCGGCCTTTGCCGTCTTTATGGCGTGCGCCGTGGCGGGTGCGGTCGTCTCGAACCCGATTCCTAAGAAAACGACTTCCTTATCGCCTTCTGTGCGGGCAAAATCCAGCGCCTCAAGCGCGGAGTAAACCACACGCACGTCGGCACCTTGGGCTTTCAGCTCGGCAAGGCTTCCTTCGGTACCCGGCACCCGGACCATATCGCCGTAGGTCGCCAGAATAACCCGCTCGTCTTTAGCAAGACGCATGAAGGCGTCGATATCCGAATCGGCGGTAACGCATACGGGGCATCCGGGTCCCGAGATAAGCTCCACTTCGGGGGGAAGCACCCCGCGCATACCGGCCTTTCCGATCGCCATAGTGTGCGTGCCGCAGACCTCCATCAACTTCACGGGTCGCACGACAATCTGCCGCAGCTTCTCGACCAGCAGGTGAAAATACTTTTTCTCATCGATAATGCCCGCAGCGGCGTTAAAACTGTTGCTCGTCACGCAGCAATTCCTCCCATATCTCGAGTGATGCCCGGGCTTCTTCGTCCGAGACGACATTAATCGCCTGCCCCGCATGCACCAGCACCCAGCTGCCAAGCTTGGCCTCCGGGGTGAGCATTACGCTGATTTTCCTGATATTGCCCATAACATCGATGCTCGCAGAGAACGTCGCTTCGTCTATCTCAACGATCTTCGCCGGCACAGCCAAACACATGTATGCTTCCTCCTGCAATAAATCTTAAAATAACGAACTACCGGCCCTATGTCATTCTGAGCGCTAGCAATTGTCATCCTGAAACGTTGTGAAGAATCTAGAGAACACTCACAGACTGCTGTTGCTTGTCATTCTGAGCGAAGCGAAGAATCTAGAGAACACTCACAGACTGCTGTTGCCTGTCATTCTGAACGAAGTGAAGAATCTAGCGGGCACTCACGTACTTCTGTCACTGAGTATGTCTAAGCTTTGATTCACTGTG
>Ga0100379_10005926_pt1 | contig 10416 bp, 11 predicted proteins | sample CryGeymeta201503_FD_80418 | JGI IMG/M metagenome (GOLD analysis project Ga0100379, IMG submission 80418) | Groundwater microbial communities from Crystal Geyser aquifers in Utah, USA - Crystal Geyser metaG 2015-03 | ecosystem: Environmental > Aquatic > Deep subsurface > Groundwater | place... | reverse complement strand
CTCATTTAGACAATAAATCCCCTATTCAGAATGGATTCAAAATGGCAGGCAAACCGGGAATGAAGGGTGGCGGTGGCGCTCGGCCTGGTTCGGGTCCAAAGCCCAAGCAAAAGGAAGAAAAGCTGACGATTGCCACCAATGGCAACCAGACGCCGCTTGAGTTTCTTTTAAGCGTGATGAATGACAACGAGATTGAAGACCGCTTGCGAATTGACGCGGCAAAGTCTGCTGCACAGTATGTCCACCTGAAAAAAGGTGACGGAGGCGTCAAGGACGAAAAGCAAGAGAAGGCGAAAAAGGCTAGTGCTGGAAAGTTTGGTGCGGCTCCTCCTCCTTTACGCGTTGTGAATGGACGTTGAATATTCGACGGCTTGCCTAGATTGGGCTGACCGGATAAGAACCGGAAGATCAATCATCCCGCCGCCGATATTCCCTGAGGAAGCGGCTGCATCAGTGGCTGTGATGCGTGAGTTACGCATCGTGGACGCGCCAGGAAGCCCAACAATGGGTGATGCTTGTGCTCCTTGGGTGTTCGACCTTGCCAGCGCAATTTTTGGCTCCTACGATGCCGAATCGGGCCGCAGACTGATCAAAGAAGTGTTCGTGCTGGTCAGCAAAAAGAACAGCAAAAGCACGGTGGCAGGGGCCATCATGCTAACTGCACTGATCCGCAACTGGCGGCAATCGGCGCAGTTCGTGATTCTCTCGCCAACGGTTGAAGTGGCTACAAACAGTTATTCGCCAGCGCGGGACATGGTGGCAAAAGACGAAGACCTTGATGCGCTGTTGCATGTGCAAAGCCATGTCAAGACGATCACGCACCGGGAAAGCAACGCCACCATGAAAGTATTGGCGGCAGATAGCAACACGGTTGGCGGCTTGAAAGCTGTAGGCGTTCTGGTCGATGAATTGCACCTGTTTGGCAAGGTTTCGCAAGCAGAGAACATGTTTAGAGAAGCATTCGGCGGGCTTGCATCAAGGCCAGAAGGGTTCATTATTTACCTGACAACGCAGTCAGACGAACCGCCTAGCGGCATTTTCAAGCAGAAACTTGACTATGCAAGGGCAGTCAGGGATGGGAAAGTGATTGATCCTGGGTTTCTCCCGGTGATCTTTGAACACCCTGACGACATGGTGGCAAACGGCGATTGCCTGAAGCTCGAAAACATGTGGATGACAAACCCGAACATGGGTTTTTCAGTCGATAAAGAGTTTCTGGAGCGCGAGTTCGGCAAGGCTGAATTGGCTGGCGGTGATTCATTCCGCGGTTTCATGGCGAAGCATGGTAATGTAGAAATCGGAATGAACCTTCGCTCAGACCGCTGGGCCGGGGCTGATTTTTGGCAACAGCAAGGACTGGCCGAAGGTTTGACGCTTGAACAACTGATCGAGCGCAGCGAAGTGATTGACATCGGCATTGATGGTGGTGGCCTTGATGACTTGCTTGGCATGGCAGTGATAGGGCGCGACGAAAAAACACGCCAATGGCTGTTGTGGACACACGCATGGGCGCATCCGAGCGTGATGGATCGCAGAAAAGACATTGCGCCACGCTTGCGAGATTTTGCCAATGACGGTGATTTAACCCTTGTGACAACAATTGGCGACGATGTGGCTGATGTTGCAGACATAGCAGCGCAAATGCTGGCGTCAGGCAAGCTCGACAAGGTGGGTTGTGACCCGTCTGGATTGGGTGGCATCACCGAGGCATTGATCGAAGTAGAGATACCGCAAGACAAGCTGATCGGAATCTCGCAAGGCTGGCGCATGACCGGCGCAATCAAGACGGCAGAACGAAAGCTTGCAGAAGGCGTGATGATCCACGGCAACCAGCCAATGATGGCCTGGTGCTGCGGCAATGCCAAGGTAGAGCCAAGAGGCAACGCGGTGATCATCACCAAACAGACAGCGGGTACGGCAAAGATCGACCCTTTGATGGCTACTTTCAACGCGGTGACGTTGATGTCGCTGAATCCTGAATCGTTAAACAGCATCAACGACTTCTTGAACAATCCAATTTATACCTGATCGCTTATGGCATTTTTACAAAACCTTCTCGGCTGGTTTGGCCGTGGCGGTGCTATGGGCGAACACAAAGGCACGCAAAGCACCGGGCCTAGCTCGGCGCTGGTGTCTGATACTGGAAACATTGGGCCGGACGGCGCATTGCAGATCAGTGCGGTGTGGGCTTGCATCGACCTGCGCGCCAGCACCATTGCATCGCTGCCGTTCTTTGCCTATGAAACAAAAAATGGTGAAAAAACGCTAGCCCGCAACTCGCGTTTGTACGGACTGCTGCACGAATCGCCCAACAACCGCATGACGCCGTTTGAGTTCTGGCGGGCGATGCTTTTGAATCATGACCTGCGCGGCAATGCATATGCCCGGTTGGAGCGTGACAACAACGGCGAAGTGTTTGCCATGTGGCCCATGCCGTCAGATCAAGTGACTCCGTATGTCATGGATGACGGCACCTTGGTCTATCAGTACGTTTTGGATGACGATATTGCGGTTTTGTCTGATCAAAACGTCCTGCACATCAAGAACTTGGGCAACGGCACGGTCGGATTGTCGAAGTTGGAATTCATGCGAGCAACGACCGACGAAGCCGCAAAAGCGCAAAGCGCAGCGTCAAAAGTGTTCGGTTCAGGTGGAAAACCCACTGGGACACTGATGATTGACAAGGTATTGAACCCTGAACAGCGCAAAACCATGCTCGAGCGCTTTGCAGGCATGGCAGAAGGCAACGGATCACGACTGTATTTGCTGGAAGCCAGCATGAAATACCAGCAGTTGAGCATGTCACCAGAGGATCAACAGCTACTTGAAACGCGCCAATATGGCGTCGAGGAAGTTTGTCGATGGTTTGGTGTCCCGCCTGTGCTGGTGCATCACGCCAATGTCACGACCTGGGGCAGCGGCATCGAGCAGATTCTGGACGGATTTTACAAATTATCCATTCGCCCGGTGCTGGTGTCGATTGAGCAGGCCACCCGTAAGCGCGTCATGACACCAAAACAACGTGCAACAGGGTCGGCTGAGTTTTCATTGGATGCCTTACTGCGCGGATCACCAGTTCAACGCGCAGAACTGTACAGCAAGCTGGTGCAGAACGGCATCGCCACCAGGGCGGAATGCAGACAGTTGGAAAACCTGCCTGCAATGGCTGGCGCTGACCAGTTAACGGCGCAAAGCAACCTTGTCCCGCTAGCCATGCTTGGACAACAGACCGCATCAGGCGGCAACGGCGCAAACATCGCGCAATAGGAGCATTAAATGCTGATTAAAAAGACACTTGAACTGGCTTCGGTCGATCTGAAGCTGGAAGGCGACACGGGCAAATTTTCTGGCTACGCCAGCGTCTTTGGTGGTGTGGATTCGTATGGCGACACCATCATCAAGGGCGCGTTTGAGTCCACTTTGCGCAGCGGCAAGCCAAAAATGTTTTTTGCCCATGAATGGACTATGCCTATTGGCAAATGGATCAAGGCAAAAGAAGATGATCACGGCTTATTTGTTGAAGGCGAATTGACGCCTGGGCTTGGAATCGCAGCAGACGTTCGAGCTGCCATGCAACACGGCACCCTTGATGGGTTGTCTATCGGCGGCTATCTCAAGGCTGGCGATTACGACGAAACAGAAAACGGTCGAATTATCCGCAAATGGTCGAATTTGATGGAAATAAGCCCGGTTGTATTCCCGGCTGACAACGCTGCTCGCGTTGACCTTTCCAGCGTCAAAAACATGGCAGAGGCCGTCAACGGCATTGAAACCATTAGAGAGTTTGAGTCTTACCTGCGGGATGCGGGTGGATTCGGTAAAGAGGCGGCAAAAGCGTTGACCGCCCGCGCTAAAGAGTTGTTCACCCTGCGGGATGCTGGGGCTGGCGACAAAGAAGCGAAACAAATGGCTGAAATTCTGGAGCGTATCCAGCGAATCAGCGCATAAAGCACGCATCACCCGCAACCAGCCACCTTTTCAGGTGGTTTTTTTTCGTCCAAAGGAACCCAAAATGACCGCAGAAATCCTCAAAGCCCTCGATCAAGTCGAGGCAAAACTCACCGCCATGTCTGTCAAAGCAGACGGCGAAGCCGCAACCGTTGGCAAAATCTCTGCCGACACCAAAACGGCGCTTGACGCCATTGGTGTGCAGCAACGCGAACTGGCTGATCGCCTGTTGAGCGTCGAGCAGAGAGCCACCGCCACCAAAGAAGAAACCAGGATCAGTTCTTGGGGTGAACAGTTGATCAAGAACACCCGTTACGGCGACTTCGCTGGCGGCAACCTGAACAAGCTGCGCGTTGAAATCAAAAACACGCTCACCGGCTCAGATACTACGGTTGCACCCCAACGCAACGCCGGTATCGTCGGTGGTGCCGTGCTGCCGTTCGCCATGGAAGCCCTTTTGCCTTCCACCACAACGACCAGCAACGCCATCGAGTTCACCAAAGAAGCCTCGTTCACCAACAGCGCGGCAGAAGCGGCTGAAGGCGCTGCCAAGGCTGAATCGGCGCTCACCTGGTCGCTGGTCAACATGCCTGTGTCCACCGTTGCCCACTGGATCAAAATTTCCAAGCAACTCGCTGCCGACGCACCCGCGCTGGCCGCTTATGTGAACACCCGCATGCGCTACGGCGTGAACCAGAAGGTCGACACGCAACTGGTTGTCGGTGACGGCACAGCCCCGAACATCTCGGGCACCTACGACACCGGAAACTACACCGCACACGGCATTGCCGACGCAGCTTTGGGCACCACGTTCAAGAAGTTTGTGCTGATCCGCAAGATCATGGCCTCCCTGTACTCCGCTGGCTACCCTGCCGATGCGATTGTGCTGAACCCGGCTGATTGGGCTGCGATGGAGATCGAACTGATGACAACCGCTGCCGGTCAGACGCTCTACAGCGTTGCCGAAGGCGGTCAACCGCGCCTGTTCGGTGTGCCCGTCATCCAGGCCATTGGCATGGCTGCTGACACGCTGCAAGTGGGTCGATTCAGCGAAGCCTACATGGTTTACAACCGTGAAGGCGTGGTGGTGGAAATGTCTGACTCTGACAGCGACAACTTCACCAAGAACCTGATCACGCTGCGCGCCGAGCGCCGCCTTGCACTCGCTACGGAAAAACCCGCAGCTGTTCGTGGCGGTGATCTGACACCTATCTGAGTTTGACAACTGAAGGGGATAGCTCACAAGGCTGGCCCCTTTGTTTGGAGGAACTTATGCAAGTACAAATCAAATTCAAGCGCACCGGATCACACAGCGCCTATGGCAATTTTGCCGCTGGCGACGTGATGCGCTGCGACTCTGCTTTAGCCGAGTTCTATGTGCGCGACGGTGTGGCTCAATACACAGAAGCACCCGTGCCAGTTGCAGAGCCAGAAGCACCGGCAAAGAAGCCAAAAAAAGCCAAGTAAATGACGCTACGCCTGATCACCGCAGCCACCACTTACCCGGTGGACATTGACGAGGTTAAGCTCGCTTGTCGTTTCGATTCGTCGGCACTCGACGCTGAAATTGAGACCATGATCGACGACTGCACCAGGCTTACCGAGCACGAAAACAACCAATGTCTGATGACACAGACGTTTGAGTATTCATGCGATGCGTTTCCGGCAAAGTTTGAGTTGACGCGCAACCCGGTGCAGTCTGTGACAAGCATTACCTACGTTGATGGCACTGGTGCCACAGTCACGCTCGCAGAGGATCAATACACACTGATCAACGACGGTTTCGGCTTTGCCAGAATCACCCCGGCTTATGGTGTGGTGTGGCCGTCGGTTCGTGGCGATATAGACGGCGTCAAAGTGCGCTTTGTCGCTGGATACGCGAGCGCAGCACTGGTGCCAGGCAACTTCAAACGCCAGGTCAAGATTTTTGTCTCGATGTTGATTGAAGACCCGCACAGCCTAGACGAGAGGATGGGCGCGATAGGGAAAGTATGGTCCTGAATCACCGCGTCACATTGCAAACGAAAGTTGCCACGGTTGACACCATAGGCCAGCCTTCGACGGCGTGGACAAACACCGCTGATCTATGGGCCAATGTGAAGCATCTAAACGGCATCAGCACGATCAAGGCCGGGGCCGATACCAGCATCAGCAAAGTGTCTATCCGTGTCAGACACGGGGTGTTTAACGCTGGCCAGCGCATTGTTTACGACGCGAGCGTTTACGACATCGAAGCAGTTTTGCCTGATGGCAAGAAAACTTACATTGATCTGGTGTGTGTCAAAAATGGCTGATGTCACCGTCCAATTTGAGGGCTTTGCAGAACTTGCAAAAGCCTTGCACGAATTGCCTGAGCGTGTCGCCAGAAACGGCTTGCGTGCTGCCGTCAACGCGGGCGCAAACGTGATCAAGAAAGAGGCCATTTCAAAGGCACCGGAATTGACGGGGGCACTCAAGGCTAATCTGTATCAAAAGCAAATCCGCGAGAAGTCAGGCCCGGTGCGCCAGACGTTCTATGTCGGTGTCAAAAACGGCGTTGCCAAGTATGCCAAGACAGCAGCTAACCGACGCGCAGGCAAGGTCGGCGTTTACAAAAACGCTGGCAGCACGTTTTACTGGCGTTTCATCGAGTTTGGCACAAGCAAGATGCCAGCAAAGCCTTTTTTGCGCCCGGCGTTTGAGGGCCAGAAGGAAAATGCGGTGAAAGCCATTGGCGCAAAGCTGGATGAACGCATCCAGAAACATGCACGGGACTTGAACAAGCCATGAGCATGCAGTCTGATTTATTTGCGTTGCTCGGTGGCACATTTGGCGGGCGGCTTTACCCGTCCGTTGCGCCTTACGGCGTGACCTCTCCATATGCGGTGTACTCGCGAATCACGTCGGTCGAAGACATCAGTCTGGACACTAACGGTGGCACCGGAAATGCCAAAAACACGCGCCTGCAAATCGACATATGGGCGCTCACGCACTTGGAGTGCATCGACAAAGCAGAGGCTGTCAAAACACTACTCAACGGGTGGTCAACCGAAAACACCATCCTGAGTGAGCAAGACGATTACGAACCCGATACGAAGTTGTACCGGGTCATCATCGACATATCCATCTGGCACTTTTAGCCAGCCCGAGTTCTTAACCCGCCCGCCGCAAGCGGGTTTTTTTTCGTCCAAAGGAAACTACCATGTCTGGAATATCAGCTCAAGGCAGCACGCTGCAAATTGCCACCGGCACCGGCTCCACCAAAACAATCACCGCCATCACGGTCGGCAACCCGGCCATCGTCACCAGCGCAGCCCATGGCTTCAGCAATGGCGATGTGGTCACGCTGGCGGCCATTGTCGGCACGATGTCATCGCTCAATTCGACGGTGCATGTGGTTGCCAACACGACCACCAACACCTTTGCATTGCTTGATGTTGACACCACCGGCCTGACTTACACGTCAGGCGGTACGGCAACGTCATCCACTTACACCAAGATCAACGGCTTGTTGAACTTCAACGGCTTTGACGGTGCGGCTGCAGAGCTTGACACTACCGATCTTGACAGCACGGCGGCTGAATACATCAGCGGTTTTGTTGACGAGGGCAAATTCGGATTTGAGATCAAGGTGCTCAAGACAGACCCCGGCCAGGTATCGCTTCGTGCGGCCCGAGTCAGTGGTGCTGTGACCGGCCTGAAACTCACCCTGCCAGACGCGTCGGTGGCATCGTTTGACGTGCTGGTGAAAACCATCCCGTCAGCCGGTGGTGTTAATGCCGTGCTCAAAGGAACGGTTGACTGCAAGATCAGCGGATCGGTATCGTGGGCATGAAGTTACTGAGCAAAAGCGCTATTCTTGGCGCAAACGACCTCAAGCACGAAGACATTGTCGTTCCCGCCTGGGGGGGCACGGTCAGAATCCGCACCATGACAGGCACAGAGCGCGACGAATTCCGTGCCAGCTGTGCGACCGATGGTGGGGGTGTGCCCATCGGTAAATTCGCCGCTGCGCTGCTGTGCGCAACCTGTATTGATGAAAATGGCGACCGGCTTTTCACGTTCGCAGACATGGCGGCCTTACAGGCCAAATCAGCATCAAGCCTTGACGCACCGGCAACGGTGGCCATGCGGCTGAACGGGCTCGGCGGGACATCAATCGAGGATGCTGAAAAAAACTCCGTGAGCAGCCAGAGCGCAGATTCTGGTTCAGACTCGCAAAAGAGCTAGGCAAATCAGTACGTCAGGCGCAGCAGGAAATCGGCAGCGCAGAGTTTACAGAGTGGATCGCCTACTACCAGTTGGAGCCTTTCGGCGAAAGCATCGCAGATTTGCGGCATGGAACCGCTTGTTCCTTACTTGCAAATGTCAACCGCAATGCTGAAAAAACGCCAACGCCCTACAAGCCCGACGATTTCATTTATTGGGTAAAGAAACCCGATCAGGAAATCATTGAAATAGACGACCCGCAAGCACAGAGCGACCTTATCCGCGCTGAATTGTTTGGCATGCACCCTAAACCCGAGAAATAAATGGCAGCACTTGGATCACTTGTTGTTTCGCTAGAAGCGAACACTGCCAAATTCACATCTGGCATGGACAAAGCGGCTTACCAGTCGCAGCAGGCCATGAACAAGATGAAGCGCGACGCCGAAATGGTCGGCAAGGCATTTGGCCTGATGGCGGTTGCTGGTGCTGGAGCATTGGTTGTCATGGTCAAGTCTTCGTTGAACGCGATGGACAGCATGAGCAAGCTGGCGCAAAAGACCGGCACCACAGTTGAGAGCCTTTCGGCTCTTTCCTACGCTGCGGATTTGTCTGGTGTCACCACTGAGTCGCTGGGTAGCGCGATTATCAAGCTGTCAAAAAACATGAGCGACGCGCAGCAGGGCATTGGCGATGCCAGGAAAGCCTTTGACGCGCTCGGCATATCGGTTAATAACAGCGACGGATCGCTCAAAAACAGCGGCATCGTTATTTCGGAACTGGCCGGCAAGTTTGCCGGGTTCAGGGATGGTGCCGAAAAGACGGCATTGGCCGTGGCGATATTTGGCAAGTCTGGCGCTGATCTGATCCCCTTGCTCAACAATGGCGCTGATGGCATCAAGACGATGACAGACGAAGCCGCCAGGTTCGGTTTGGTCATGGACACACAGGCGTCAAAGGCTGCCGAAAAGTTCAATGATGACATGACGCGTTTGACCAAGACCAAAGAGGCATTTGCCAATGCGGTTACGGTGTCTGTGTTGCCTGTTTTGCAAGCTGTGGCCGATGAAATGCTACTCGCTGCGAAAGAGTCGGACGGATTTAGCGCAGCGGGCAATGGTGTCAGAACGGTGCTTGAAACCTTTGTCGTTGTCGGTTCTGAGGTGGCGTTTGTGTTTAAGGGCGTCGGTACTGAAATTGGCGGCATCGCGGCGCAGTTAGCTGCATTGGGACGTGGCGATTTTAAGGGGTTTACCGCCATCAGCGACGCCATGCGTGCCGATGCCGAAAGAGCCCGAATTGAGCACGATGCTTTCATTGCCCGTGTGCTGGATCGCAGTGCGGCAAACCCGCTGACGGCCAATTACGGCAGCAGACAGTTTGGCGGAAATTTGGGCAACGCGCCACGCATCTCTACGACATCCAAAAAAACAGGAACAGGAACAGGAACAGTTAAAGACCCCTACGCTGACGCCAACCGCTACCTCGACTCGCTAAAAAAACAGTACGACAGAACGCAGGATTTGACCACGCTTGAGCAGACGCTCAAAGATATCCAGACCGGGCGCTTGGGCAAGATCACGCCAGCGATTGAGGCCGAGCTGATATCGACGGCGAAGCTGATCGATGCGCAGAAACTTCTGGCGCAGCAAACCGCAGAGGCCAATGCGGAAGCCGAAGACTTCTTCCAGCGCATCATGTCAACTGATGACGCCAAGCAAACGCGCATCAACCAATTGTTATCAGCCACTCCGAGCGCGAATCTTGAGTCCCAACGTGCCGACATGGAACTGCTCACAAAAGAGCTAGAACAAGGCCGCATCAGCGAGCAGACTTACCTTGAAGCTGTGACAGTACGGCTTGATCTGGTGGCAGAAAAGACAGACAAAGCTACATCACTTGCAGAAGAACTTGGGCTGACTTTTACATCAGCATTTGAGGATGCGATTGTCAGCGGTGGCGACCTTAGCGGCGTGCTTAAAGGTCTTGAGCAAGACATCATGCGCATCGTCACCCGAAAGCTTGTTACCGAGCCGATTGGCAACTTTATTACTGGTGCTATAGGTTCGTTTCTGCCCAGCTTTGCAGTCGGCACCGACTACGTTCCCCGCGACATGGTGGCGCAAATCCACAAAGGTGAGCGCATTGTCCCGGCAGCGCAGAACACAGGCAAGGCGTCGGCCAACACCGTCAACGTCACCATCAACCAAACCTTCGCCCCAGGCACCACCCGTGCCACCACCCTGCAAGCCGCCGCTGACGCCAGCCGCCAACTGCAATACG
>Ga0100379_10005925_pt1 | contig 10416 bp, 4 predicted proteins | sample CryGeymeta201503_FD_80418 | JGI IMG/M metagenome (GOLD analysis project Ga0100379, IMG submission 80418) | Groundwater microbial communities from Crystal Geyser aquifers in Utah, USA - Crystal Geyser metaG 2015-03 | ecosystem: Environmental > Aquatic > Deep subsurface > Groundwater | place: USA... | reverse complement strand
GAAGCAAGGCCAAGTACCATATACACACTGTCGATGGAATTTCCCAATATTCTTACGTTCATCCCCGAACCATCTGCTTCAATTCCATCGTCCCAGCAATGCGAAATTTTATTACAATAAATATCACTATCTCTGTTAGGAAACACCAAAAAACTAAGATTTCCGAAATTTCCCATCGCGTCATTGTACATATGCTCTTTATCGGAATAAATTTCGTTGTATCTAATAATATTCTGGCCAGCAGTATTTTTTAAAGATATTCCCTGTGGACCTTGAGGATGTGTTCCCGAAACCGGCTCCAACCAGCTATTGGTATCCACGCTTGGGTGGTGTAACTTGTTCCGCTGGATGATTATATTGGATACTAAATTGTCCGTTTCAGAAAAAATTGCACTTTGTAAATTAACGCCAAATCCTTCCAGCTTTCCAGACTGAACTTCCGAACCCCATCCTGAAATATCACAATCCTCTATTACCACGTGGTTCACATTTCCAAGTGTAATACCATGTTCTACAGCCCCTTTGAGGGTTAACCCCCTGATGATAACATAAGAAGTATTTATGTGAACGCAATAGTCGTATTGCTTTTTTACATCTATGGTGAATTCCACATCCGATGCATCATACAATACATAACCTTCAAATCTTGAGCCTCCGTTCAGAATATTCAACGGTTCATTTCGTTCACCGGGTTCCAGTTTAATAGTTCTTAAAATAGTAAAAGATTCAGACATCGTTTCCTGAAAAAGGGTAGTTGTATTGCCTGTTTTTTCAAGCTCAAGTTGTATCTCGTAATTTGTTCCCGGCAACAAATCAACCAGGCTGCCCCTGTATTCGTTACTTCTCTCTGTTAATCCCTCATGACTGTTGGGATCAAACCACAACGACATCCCCTGTTTCCAGTTATCTTCGCCTGCAATCCTGTATTTTACCTTACACTCATTGTCGGCAGATGCGTCATCAGGTTTCCAGTAAACGCTTATGCAATGAAATGTTGCATAACTCTCTGTATCCTTAGCAGAGATAATGGAAAAGGTTAAAACAAAAAAAACAATAAATAAAAACTTTAAATACATAATATATTATTCAAAAACATTAATGTCGATAAACCAGTTTTCTTCATTCAGCAGCAAATTATAAATCTCCTCTCTTTTACCAACCGGGTATTTTTTTGAAACTTTTTCAGCTAAAAAAGAAGGATCGTTTCTTCTCATTGCAACTCGCATAAGATCATAAAACCGCTCTCCTTCAAAGGCAAGCTCCCGAACTCTTTCGTCTAAAATCTGTTCTTCAAGGTATAATTGTTTTTTATATAAGCTTCCTGTAAAGTCGTGATAACCTAATACCAAATTGGAGAATGGATCACGTTTATATACAATATTTTCAACCCGAATACCATCATTGGCCCCACCAAAGCCAACCCGCCCACGTACCCCGAGTTGAGCCCGGGCGATGCTTGAAGAATAATTGCTGCCATCATTAATAATATTAACAGCATTCGAGGTAAAAGATCCAATATTCCCATTTCTGTTAAAAACCCAATGGGTATATACTTCTGCAAGCCATAAATGCACCCCAGCAGCACGATAAACAATAAAATTTGCATCCTGATCAAAAACATTTTTATTCCAGGAGTATTTCCAAACAACAGTATCAGTGTCTTCGGTAACCAAATTAGCAGAGTAAAAATCACCATCTGTTTTTAATGAGAGCATTTCCCGGATATCTTCCAGGTCAATCAATTTACCATTTCGTAAATAAGCGTAAGATACTCCGTATCCGCGATGAAAATCGCCAGGTGTGCCCTTCTGATTTGGGTTTAATATTGTTTTGGAAGGAATTGATGTATTCTCAATAAGAGAATAATTATCCCAGATTGTTTCCCATTTAAGAATCGATTCCCGGGTAGGTTTCAACATATATTTATGAGGGGGCCTGGGCTCAAATAAACTTTGTAATTTATTTTGTTGTAAACTTCCTTTGTTAAACCAAAGTGTAAAAATATGTTCCCGCCGATCGATATTATTAAAAATATTCCGCCACCCAGATAATGAAAAGCTATTATCGAGCTGATATCGGTTGTTGTCTGATGACAGGTAAACTATCTTTTCAAAATATTTTGCCGCCATGGATAAATTTCCGTCGGTTAGGTACATTATCCCTAAAAGCGCCGACATTGCATACGAATTCCAGACTGTAACCTCCCAGGTGTTATCATTATTGTCGATAAAATGATTTACCCCAACTGCCTTAATTTTAGTTTCAAGCTCATGGGTAAAATAATCTATAATCAGATTTAAATTATAATACTGTTTATCAAGTGTTACCGGTTTATTATAAATTGTATCATTATTATAACCGTCTCTGCTAAAAACAATATCAACACTATCAATGTATGATTCTGTTGAATTCAGGAATTTTTCAACTTCATCAATTGTAGTCAGCGACTCATGGATAAAAGGTACTTTATCATAAATTCGGGCTGCATTAAAATAGGCCCATGCACGCATACACAAAACTTCTCCATAAAGCCTGTCATAATTAGTAATGGGACTGTTAGGATCTAAAACTTCAGGGTGTTCTCTTTGCAAAATTCTAATAAAATTATTGCAATTGGAAATTAACTTGAAAAAATTTGTAGGCGATGCATATTTATTATTCGGGGAAATACTAAAATTATATATTTCAATTAAATCAGCATCGGCATTTTCTGTTATTGTTAGTAAATCTCCCCTTAATTCCCCAAGAATCAGAATTTGTTCAACCAACTCTTGTTGCAGGGCATAGAGACCCATTGTTACAGAACGATACTCGTACCAGTCATCGAAAAGCTTGTCTGCAGTAATGTTAATTTCTTGCTCGGGGTTTAAATATTCCTTACAGGAAGAAAAAAAGATTAAATAAATAAACAAAGAAACTATTATCAATAAATATTTACCTGTATTTTTCATCTTAAAAATAATCATTACATTATAAGCCTAATTTAACACCAATAATAAATTGTCTCGGCTGTGGAGTTAGTCCATAGTCTATACCTTGGTCAATTTGCATATAAGAATATCCAAATTCCGGATCATATCCGAGGTATTTTGAAAGTGTAAATAAATTACTACCGGAGACATAAAATTTTGCGCTCCTAAAAGCAAAGAATTTGTTGGGTATGGTATAACTTAAAGAAATATTTTTAAGGCGCATGAACGAACCATCTTCAATCCAACGAGATGAAAAGGAAGTATTACCTATGGGATCGTTCCAAAGAGCACGCGGAACTTCGGTAACTTGCCCATCGTACTGCCATCTGTTCAAAACAATAATGCTTTGGTTTTTAAGATCTGCCATACTTTCATTCTGGTAGCGCACATAATTAAACACTTCATTTTTGGCTACATAGTGAAAAAATAGGTTAAGAGACCAGCGTTTATAATTAAAGGTATTGCTTAACCCTCCAAAATGTTCGGGAAGGGAAGATCCCAATATAGTTTTGTCGTAACTATTTATAATTCCGTCAGGTGTTCCGTTGGGCCCGGAGATGTCGGAAAAAATTGCATCGCCTGCAGAATACGGTACTAACCTATTGTTTACAAGTTTGGCATCATCAGCTTCATGAGATGTAGAATATACACCTTTATACAGATAACCATAGAAGCTGTTTGCGGTCTCACCTGGCATATTTACAACTTCAGCTCCTTGCACTCCGGAAATCAATTTGTCTCCTTTAATCTCTATAATTTGATTCTCTACAAATGAAATATTTGATTGTATATCCCATTTAAATAATGGCCGGTTAATTATCCGAAAAAATAAGCTAAAATCAAATCCTTGATTTTGCATCTTTCCCCCATTCTCAGGCCTAAATTCATAACCAAAATAAAACTTCAACGGAGTGTAAATAAGCATATCGCTAATTTCAGATTTATACAAATCAAAACTTGCCGATAATCTGTTTCCCCACATTGAAATATCACTTCCAAAGTTGATTTGTTTGAGCTTTTCATAAGAAAGCTCATCATTATTTACCAAAGCATGATAAAGCCCTACCGTTTCGCGGTATTTAACTGCATTATAGTAATTTGTTGCGTTTGATTCGCCAATATTGTCATTTCCGGTTAATCCATAACTTAGTCTGAATTTAAACTCTTCCAGCCAGAATGCATTCCTCAAAAAAGGTTCGCTGGAAATACGCCAGCCAAGTCCGCCCGCATAGAAAATCCCAAAAGGTTCACCTCCAATTTTAACCGTGTTTTTTGCATTATTCCCAATTCTGGAAGAACCATCGAGCGATACTGTGCCTGAAATTAAATACTTATCTTTAAACCTGTAATTAAAATTTTCATAAATCGAAACCCAATTCCAATTTCTTACTTCTCCCCCTATTTCTCTAAGATTGTTTGTGCCATCCTGCAATAATCTGTACTGATCATTTTGGTGGGCATTTTTTGTTAGTGCCCATTCCATTTCAAAATTGTTCGTTAGAAAATTAACACCGGTATTAAATGCCAAATAATGGCTATTTCCGAATGTCTTGTCAAACTTCAAATAGGTATTGTTATAAAAAGAACTTAAGGAATTATCGGTTCCTTTAGAAACATTAATCGCTTCGGAGTTATAGTAAAGTTCCATGCCTTTGTTTGGCATAAAAATTAATTCGTTTAGGGTATTATAAGTTAATCCGAATTTAGTGTTTATCGCAAGATTTTCTTTTAAAGATGCCTCAAGGCCAAGAGACGAGATCAACAGGAAACTACTATTTGACGCTTCATAATTGTCAGTAACTGCCTTCGGATTGCTAACACCAAGTTCATCAACAGAAGCTAAATTAATAAGTTGATTTCCTTCTTCGTCATATTCAAATGGGTTTAACATGGGCGACTTACCCAGGCTTGTAATAATCGGATTTGTCTGAGGTACTTTTGCAGATTCTTTCAACTGGGCATTATTGTAATTTAGAGAGACACCTGCGTCCATTTTAAGCCATGTAAATATATTCAAAAGGCTTACAAACCTCAGATTGTATCCATTGTATCCTGTATTTTTAATAACTCCATTGGCATTTATATATCCAAAGGACAGGCCATATCTGGCAATTTCATCGCCTCCTTTTACATTTATATTGAGATTTGAAAAAAAAGCATTATTAAAAATAATTTCCTGCCAATTCGTATTATGCTGATAGTCAATAAAACGATCATCCCCTGGAGAAAGGTACAAATTGGAATACTCTTCCTGTATTAGTTCTTCGTGTTTCCCTGAAGAGAATAACAGTTCGCTAACTAAAGTTTTATGGTGTTGCGCATCTAATTGAGGAATTAAATTTGATGGCGAAAGAGAATATCCGCTTCTTAAATCTAACTCGATAACAGTTTGAGTTGCCGTGGGTGCAAGTGTTTCCACCACAACTAGCCCATTAGAAGCCTTTGAACCATAAGCAGCTGTTATGACTGGATCCTTAAACACAGCTACTTTGGAAACATCAAGATTATTTAAAATTAACAATGGATTGTAAAAATATCCTTCGAGGTTAGATCCGAAAATCCCGAAAGAAGGAACAGGTATCCCATCAACAATATAAGTAGGTTGGCTTGATGAATTTATTGAATTTATTCCTCTCAGAATTGTATATGTTCCACTACCTGGATTACCTGAACGGTTCATTACATGTAAGCCGGATACACGTCCCTGCATATACTGATCAATGGTTAGCGCTGGTGAAAGCCTAATATTTTCTGTATTTAATGCTGAAAAAGATGCAACAATATTTCTTTTAGTTTTTTGTTGTGATAAAACACTAATTTCATCAAAACCTGAAGCAACATCACCCTCGGTTAAATAAATTAGTATTTCCTTCCGGTTATTTAAGAGCACCCGTTTAGTCTTATATAAGTTGGATGGTGCAATTTTCAACCACTCATTTCCTGAAAATGTTTTTACTGTAAATTCACCTGAATCATTTGTTATTGAGGGTAATTCAGGGGATCCTTCAACGGCCACGGCAACATTAGCAACAGGAACATTAGTGGAGCTTACTACCTTACCTTTTACCAATATAGAATCATTTACCTGAGAACTGACAGTAAAAATACCAAAAATTAAAAAGCCCGATATCAGGATAATTCTTTGCAATTTAACTAACCTTAGAATAAAATTCATTTCTTTTAGCCATTCGTAAAAAGAGCTGAATGGTAAGATGATGAATGGTAAAAAGTTCTTTTCAAAAGCACAAATGGTTTCATTTTTTAATCGCCTAACAAAGATTTTTTTATGGCGGATTAAACAGGGTATTATATTGTAAGTTTTTTTCATTCGTAAATTTGTGTTTTACTTTAATGTATTATTGGCTAACCATTGGCAGGTATAAAACTAATGAAATCAATTACCAGTCCATTGTCTAACACCCTGCCAGGTTCCTTATATTCTATGCGTATTTTAGCCCTACCATATTCCCGGATATTATCTACCCACATATCATATTTATTAAATCTTCCCACAGGAAGATATCTTTCTCCTGTTACACTAGTCATAATGCCCCTAAATCTGACGAAATCGTAATAATCGAATGATTTCACAAGTTCATCATTCACATAAATATCAAATACGCCACCTATATCCATGTGTGTCCCTATAACCATTGTATATTTCCTGGGGAAAAGATTTTCAGAATAAAATTCCAGACTGTATTTTCCAGAATATCCCTTTGTGAATAAAACACTTATAACAGAGTCGTTTGATGCGGAATTTATATATTCCTGTTTTGGTTCGAAATACTGGTCGTTAATTACTTTTACCTCTTTATTCCAAAAGTATTTGTTTATCCCAATTTTATCCAATAACCATTCGGCTTCAGTAATATTAGCACCCAAATAAAGTGAATCAGGAATTATAAAATTATCATAATTATAAGCGTAACCATTACTGCAAAATGCTTTTTCACTTGGAGTATAAAAAATAGGGATACTGTCTCCTAAAATATTTTTCAGTTTTAAAGTATCTAAACTTGATTTCCATATAAATTCTTCTGGTTCTAATGAATTTTCAAATACTCCTTGATTTAACAGGTATGGTACCAATATATCCTGTTGCCACCCAAACGGTATATCATTGTAATCGTTATAATCTCCACCAAGATTTTGTGCCATAACAGTAAGAGCGTTTTCATAATCCGCCCTTATTGGAAATACAATGGTGGCAGTTTTATTTCTGAACTCTGTCCGCACAGGAAAGTATAAATCTTCAAATTCGTTGTAGAGGATAGATACCGTGTCGTACACGGTATTCCCATTTTCATCATACCCAATTGGGATACTTTGAGCTTTATCAAGGATAATAGAATCTTTGCTGTCAATATACTCCCTTAGCATCGGGTTATTCAATACAAAATATTCATATAAATTTGGCAGGGGTTTGGCAACCTTCTCCAGAATATAATATTTTCCATTTTTATAAAGTTGGCTTTCCTTTAATATATTTATATCATCAAGTTTTAATTTGTTTCCTGATTTTTCAAAAACGGCATATTTTTTTCCCAGAGTTTGAATTTTTCTCTTATCAGGAATATTACCGGATTGAATAAAATGCAAAGAAAAGTGATAGTCCAAAAGCTGTTTGTCCAGAATATTTTTTCCTGTAAACTCTAAAAATGCATCATTTGTAGGAATAAATACGGTATATGGAATATCCGACTGAAAAAGAGTATCGTATTTAAACTCCTTAATAACCCGGACAAATTCCGATATTTCGTCATCGAGCTGAATGGCTTCCCAAACATTTTGATCAACTTTCTCTGGATAAACTCCATAATAGTTGTCCCAATCTTTTGTACATGCATGAACAATAAGTAGTACAAAAACTATTATATATATTGTAAATTTATTCATATCCCAATTTTTAATATGGTTCAAATTGCACATAATCCCACAAAAAGCGGCCAGGAATTACCGAGTTTATTTTTACAACATGTTCCGAATACCTGTTGAAATCAATCGTTCCAATTTCAATTTTTTGGAATGGTCGCGCCGAAGTTCCACCAGAAGTAAGATCAACCAAGCCACCTACTTTTTTCCCATCGACCAACAATTCTACAAAGGCATTTTCTTTACTAAATGCATCCGCTCCAAGAAATATCCTGTACCTTCCCTGTACAATTTTTGAAATTGAATATGAAATTGAAAAAGTACCATCGAGCTGTAAATAATCTCCATTTCTTGAGGTGGAATTTTGTTCGCCTGCATTAACGTAAAACAAGTCTGAACCACTCCATTCAAGGTAATTGAGTATAGTTTTGTCTTCAATTTGTAATAGCCCTAAACTTTTTTGCCGGTAGTTAAAAAATGAGATTTCTTCTTTAAATTCAAAAATTCGGTTGGCACGCGACGGTAGTTGCTGTTTCATAATCTGGTCGATAAAATGAATCGGGCCACTTTGAGTTATTGCATTACTCTCGTCATACAAAAACCTGATGTAATCGATGATTGTAGTATCGGATTGGTTAATAATGGTATCAAATACCTCTTTCCCTTTATTAATAATTAAATCTAAACCTAAACCATTTATATTCAATGGAGCTTCGGAAAAAGTAGAATAATTAGTAGCTACTTCAAAAAAATCGTCGATATAAAACCTGCCGGTTAATATATGATAGGCAACAAAATTATACAAAGGATGGGAAACATCAGTGTAATTGTCCTTACCGGGACTTATTGCTTTTTTGAGATCAGATATTGAGTTAATCCCCTTTTTATAAAAAACAGAGTCATGTTCAAGCAGTAAAGTAATTGGTTCCAAAGTTTCCGATTCCTTCAAGTTAATATCAATCAAAGGTTGTAATCCGGTTAAATCCACAGCATTTTTGAATATGGTAAAGCCCTGATTTTTTCCCAGCCATTCGTATGTTGTATAAGTTATTGGTTTTAAAGCAGTTTGAATATGGTGTACATATCCGTTTGAAACTTCAATATTTGGTTTAATTACTGTTGCCTGATTATTAATCTTATAATAAGAAGTATCTTTTTCAACAAAAAAGCTAACTGTTAAATAGTCATCGGAAAGTGTAGGTTGCGCAAAAGATCCAAATGGGAATTCATTCGTGTTAGCTTTCATGCTAACAACATGATACCTGCTAAAAACATCTACAAATTCCTGATCCTTTAAAATGTCGTTTAGTGATGTGAATTGTTGACTTTGTTTAATAAATTGTTCGAGAGCAAGATTATCTGGTGCAAACAATGTATATCCAGTACCATTTGGATTATAAGCGCTCAGCGTTTTGTCAATGCCCCCTTTTTCCAAAATAGAAATAAAACCAGAGAATTCATCTTTGTTTTCAATTAAGTAATCGTAAATGGATTTTTTTTCAACATCTTCAAAATTAGCTTCCAGAACATTTTTCTCACACGAACAGGAAAGTATAACAATAAAAAACAAAGCGATGCATTTAACTATTTTCATTTCAAAACTCATAATATTGATTTTGATTCAAATTTTTATTACGCTCAATTTCTGATTCGTAAATTGGCAAATACCAGCCCAGCGGATTGGTTAATTTAACGGCCAATATCCTTTTCTGGTTGGAAGGTACGTTGCTAATTATTACTTCAATAAGTTTGTTTTTCCTGCTAAAATTATTACGGCGCCCTAAACGCAGAAGATCAAACCATCGTTTTCCTTCATAAGCAAACTCAAGTGCTCTTTCTTCCATTATTGCATCTTCAAATGCAGCTGCATTAAATACGATATTTTTAGGTTGTAAATTGGCTCTCTCCCTGATTTTATTTAATATCGCCAATGCTTCTGCATATCTTCCGGTTTGAGATAATGCTTCAGCTTTCATGAGCAATACATCTGCATATCGATAAACAATCCAGTTGCAACTGTATTGATCATTTCCTGAACGGAATGACTGACCATCAGGAAATTGCCCCACATATTTCCAAATAATAAAGTCATCTTCACCTATTTTGGCAATGGAAGCATTTTCTCCCCTAACCAGTTCATTAGCATTTTCCTTCCCAAACATTTCAATTGCTTTTTGACTGGGAAAATATTGGTTACTAAACCTTTGCGTTAATCCAAATGTGCCATTTCTTTGATTAAGATTCCCATCGAACTGAAATTCAAAAATTCCTTCAATTGAATTTCCTGGATTAAAAATCTGAAACCATTCGCCCCCCTTCATTAATTCAATTTCTCCACTGTTTTCAATTTTTTCAACATGTTCCAAAACTTTATCGTATTCAAACCTCCAAAGGGCAATGTCTGCCAGGAGTGCATCAAACGCAGGTTTTGAAGCTCTTCCTTTATTTTCTATTATTGTTGAAAAACCACCAGAGGGGGCAAATTCGCGATACTGTTTTAAATCTATTACAACTTTGTTTAGCACCTCCGACTCTGTTGATTTAGGAATATAAAAATCTGAATTGTCTG
>Ga0100379_10005924_pt1 | contig 10418 bp, 18 predicted proteins | sample CryGeymeta201503_FD_80418 | JGI IMG/M metagenome (GOLD analysis project Ga0100379, IMG submission 80418) | Groundwater microbial communities from Crystal Geyser aquifers in Utah, USA - Crystal Geyser metaG 2015-03 | ecosystem: Environmental > Aquatic > Deep subsurface > Groundwater | place... | reverse complement strand
TATGTGTGTGGAAGACCAGAAAGAGTCATAGAGATCAGTGCCAAACTTGAAGAACTAGGGATGAAGAGTGAAAATATAATCCACGAGAAGTTTACGTAGTTGGCATATAGCTTATGGCATATGGCATATGGTAGAAAAAAAATACATAACACTAAAATGCAGTAACTGTGGTAATGGCTTCGTTTGGTCTGAGGAAGAGCAAAGCCTTTACAAGCAAAGGGGAATACTTGCGCCAGAGTATTGTCCGATTTGTCGTGGTATTATAGAAGCGAAAGAGCGAGACAAAGCGAGGAGTAAATATGAACGATGACAAAAGACTAGTAAGGACAATTGGAAAATATAAAATAGTGGTCGTGCAAAGTAAATGCATTGCGGCAGCATCGTGTATTGCGATCTCGCCGACTTTGTTTAAATTGAATGGGCAAAATTTGGCGGAGATGATCGAGGAGGGGAGCGATGAACTAGACAATATAATGCTTGCGGCTCAGTCGTGCCCGACAGGGGCGATCGAGATTTATGAGGGCGAGGCGCGAGTTTGGCCTCCGATGTAAATTATGAATCTAAAAACTGTAATTATTTTTGTTGCGGTGACTTTGGGAGTACTGCTGGGAGTGGGGGGATTGTTGTGGCAATTTGGGGGGAATATGGATAAGCCAATAGCTGAGATTGCGGGAGAGAGTGTACACAAGCAAGGAACGGGGACAATTCAAATAGTTGAATTTAGTGATTTCCGATGTCCGGCTTGTTTGGCGGTGCAAGAACCACTAAAACAGATTTTGAAAAAATATGAGGGGAAGATAACGTTTGTCTATCGCTATTTCCCCCTAGTTTCGATACACAAAAATGCGATGATCTCGGCTCAGGCGGCAGAAGCGGCTGGACTCCAAGATAAATTCTGGCAGATGCATGACAAGTTGTTTGCTACTCAAAGTACCTGGGAAGGCTTGGCTGATCCTAGAGAGACTTTTGCAGGTTATGCGGAAGAACTGGGGATGGATAGGGTGAAATTTGTGAGCGATATCGAGAGCCAAGGAGTCAAAGATGCTATCAACGTAGATCTACTAGTAGCGAGTAGATACGGACTAGGGGGGATACCGACATTTTTTGTAAATGGAGTAAAGACCGAGTTTGACCAGATAGAAGCAAAGATATCTAGTTCGCCTTATTGACAAGTTATCTCTACCAGGGTATAACCAGAGGTAGAGGTCTGGATTCCAGACAAAGAATTATTCGCAAAAATCCGCCTTCGCATGAAGCTATGGCGGACGAAGAAGGGGGTGAAATAATTATATGGCATTTTCTTACCAAAACGCAAAAGGCGTTACTTATTATTTGCACGGCAAAAAAGTAACTCTGAAAAATGGTCGCATGCAACAGATTTATTTCTTTGCTCGTGACGTCCGCGCAGAAGCTCTAAATGAGGTTCCAGCAGGATACAAAGTAATGGAAACAAAACGTACCGGTATGCCGGTACTCAAAAAAGCCTAAATAGGTACAAAAAGCCAGCACAACCCCGCCGCGGCGGGGGAAGGCTGGTTTTTTGTTGGAGATTAAAAATCTTGGAGGAGTTTGGAGATGTGTTGGAGGAACTTGTTTTTAGCTTTGTTGCTGGTGGTAAAAAGTGAGCCGCCGAGCATAGGATAAAGTTCTTGGGCTTTTTTGTTTTTGTATTTTTCCCCCAAGAAATTACTAATCCCGAGTTGAGTATAAGTTTTGAGGGTATGTATAGTGCCAAATTTACGAAAACGGCGGAAAGAATATTGATATGTAGGATCGCGGAATATTTTAATCATGAAACTAGCCGAGTTAGCTTGAGAAATAAAGGGAATACCTTCGGCGTAATCGGAATTTGTATCAAATCCGCCAATTTTAATGAAGGCTAATTTACGAATAATAATCATTGATTCAAGGATGAATCTGGGAGTGATATTGTTTTGAATTTCGAGACTTAGATTAATGCCGAAAGAAATAATGTCATTGGCGGGATTGGAGTTGTCTGGTTTTGTCCAAACGGTACAAATATCACTGGGAGTTGACTCAAGTCGGTACTTGATACCTTGGAGGAAGTAGAGGGGGAGGCGATTGTCGGCGTCCATAAAAATTAATGTGTCAGCTATGGCTTTCTTGGCGCCGAGATTACGCTGTACGCAGACATGGCGCTTGGGGGAGGTGAGAATTGTGAGGTGAGGAAGAGATTTGGCAAAAGATTTGGCCTTGGCGACGGTTGCGTCGCTTGAGTTGCCATCAACGAGAATGACCTCAAAATCACGAAAAGTTTGTTTGGTGAGATCGTCTAAAAGATGAGGAAGATATTTTTCCTCGTTTAGCGCGGGGATGATGATCGAGAAGAAGGGTTTGGTCATATTGTGTATTGTACAATGAGTTTTATGATTACCTCCGAAATGGTGTATGAGCAACTCAAAACAGTGATGGATCCAGAACTACATATAGACATTGTAGGATTAGGACTGATTTATGATGTTTTGGTAACAAAGGATCGAATAAAAGTAGTGATGACACTGACTACACCTGGGTGTCCACTGGCGGGAGAGATAGATAGACTAGTAAAAGAAGCAGTTAAGCCTTTAGGAGATTGTGAGATAGAAATAGAACTGGTCTGGGAGCCTGCGTGGAGTCGTGAGATGATGAGCGAAGAAGCCAAGTTAGTATTGGGGATGATTTAATGAATATTAATTCCAATAAGGTCTGTCCTTTCGTCTGCCGACGAGCCCTTCTTGGCTTGCAGCCAGGAATTCCTTTTAAGGACAGACCTTCTGAAGATTCTACAGTTTACTTAGTTTGGGAATTGCAGTCTGATGGAGTTGGGTTATGTTAAGAATAGTCGTGGGGAGTACCAACCCAGTAAAAGTAGGGGCGGTTGCGGAAGCATTCCGAAAATATTGGAGCGAATGTGAAGTAGTTGGGACAGGTGTACGTAGCGGAGTGGGTGAGCAGCCGATGAGTGAGCTGGAAACTATGATGGGAGCGAGGAATCGGGCAATGCGTTGTATAGGAAACGCAGATTATGGTGTAGGACTAGAGGGTGGTGTGTGTACAATTGAGAATAAAATGTTTGAATGTGCGTGGGTGGCCATCATTGATAAAGATGGCAAGTTGGGATTGGCAGGCGGGTTATATTTTGAATTGCCAGCAAATATTGCCGAGGAAATCAGAAAGGGTGGAGAGTTGGGACCTTTGATGGATAAACTTACGGGTAAAAGTAATGTGAAACAAGGCGCAGGAGCAATTGGGATATTTACCAAGGGAGAGCTGGATAGAAAAGCGGCCTATGTACAAATTGTACTTAGTGCACTAATTAAATTTGTGAGTCCAGAGTGGTTTGATTAGAAGATTAGCGTACATAATAGTTGACACAAATGTGTACATATGATAGGGTGTGGCTATGAATACACAGTTGGCGAATATTATTCCAATCACGAAGGCTCGGGGGAGACTGGGGGATCTGGCAGAACTTGCGGTGGCGAGTAACTATTATATTTTGACAAAGGGTGGGAGTCCATCAGTTGCGCTCGTAGATTTTGATTATTTGAAAAAACTGGAGCTGATGGTTGAACAGATTTATCAAAAAACGTATATTGATCCCAAACTCACAAAATATACGAGAGACTTTAGTGATAAGGAAATAGAGGAATGGCTAAGCGAAGATCAACTCTAAATTTGTTTTTGGATTCGAGTGTGTTATTTACAGCAGTGAATTCACCATTTGGTGGATCGGCAAAATTGTTTACATTAAAAAATATAAGACGACATGTATCTCGCATTGTGTTGCATGAGGTGGAGAAGAATGTCCGTAAAAAACTAGTAGAGGCACAACTCAAGCGTTTTTTTCGATTGGTAGATAAAGTAGTGGTTATTAAAGAGGTTCCAAGTCAGAGCCAAATTGATCGGGCAAGGAAGGTAATAGCGGAGAAAGATGCGGTGATTTTGGCGGAATTTGTGCGATCTAACTGTGATTATTTGATAACTCTCGATAAAAGAGATTGTTTACAAGAAAAAGTATTTGAGTTTGTAAGGCCTAAAAAGATTTTGTCTCCCAAGATGTTTTTCGAGATGATATGATAGAGATGTGAGGATTTATATTGGGGCGGATCACAGGGGATTTGAACTTAAAGAAGAGTTAAAAAAGTGGCTAATTGAGAATGAATATGAGGTAGAGGATGTGGGTAACCACATCTTTGATCCCGAAGATGATTTTGTAGATCCAGCAGTCAAGGTGGCAGAGATGATTGACGGGGGAGCAAAGGAAGAGCGAGGCATCTTGATCTGTGGGAGTGGACACGGGGTCGAGATAGTAGCTAATAGATTCCGCGGAGTACGGGCGGTTGTGGGGTTTAATGCCGAGGTATCGAAACAAGGACGAGAGCATGAAGATGCGAATGTGTTGGTACTACCTGCAAATTGGGTAACACCAGAGGAAGCGGTAGAGAGAGTACAACTATTTCTCCAAACTGAGGCAAGTAGTACAGAAAAGTACCAGAGGCGACGACAAAGAATTGAGAACTTGAGGATATCATGATTACACCAATCATCATGGAGGGCGATACTTGTGAGGTGGGGAGCAAACTCAAGATTTTGCATAACCAGTCGGTCAAACAAGTACATTTTGATATTGGAGATGGGTTGTACTCTGATCTACTGACTGTGTCACCTGCAGATTTGCAACAATTTACGCTAGATAATATAGAGATGGATATACACCTATTGGTAGATGATCCAACTGAGTGGATAGAGGAGAGTAGTGCACTAAAGCCTGCGCGGATTATTGGCCAGATTGAACGAATGGGATCACAAAAATTATTTTTGGAAAGTGTAGATGGTTACGGGATAAAGGGTGGGCTCGCCATAAAAATAGAAACGCCAATTGAAGAAATTGAGAAAGATGTACTTGGACCTTGTGACACCATATTGCTATTGGCGATACCAGTGGGCACCACAGGATCCCTATTTGACATAAGAGTGATAGAGAAAATCAAAGAACTACGTAAAATGTACACAGGTAAGATTTTGATAGATGGGGGTATTAATCTTAAAACATACAAACAAGTGTTAGAGGCTGGGGCGAGTGAAGCAGGAGCCAATAGTGCTTACTGGCGGGGAGATTTTAATGAATAAACAGATCGAATTCAAGAAAGTAACTTTTTTTGGTGATGCGGCGGTGTTGCCCAATTCTAGTTATTATCAAACGGCCTATCAAGTGGCAAAAAAACTGGCAAAAATGGGTTATATTATCGTCAATGGGGGAGGGCCGGGGATTATGGACGCGGCAACGCGGGGAGCGGAGTCCGTTGGGGGGAAAACTGAGTCGGTGACATTTTATCCAGAACATGCGACTGGGTTTGAAGGGAGATATCTTTCCAATATAACCGACCGTGAGATTAAAACAGATAATTATATTGAGCGGATGTATCAACTGATGGAAGAGTCGGATATTTTCTTGATATTTCAGGGGGGGACAGGGACACTCTCGGAGCTAGGAACGGCCTGGGTACTAGCGAAACTTTATTATGGACACCATAAGCCGTTTATTTTGGTAGGATCGTTTTGGAGAGGAGTGATCGGGGCGATCCATGACAAGATGCTGATTGACGCCAAAGAGATGGATGTGTTTAAAATCGTGGATGGAGTAGATGATGTTTTACCTGCTATGAAAAAATTGGAAGAGGCACTAAACAAGGTGGATCATACACACTGCCGACACTGTCACGAGTCGGCGTTTATGAGCTAAGAGTAGATGGTCACTTTGGGTTCGACGTACTTCACGCAAAAAAGCGGTCATATTTTGCTGGTGCAAAATTGACCTCTAACTCAGCCTACCCGGCCTGCGTAATATTTTTTGACTGTGAAATACGTCTGCACTCATCGTTCCTCGTAGTGCGTTATACTGGGAGTATGTCTGCTCAAGATTTACACAAGATAGCCAATCAGTTGCGGGGCGACGTATTGCAAATGGTGCATGCCGCCCAGGCAGGGCACGTGGCAGGGCCACTATCTAGTGCGGATTTGTTTAGCATTCTGTACTTTGGGGGAGTAGTTGATCCGACACAAGACAAAATTGTGTTGTCTTGTGGACATTATTGTCCGATCCAGTACGCCGCTTTGGCACGCGCTGGATATTTCCCGGTTGAGGAGCTAGCTAGTTTTATGCAGATAGGCTCAAGACTACCTGGACACCCAGAGCGAGGGAGTGTAGCAGGCATTGAGGTGTCGGCTGGGCCACTAGGGCAAGGAGTATCGGTCGCCACGGGAATGGCGCTGGGAATGAAATTATCAAATCTCAAATTTTCAAATTCTCAAATAAAAGAGCCGCGAGTATATTGTGTATTGTCGGACGGGGAACTCCAAGAGGGACAGGTGTGGGAGGCATTTAATTTTGCCGTAAGGCGTCAGCTAGACAACCTGATTTTTATCCTGGATCGTAACAAGATTCAGATAGAAAATTATGTGAGCCAGCTGGCGACTTATGGAGAGGTAGTGGGTAGATTAGAGGCATTTGGACTCAATGTGCTAGAGACGGATGGAAATAATATCGATAAGTTGAAAGTGATGATCGAAAAGGCGAAAACGATGCAGAGCGCCCCCACTATGGTGGTAGCAAATACGGTGGGGGGGAAGGGAGTATCTTTTATGGAGAATAAACCGGCTTGGCATGATCAAGTTCCAACAAAAGACGAGTTGGAGAAAGCACTAAAGGAGTTGAATGTATAACGACAAATATTTAATTCCAGAGTGGAGGACACCTAGCAAGAAGGCGATCCGCACGGGAATGGGGGAGGGGCTAGTTGTAAGCGGAGGAGAACATGAGGATATTGTAGTATTGACTGCTGATTTGGCAGAATCAACAAGAGTTAGGGAGTTTGCCGAACATTACCCAGAGCGGTTTTTTGACGTGGGGGTGGCAGAGCAAAATATGATTGGGGTGGTGGCAGGATTATCGTTTTCTGGGTATGTACCATTTGCATCATCATACGCAACCTTTAGTCCGGGTAGGAGCTGGGAGCAGATCAGGGTATCTGTTTGTTTGTCGAGAGCTAACGTTAAGATAATTGGCTCGCATGCTGGCGTATCCTCGGGTAAGAATGGTCCAAGTCATCAGGGAACCGAAGATATTGCTTTGATGAGAGTATTACCAAACATGGTGGTGTTGGCTCCAGCCGATGCGCAGCAAGCCAAAGCGATTATCGAAGCAGCATATAACCATGAGGGACCAGTATATATCCGGACCACTAGACCCGAAACTCCTAATTTTACAAAACCACTAAAGTTTGAAATTGGGAAAGCTTATAAATATCGAGAAGGAAAAGATATCTCACTCGTTGCGTGTGGAATCCAAGTGTATGACGCTTTGATTGTGGCAGAGGAACTTGCAAAAGAGGGAGTAGAATGTGAAGTGATCAATGTAAGCTCGATCAAGCCACTAGATGAACAGACAATACTGGGTAGCGCAAAAAAGACCGGCCGAGTTGTGACGATTGAGGATCACCAGATAAATGGAGGACTTGGGAGTGTGATTGCGGAACTATTGGGTGAGAGACTCCCAACCAAGATCAAGCGAATCGGGTTAAACGATCGATTTGGACTTTCTGGGGAGTGGGAAGATGTGTATAAAGCGGTGGGACTGGATAGGGCAAGTATTAAACAAGCTGTGATAGACTATCTTCATGAGTAATTATGATGTGGTGACGATAGGGGCGGCGGTACTAGATATCTTTATGAAGAGCGACAAGTTTAAGGTGGTCAAATCGGGAGATATCCCGGGTGGAATTGCGATGTGTGAGGTGTATGGAGGGAAGATGGAAGTAGAGGAGGTACTCATAGTGTCTGGAGGGGGGGCGACCAATACGGCCGTTTCATTTGCCAAAAAAGACCTGAAAACAGCAACGATTGCTGAGATGGGGAATGATCCCCAGTCGCTACTCATCCAGAAAGAATTGGAGGAGGCGCAGGTAGATACGAGATTTTTGGTGCAAGAAGTCGACGAGACCACGGCCGTTTCTGTTATTTTGATTGCAGAGGACGGAGGGCGCAGTATCATGGTAAACCGAGGCGCTTCGGCGATGTTGACTAAGCGCGATTTACCCATAGATGATCTTGAAACCCGCTGGCTACACATCTCCAGCTTGGGGGGGAATATGGAACTACTTAAAACCATCTTGAATTGGGCGAAAAGTAAAAAAGTGAGAGTGTCGCTAAACCCAGGGCTCAAAGAAATAGCACACAAAGATAAGTTGTTGCCTCTACTTTCATTGGTTGAGATCTTGTTTTTGAACAAAGATGAATCGAGGGCACTTTGGGGGAATGAGAAAGTAAATAAGGGGGCGTACGTCAGTGTGATCACAGATGGAGAGCGCGGAGGAGAGATGATAGAGAGAGATAAACGCACTAGATTTGAAGCTATTAAAGCGAAGAAAGTGGTAGATACAACTGGGGCGGGAGATGCCTTTGTGAGTGGGATGGTGGCTGGAGTTTTGTACGGCAAGAACTACGAACAAGCGCTAGAATGGGGGATCAAGAACGCAACTAGCGTGCTCAAATACATTGGGGCAAAGCGTGGACTACTTACGCTTGGCCAGATTGGCTAATTTTTTGTCGAGTGTGAGGAGGGGACATTTTGTCTTTGTGGAAAGAGTAAGATAGCTCGCATCGTAGAAAGAAAGATTGTTGATGATCGCGTAGTTAATACTGCTTGAGTAGTTTGTCGGCTTTAGATTGATTTCTAACTTAAAGAATTGTTGAAATAGTTCTTGTGCCTGCTGAGTAGTGATTCTTTTTGATAGAGAGGCTGACTTGAGACTATTGCCAATTTCGAATGGTAAAATAAGTGGTGCGATAAGGGTAAGTCGATGATGGATGTGTCGAGTAATAACTTCCTCATGTTCTGGGAGTATTTTTTCGTCATCCATGAGATATGCCATAACTACAGAAGAGTCAACTACGTAGTGCTTTGTTTTAATGTTTGTGACCATAATGACGCATTGCAAGAATTTCTTCGACTGATAAATGAAGATTGAGAGACTTGCGAATTTTGGCAATTTTTTGAGCAGCCAATAATCGTGAATTAAGAGGTTTTTTGCCTTGAATGTTGTGAATCTTGTTGGTTTTGAAAGCATAGTTGGCAGCTTGGCGGAGTGCCTCACCAAAAGATACATTCATGTTGAGGGCGGACTCATGGACGAGTTGCCAGGTGTCTTGATCAAATAAAGTTTGAACGCGTTTGTTTAACATACACACATAACATACACATGTTTTGGGAGTTTGTCAAATGAGAATGATTCCGTGCGCGGACAATTAAGTTTCGGTGGGGCAACTAGATAATTGATTGGGTGATATAATGATTTAAATCATTATATCACTAACATATCTGGAGAGTTGAGAAAAGATTGAGAATATTGTACGCGCTAGCTCGATCTTTTTCTCTTAATCATTAAAATAATCGTAATTAAAACGCTTAACCAAAAAATAATGTAAAAAATCATTTGGACTTTGTCGGAAACAATATTATTGTCATCTACAACAATATAAGCAATGGCGAAAACTAAGGCGATTAGTAATGTGTGCCACCATTTGAGGAACGAAAACGATAATTTGTTTCTCATATATTTTTTTGAATTACGTCTAACGTCGCCTGTATATCTGATATGGGCTGAGAGACAGCCGGAGCGAGCCAGATATACAGTAGTTAGGCGACCCGAGTGGAGTGCGATAAAATCCCAACTCCTATCGCACGGAACGAAAGCGCAGCGTCCCCTTGCGTATTACGAAACAATGGCTAGGAAGTAATCCCAAGTTGCTTATCCAGTGGAGGATTTGAAAAATACGCCCGTACATCGTACTTCAGATCCAAAAGTTCGATCATGTAAAAATCAGGCTTGTCCATACGTTTGAACTGCGGAAGAGGGAGATATTTTTTCTCAAAGCCAGGAAAATTGGCAACTGTAAAGTCGGCATCGCCTAGTTCTGTGCGAGTAGGGTCGGGTATGCGGATTTTGAGCAGTTGCAAGTTACCGGCAACAGTAGGAAGTGGCTCGATCTGATAGAGCGACCCCGTAGGCGTTTCTTTGACGACTTTGCCGATTTTTCCTGCTAATTGTGTCAATAGATCAAATTCCTCTTTGCTTTGAGAAAAAATACATGCGTAATTTACGGGCGTATTAATTTTTCCAAGGTACTCCTCTTTAAGAGCGTCAGCTCTTTTGACAATAAGCTGTACCTTGGATTTCAAATCCTCTATGTTTATGAGAAAGCCTCCTTAACTAGATTGTTTCGTAATATGTCGTCTAACGTCGCCTGTATATCTGACCTGCCTGCGCAGGCAGGTGTCAGGCGGATTTATAATGGATTATACTCGCAAATCCGGGATCATGCGCAAATTGTGGTTTTGTGATTATGTAGGGGCGAAT
>Ga0100379_10005912_pt1 | contig 10431 bp, 8 predicted proteins | sample CryGeymeta201503_FD_80418 | JGI IMG/M metagenome (GOLD analysis project Ga0100379, IMG submission 80418) | Groundwater microbial communities from Crystal Geyser aquifers in Utah, USA - Crystal Geyser metaG 2015-03 | ecosystem: Environmental > Aquatic > Deep subsurface > Groundwater | place: USA... | reverse complement strand
TTGCCTGGGGTATTCATCTACGCTCCAAGCGAGTTCGATATCGCCGATTTTGGCCAATATATCGGCATCAAACTCATTTATAATTCTTTGTATATCCTCCATACTCTCTCTATTATGGCATGAGGCGGTCAAAAAAACAACGCTACATAAATCAACGGGACTTGCTCTGTTTGGAGAAATTTTCTATACTGCCGAGGCCTCTTATATGCGAGGTGAAAAGATCTTTAAGAAGCCATGTTTTATATGTGGAGAGGTACCCAAGAGGCTGAAGGGGCGGGTTTGCTAAACCTGTAGGTCGGGTTTACCTGGCGCGGGGGTTCGAATCCCCCCCTCTCCGCCAGTATTTTCCAACATTGGAAAATACGTGTAAAACAAAAAGTACGGAGAGGTGGTCGAGTGGTTTATGGCAACAGTCTTGAAAACTGTCGAGGTTAATAGCCTCCGAGGGTTCGAATCCCTCCCTCTCCGCCATTCGATTCGGTTTGTGTACTCATGAACTGAGTCGAGTTGTCCAAAAAGCACCCCTTTTGAAGGTGGGGGGTGTTTTTTGTTTTTGTGGTTGTGGTGCTGGTTGGGGTATTATGTAGACAACGTACATTAGAAAAATCTCAAACTACTATGCCTAAAAAGATTGCTGAAACCCAAAAAAAATCAAATAAAAAAATAAAATCTCACGATATTTCCACAGAAAATTTTAAGTTGTCTTCTGAAATCATAAAAAATATTTCAGAAGGAATTTATCTGGTTCAAGTAAAAGGATGTCATATCATTTACAATAATGAAAAATGCGAAAAAATGTTTGGTTACAAAAAAGGGGAAATGTTTGGTTTGAATGTGGAACAAATCAATGTATCCACAGAAAAGACTCACGAACAGATAAAAACAGAAATCGTTAATACTCTCAAAAAAAATGGTGAATGGCACAGTGAAGTGGAATATGTAAAAAAAGATGAATCTCATTTTTGGGGGCAAGTAAATGCATCCATGTTTGATTATGTTGGTTATGGTGAGGTTATTGTTTTTGTTGTTGCTGATATTACAGAAAGCAAAAAACAGGCAGAATATGTTGAAAATTTAACAAAACAACAACAAGTTATTCTAGATTCTTCACCAACCATGATTTTTTATAAAGATACAGAGAATCGTTTTATTAAGGTAAATAAAGCGTTGGCAGACGCAAATGAAAAAACTAAACAAGACATGGAAGGTAAGACTTGTTGGGATTTATATTCCAAAGAAATAGCGGATAAATACTGGGAGGATGATAAAGAAGTAATAAAATCAGGTAAGTCTAAGCTCGGTATTATTGAAACAATGGAAACACCAAGTGGTATAAAATGGCTTAAGACAGACAAGGTTTTATTTCGCAATGATAAAGGTGAAATAATTGGAATTATTGGCTTTACAACAGATATTACAGAAAGTAGACAGGCTGAAAAAATTATCAATGAAAGTGAGGAAAAAGTACAGAAAAAAATAGAAGAATTAGAAACAATGAACAAATTAATGATCGATAGGGAACTTAAAATGGTTGCTTTAAAAAAGGAGATTGAACAACTAAGAAAAATCACCAATGTGGCTTTATGAAAATAAACTTTTTTTCATTGGCGGTCATTGTTCCAATGTTGCTTTTGTTGGGTATTGGTTGTCAGAAAAAAACACCTTCTTTTCCTGATGTTAATTCATACGATTTTTCTACTCAGGCAACTACTTCAAAACAGAAAAGCGTAGCCGAAGATGTGGTGAATACCGATATTGAAAAATCTAATCCTTCCGTTGATAATGAACAAACTCAGAATCAAGCTCAAGAAGGTATTAATGGTCAGGCTCAAGTAAAAATCATTAATAAAATAAGTAGAATGCCTGTTCCGGGGCATTTAATCCACTGCACCGGATGTACTAACGGGATTGTTTTGGAAAGTGATATTAACGGAGATATAACACTAAATTTTACAAAAGGCGATGCTGTATATTTTAGTGCAGAGAGATTGGATTGGCATAACTATGACTCAATTGACAATATCAAACCAAACGACGTTATTGTCGTTGAAACTAATCCGCAGGGCGTCAGGGAGAATAACGGAATTTTTTTCCCGAAGGTTGATTATGTAAAAAATCCTACAGGCAAAATGCAGTTGGAAATCACATACAAAGACAGGACCGGATTTCCTAAAGTACAAAATCTAAATCTCACCGGACCCATAGAAGACGGGGTTAGAAAAACTGCTTTTGGTGATACTGATTCAAATGGTAAGGCAATCATTGATTTACCCACAAGCGGAGCCTATAGACTTTTAATTGGAACAGATTTTTTTCAATTTGATGTGCCTACAGGTTATAACGTTCGCTTTACTTTGGATTATAGTAGGTTAAATGAAATGATTTCTGGTACACAGATTTTGAGTAAAAATTTTAGGGAAAGTGGTATGATTCTGGTGTGTGTTAGAGAAAAAACAACCAATATACCCGTTTCTACAACTGTCATAGTTCCTTTGGCTGGACCGATAGAAGGAAACCTTAGGTATAATAATGATATATGTACCGAGGTTCCAGCAATTTACACCGAGGTCGGTGCCACTTATTCAGTAACACATGACGGAGCACCCATGACTTCTACTAGTGAAGTGAATAAAGATGGTGTTATGTATTTATACGTTGATAAAAAATAAAGCATCACAAATTGTCCCAGTAAACCTTGACAAAACACACTTTTTCTGCTAGAGTGCTTTCTCTTTTTCTGGCCGGAAAAGAGGTAACTGAAACGCTTCTAACATAAGGAGCAACAAAATGGCCAAGCGAAGTCGGCAGAGTTGTAAGTCCAAAGAGCCTCGCCGTGGAGAAGGGGATCCACTCGTCAATCGGACGGGGTCGGGGTATCATTCTTCGCCGAAGGGTGATAAGGGCTACGATCGTCGCAAGCAAAAGAAAAACCAGGATTCCTGGTAAAACAAACAAGGGAAGTGCGCCATGAAAAGCGCAAAACTTACATCACGTCCAACTAGGCGTGATGTTTTTTATTGGCTCTTTGCGGGCATATCTGCTAATTTGTCGAGTAATATGGCACGAAGATTATCTGACCAAATTGGGGTTATTAAAGGTTTGGGTCCAAAAGGGCAGGCTGATTTGTTGAATTTGGGAATTAGGACTTTTTCTGATGCCTTGTGGCATATTCCTTTTAGATTTGATGATTTTTCTTATAATCCACCCATAAATAATGTTCGGCATGGCGATGCTGTTACTTTGACCGGGAGAATTTGGGCCATGAGTACGAGACCTATTAAAGGAAGGAAATTGAAATTAACGGAGGCAATTTTAGAAGATGAAAGTGGAAAGATTAAACTTATTTGGTTTAATCAGTCTTATATCGAAAAACTGTATCCAACAGGTTCCAGAATAGATGTGGCTGGGCGTGTCGATACTTCTTTTGGTCGTCAAATTAGGAATCCTGTTTGTGAACCTGTGGGAGTCAGAAAAGAGACCGGTCGAATGTTACCGGTTTATAGATTGGCAGGTTCTTTAACGCAAAGGAAAATGCGCATGATTTTAAAAGAAGTTGCGTCTATTATCGATCAATTAGAAGATTGGTTGTCGCCAGATGTTTTAGCAAAAGAGGGTTTTGTTGATTTACCAAAAACTCTTTTAGAACTTCACAATCCAACATCTAAAGAAAATTTTTATAAAGCAGGAGAGAGACTTAAGTTTGATGAACTTTTGGCACATCAACTTTTATTTCAAAAGGTTCGTAGTCATCGAGAGTTGAGTGTTGCCAAATCTTTTGCTGTATCTGTCGAGTCTTTGAAAGAATTGGTTGGACTTTTACCCTTCATTTTAACGAATGGACAGAAACAGGCCATTTGGGAGGCAGTGCAAGATGTCGCCAAACCTCACCCCATGAACAGGTTAGTACAAGGAGATGTTGGGTCTGGAAAAACAGCAGTGGCCGGTGTTGTTATCGCCCACACAATCAAACAAGGAGGGAAGGCCATGTATTTGGCGCCGACAGAGCTTTTAACGTATCAGCAGGCGGAGTCGTTGAGGTTGTTTGTGCCCAATGGAAAAGTCGCCGCTTTAACCGGTTCTAAGGCTTTTATGAACGGAGAACTTGTATCACGTCAGGAGTTGCTTGACGCCTTAAATGGGGGAGAGATTGATTTGTTGGTGGGTACGCATGCTTTGCTAAGTGATTCGGTGAACATGAAAGACCCAGCGGTGATTGTAATTGATGAACAGCACAGATTCGGTGTTCGTCAGCGTCACAAGCTTTTGTCTCAAAGCGAAAAAGTGCCACATCTCTTATCGCTCACAGCCACACCGATTCCACGATCTTTAGCACTCACTGTTTATGGGGATTTAGACGTGTCTCAAGTAACAGAAAAACCTCCGGGGCGTGTCGAAATAACTTCTCGACTCGTTTCTTCTGACGAAGAAAAAATGTGGAAACACGTAATCGAAGAAGTGAATGCTGGCAATCAAGTTTATGTTGTTACGCCATCTATTGAAAAAGCTGAAGACGAAGAAGATGGAGTTTCGCTTCAAGAAACTTTGCCAAAAATAAAGAAAAAACTAAAAGGTGTTGCCATTGGTGTCGTTCATGGTCGTCTCAAATCGAAAGACAAAACTCAGGCTTTGGAAGATTTTCGTCAAAAGAAGATAAGCGTTCTTTTGGCAACGACGGTAATAGAGGTTGGGGTAGATATTCCAGACGCAACGATTATGATCATTTTGGGAGCAGAACGTTTTGGTTTGGCGCAGCTTCATCAGCTAAGAGGTCGTATTGGGCGATCAAACAAAGTGTCTTATTGTTATGCTGTGCCTTCGAGTAAATCGTCTAATAGTATGGAAAGACTAAAAGCGTTTGTTTCAACGAATGATGGTTTTGTTTTGGCTGAAAAAGATTTGGAATTGCGAGGGGCAGGAAATATTTTTGGCGATAATCAATCGGGATTGCCTGATTTTAAATATGCTTCTTGGGGAGATTTGGATTTAATTAGGCGAGTTGAAAAGGTTTTACAAGAACTAATGGCTGAAAATAAGGTGACTCAAAAAATGAATGATCACATTCATGGACTTTTAGACGCAGTTCACTTGGAATAATCAGGACAAGTCTTTAATTAAACGAATGCGATGTATTTTTGTTTTTTGAGAGGTGCCTTGATACGACTCGGGAACAAAGGCTTCGTTGAGGCCCAATCGACCAGCTTCTTTGAGTCTTCTTTCCAAGTGAGAAACAGAGCGAACTTCTCCGCCTAACCCTACTTCTCCAACAAACAAAGCGTCTTTTGGAGTAAGTGTTCCTTTGAGGGCACTGATGATAGCTGCACAAACTGCCAAGTCAGCAGCCGGCTCTTTTACAGAAAGTCCACCAACAACGTTCACATAAACGTCTTTATCTCCAAGGGATAAATTGAGGCGACGGGAGAGAATAGCAATCAACATTTGCAAACGATTTTGATCTATTCCGGAAGCTCGACGAACTGGAGTTCCATAAGCGGTTTTATCTACCAGAGCCTGAATTTCCACAAAGAAAACACGAGATCCTTCACAAGTTGCGGTAATGACGGAACCGGGGGTAGTCACACGTTCTTCTAAAAAGCGCAACGATGGATTTTCTACCGGCAAAAGTCCGGTTTCTGTCATTTCAAAAACTCCAATTTCACTAGTTGCTCCAAAACGATTTTTGGTTGATCGCAGTAATCGATAAGAACTAGTAGGGTCTCCATCTAAAGTTAAAACTACATCGACAAGGTGTTCGAGAGTTTTTGGTCCCGCCAATGTTCCGTCTTTTGTCACTTGGCCAATCAAAAGCAAAGGAATACTTTGTGATTTTGCAAATTCCAAACAGCAAGATGCCGCATAGCGCACCATGTTGGGGGAGCCTGCCGCGGCATCTAGCGAACGAGAAGTTAAGGTTTGTACAGAATCGATAATTGCTAGGATCGGTTTTTGTTTTTCGATGGTAGCAAGCAAGTCTTCGATGGGGTGTGCATCGAGAGAAGTAATGCGTGTCATGTCTGTTTTTAATCGAGCAAAACGCAAAGCCAACTGCTCTCCAGACTCTTCACCAGAAATATATAAAATGTGCCCCTCCTTTTTGTTTTTAAGCAGGGTAGTACTCAAGTTGGCTACAAGGGTCGATTTTCCCACTCCCGGCTCACCAGAAAGCAAAATAGCGCTTCCTGGCACAATACCACCACCAAGCACTCGATCATATTCTTCTTCGCCAACAGTAATTCTTTCACGACCCTTTGTGCCAGACACTTCAGCCAAAGTTTTTGGAACATGAACCACACCTTTTGGTTTTTCCACAATCTGTCCACCAACAACTTCCGGAGCCGTATCTTGACTAATAGTTCCCCAAGCCCCACACATTTCACACCTCCCAGCCCACTTAGGGAATTGAGCGTCACAAGTGGAACAACAAAAGACAACATTATTTTTACCAGCCATATCAGAAATTTTAGTAGATCAGGTTACTGAGTGCCGCAGCCAAAGCAGCATGCCCAGCAGCATTTGGGTGAAGATGATCTCCACTATCGTATGTTGGATTTAGCGCCTGTGAGTCATTTGGATCTTTTACAATACTATAAAAATCCACAACTTTATATACAAGTCCGCCTTCCTGACTTTTTATCCAGGTGTTTAGGTCTTTGATTGCAGTGTCACTTTGTTCTGACCAATTGCTGCCTCCTCCTTTATAAGGTGCTACAGTTATTGCAACAACTTGTACATTAGCATGCGCAGCCTTTTGATAAATAGCAGTTAAATTACTTTTTACATTACCTAAAGCTACCATTTTATTCTGAGCATTATTAATATCGTTTACACCACCTAAAATTGTAAGATATTTTTTGCCATTAAGAGTATTTGCTGTTACTGAGATGTTCATGTCATCTGTTTTGCGTCCATTCGCAGCTTGTTTTTCTATTGTTATTACTGATGGACAGGCATCTTCAATTTGATTGGCGTAAGAACTAGGGTCAAATGTCATAGAATCACCAACAGCCAAAATACTACTTGGTTGTGTTGGGCATTTTATGTTTCCAACTGGTGGAGCAGATGCGGGTATTGTGTATGCAAAGTTGCTCGGGGCGCTGTTCAAGGGGCAGGCAGCTGTTCCATTGGCAGAAGTATCTCGAAAATCTCCTGCTCCAAGAGAATTAATAAAAGCAGCTGCCTGTTTAGATGATGTTTGTCTGGTGGTAGACCATTCAGGGTGGCCTTCTTTTTTCCAATATTCACCAACTCCATTTATAAAATCAGATTCACTTGAACATGTAGTAGAATTAAGAGTTTGATCTAAGCCGCCAAGACCTGCATTGTGAGCATGGTAAATCATCATGCCTTTTAATGTGTTGCTTATGTTTGCAGGGCATTTTTGTTCTACTTTCTTTAGAGCTGCATCCAAAGAACGTGCTCCAACTGCCGTGCTTAAAGCTGGGTTTGTGAGGTCTGTACACAGAGTAGCCCAAGCCGGATTTTTTTTTAAATAGTCCGAACAAAATTTACTGTTAGTCTGAAAAAGACCAACAAATCCTTGTTTGTTACCAATGGTATGATCAAGCCCTGATTCCTTAAAAGCAACACCTTTTAAAACACGCCAGTCTAGTTTGACACAGTTACCAAAAGCTTTAAAAATATCATCAAAAGCAGGATCGTTCAGGGCACGTGATTTGCCAGCAGTTAACACGGCATTTGCTTTTATTATGTGCGCAAAATCTATTGGATTAGGTTCTACGGAAAACAAATTCAATGGTGGTAAAAGTGTTAGTTGAGGATTTACCGTGTAGAGCAAAATAAACGTTCCAAAAAGTAGTACAAGCCCAACGACTGCATTTTGAATTCTTTCTTTGGCTTTTTCTACTTGAGCTGTGCTGACGGCGCCAAAAGTGTATTGAAGGCCGCCGATCATTAGCATTACTATGGCGACAGCAATAGAAATACCAAGCAAAAGTTTATAAATGGCGTTAATATATTCTGATAAAAAATTAACCACAACGTTGTCACCTTGTTTAGATGGGGTGGTGAATTTGAGTCCGGGTAGGGGAATATTTAGAACTGGAATTTGAGGGTCTTTTACCGATGCCACTGAATTTACAACGGTTGTTCCTCCTGTTGATGTATTTTGATTGGTCGCATTGGCATTTTGAGTGGCTAACGCATTAATACCATCGCAAGTGTCTTTTTGTGAGGTGGCTTCTATGGCATCAACGTTGTCCACAAAATAGTGCGATGCATTTGCTTCTCCTATTTCTGCTTGGCAATGAGAGTCGCAGGCTGCATCGTTGGCAAAGGAGGCAGGAGATCCACTTTCCCCGGTTTTAAAATAGCGACAAATGGTTCCTGCATCATTTTTACAAACACACAATTGATCAGCGGCTAAAACTGGCTTGGCAAAAGAAAAAACAAGCACGCCAAAAATCAAGCTTGCAAGAGTTTTTTTAATCAGACGATTGAAAAATGAGGTGCTTTTCATATTTATTTACTCAAAAGCTCTCTAATTTTTGCATCCAATTCGTCGAGTGATACTGCACCAACCGTGCGATCGTTGCCAATAAAAATTGTTGGTGTGGCGGTTAGGTTTAAGGCTAGTCCTTCTTCAAAATCACGTCTTACTTTTGGTAGTGTTTCGCTGTCATCAAAGCACGATGCAAAAGACTTTTCATTGAGAGATAGGTCTTTGGCTATTAAGGCAAACTGTTCTTGTGATAGGTAAGTCTGCCGGCGATAAAGTTCGTCGTGATAATCCCAGAAGGCGTTTTGTTCGCCGGCGCAAGCAGCCGCAATAGAGGCCGGAGCTGCAAATGGATGGATTGATTCATTGGGAAAATCTTTCCAAACAATGCGAATATCGTTGGGATATGTTTTAAGTAAACTGTCTAGAGTAACAGCCAAGTCGCGACAAGATACGCATTGAAAATCACCAAAAGTAACAATGGTGATTTTTGCATTTTCCGGTCCTTTTTGTGGGTTTATAACAGTTACTGTTGGGGTGTCTATGGCTGTTATGGTGGTGTCTGATGTAGGAGATGGAAAGGGAATAGGTCTCAATCGAACCATAAACAAAATCACAATGGAAATTCCCAAGGTCGCTGCTGTAAGGTAAAAAATCCACCAATTTTTCATACTAAAGGGCTAGTTTATCAAGTGTACCTGTTTGGAGGTTGTTGAAAAATAAGTTGGTACCGGTTGGATCGATCATTAATTGTTCCATGGAGGTTGGTTCGGTAAAAGTTTGAGCAAGTTCCACTTTGCCACTGGTTATATCAACTTTGTACAAAACATCTTGAGCTGTACGCCATTTGCCGCGAATAAGAGCCGTATTTGCCGGTATACCTTGGGGAACAGCACAGTAAAGGGTGGTGGCGTTGGCAAAAGTGCATTTGTCGGCCCAAGTGTTTAGATTGAGGTTTTGTCTTGATTCTCCTAGAGAGCCGATAGAGCCGTTAACCAACCACAATAAAGGTTTTTCGTTGCTAAAATCGCTATGCGAAGAATAGAGTAATGTTTTTCCATCTGGAGACCATTTAGGCATAAAACCACGACCTTGTATGGTTAGTCCTTTGAGATTTTCTTGATTCATACCAACTGGTAGAATGGTCATTTGATCAAGCCCACCCGCTTGATTTTGTGCAGTATCGGAAAAAGCAATCACTTGATTGTTTGGAGCCCAAGATATTTGCACTAAATCGGCATTTTCTCCTAATGCCTGCACGGCTTTTGTTTGACTACCATCGGCATTGGTGACTAGTAGATAGCGGTTATCGACATTGAGTCCAATACTTTTGGCGGCAATTTCATCTGTGTTTGGTGAAAACTGAAAGTCTTCCCAGTGATTGGGGAGAGTAACTTGAGTTTGAGTGTCAAAATCATAAATAATATTTGATCCATCTGGAAATTCTAAAACTGCTTTAGAACCGTTTTCGTTCCATGTAGCTGATTCTACTTTTGGAAAAGTTTTACTCGATAAAGCGATTACATTTCCAAACTCATCAATACGATAAAATTTGCCGTCATTTTCGTCATAATAACCAACACCGTTTCCGGAAATAGTTGGATATTGAACGTTTCTATTGGTTAGAGAGGTTGTTGCGGGTGTGGTTGTGGTATCGGCTGGAGGTAGTTGTCCACCAATGCCGGGAGTTCCTTCTGAAGGCACACCTTCTCCAGCAGTTGGTAGAGTTCCTCCTGTTGTTACAACTGGTTCTTCAGTGGTTGGTGCGGTGGAGCGGAAAAAGGCCACATATAAACCAAAAGCAATTACAACACAACTTAGAATAAAGGCCACGATATAAATTACGCGTTTTGTTCGTTCGGTCATAAATTTAGTAAGCTTTTAATAATGGATAAAAATTCAGTGGAAAAACCATTAGTTAGTACAAATTCAGCGGCTCCTACAGGGTTGCTCATTAGTATGTAGACTACATAGAGAAG
>Ga0100379_10005910_pt1 | contig 10432 bp, 10 predicted proteins | sample CryGeymeta201503_FD_80418 | JGI IMG/M metagenome (GOLD analysis project Ga0100379, IMG submission 80418) | Groundwater microbial communities from Crystal Geyser aquifers in Utah, USA - Crystal Geyser metaG 2015-03 | ecosystem: Environmental > Aquatic > Deep subsurface > Groundwater | place... | reverse complement strand
CGAAAGTACAAAGCAACCGCGCGTGGAGCACGCAGATCTGTCGCTACGCGACCAAGTCATTCGAACTAGCGTTATGGTAAGACCACAAAAGAAACTTTACCGACCCCACGCCAACCACTCGCTTCGGCAGCAAGTGTTTGTGTGTGTGTAAAAACGATACCGAGGATAATTCTTACCTAAATTATTCTTTGCTATCGTAAATAGCGAACAGCAAATGCCGCACATGGTGCACACACATATGCCACTATACCCACTATCATAGCCATCGCAATTCCTCCAACCAAAGAAATAACGACCACAAGCACTGATGCTACGACTGAAGTCGCCCCATTGATACCCCACAAAAACGGAGTAAACTCCGGCACATATCGCTCTGCCATCCGCATACCAAGCGGAAACGCCACCCCAAGTGACACACCAACCATCATCACAAAAAGAGTAGTCACAATGATTCGCCCCACTTGATCGAGTCCCATGAGAGCAGTTGATAGGTATATCATCGTCGGTACTACGAGCGTCAAAAGTATCACAACTCCAAGTAAATAATGTGGAGTGCGCACCGTCAGCCAAGAGTCAGATAACCGACTCGTCAAATAACTGCCAACCCCTCCTGCAAGGAGTAAGGACGTCAACACAACCACCAAGCTATACACGGGATGACCCAAAAACACCGAGAGGCGTTGTAGCAGAGCAATTTCGATAAGCATAAAGCCAACGCCAATCGCTGTGAAATACACCATAAATGGAAGTACATTTATCGTAAAGGCATGCCGGAGCTTGAATACAAGCGGCAATATAATAAACACAGCAGCAAAGATAACAGTAATTGCAAGCAAGATCATAAGGGTTGCTACTGCTCGCATATTAAATGAGTTTAGTCCGAGGTCCCACGCCAACGGATTAAGGAAATCACGCGGCCAAAGCATATGAAAGAAGAATGGACTGTTATCAGTTGGAGCAGAAATGTTAATCGGATAAGTTGTTAAAAACGCGGATGGGGTAGTACTCCCGACCAAAGCAAGATACGTGTCATCGTTTGTAGTGTGTGGCGTCAATACCATCTCAAATCCGTAGGTTGCTGCGGTTGAGGCCATGCGACTCATATCGTCAGGAGAGAATGGTTCTCTACTCACCCACAGTGGCCCCACTCCATCGGGAATCTCTCCGGGCAAATCAGCTCGTTCGGTCGTACGATAAATCATAGTATGATCGCGAGGAGTAATAATCCCTTTTGATCGTAGTGATTCCGCCGCGAGGGTTGCCAGTCGATACACCTCTCCTGGCTGATCAGCAAAATACCAGCGTGATACCGACAAAACCCCGTTCGGCTGCAGTCGATCTAAAAACAGCTGCCAAGTTTCCTTTGTATAGAGAGTATTCTCTGTGAGTACAAACGCTCCAGCAGCAGTTGCGGCCCAGGTATCAATCAAAGAAATTTGGATAATATCAAACATTTGATCTGATCGGGACAGATAGCTGCGCGCCTCATCATTTACAATCGTCACTCGTGGGTCGGTAGCGATATTACCAACATAATCAGCAAACTCAGTAGTCAATACATCAATGATAGTATCGTTGATCTCCGCAGCAGTAATCTGCTTTTGGTCAAACACAAAACTGGACAAAATATCTCGACCACCTCCAATTCCAATCACCATGACAGACGCATCAGACCGAAGATGGTGTGGGAGATTAATGATGTCAGATTTTAGATACTCTACCTCCTGCAAGTCACCTATAAAATTTGTTAATACCGTGCCCGTTGCTGAATCAATGAGGAGTGTACGCTGACCGATAAGTTGGTCGGTCTTCAGTGCGCCGGGGCCGAATCCCCAGCCATAGGGAATGGACCCAGTCGCCGATTGATAAGGATAAACTGACACTCTTGAAAACGAGTTCCAGCGCTCAAATAATGGATCCTGACTCGTTGCTCCCTTCGCATACATAAGATCAAAGGGTTCACGGTTAGTTTCAGCAAAATAATTATTACTAAACCCGATCGATAACAAGAAACCCGCACCGAGGGCGGCGAAGTATCGCATGTCGCTATGTTTCCCAGACGACAGCATCATGGCAGGGACCATGGCGATGGCTGCGATAATAAACACCGCAGAGGTAGCCGTTAGAAAATTGAGCGCTAAAATAAATGTGAGCGCCCCCAGTGCTGCCCCACCAAATCAACTGCGTAGAGTGTACCAATGTTACGGGGAAACTGTGTTAAACACAAACAAATCAATACACCCGAAATCACAAATGGTATACCAATCAGTAAGTAGATGACTGACAACATCACGAATAACTCAAAGAGTAGAGAGGCCTCTGCCGCTCCTGAAAACGGCAAACCAAGCTGAAGAATAAATGTGGTAGGGATAGAAAGCGCGAGTGCCACTGACCAAAGTGCAAGTCGCTGCCTCACGATATGAGGATCAAAATATACCGGCCGTAAATACACGAGTAGCGCACCCACAGTCAGTCCAAACATGGCGATTGATATGACTGCGAAGGCATAGTGATACCACATAGTTACACTAAAAACCCGGGTCAGGAGTAATTGGTATGTCATGGTAACCAGGGAGATAAGAAAGATTGTCCAGTGAATTGATTTCATACTGCAAAAGTGTACCGTATTCGGAAAGCATCAGTCATTGACTAATGCTTATTTTATGTACCCACAACTACTGGTCATGCAAACATTCAGCGAAATCACGCATTATCTGCTATTATACGTGCATCATGTCATCGCCAACCATTCTTATTGTTGAGGATTCACCACACTTATCAGACTCACTGAATGACGTATTACAACTAAAAGGATACCGTACACTCATCGCCAGGACGGGTAATGAAGGTATCCGGTTAGCCCTTGATGAGCACCCTGACCTCATCCTACTTGATATTCGTCTACCAGACATAAATGGGTACGAGGTGTTTAATCGAATTCGAAAGGACCCGTGGGGTGCAACAGCAGAGGTACTTGTACTCACGGCTTCTGAGTCAACGGAGACAATTGCATCAAACATCTCACTACCGACCAATCGAATTCTATTCAAGCCTGACTGGGGACTTCAAGAACTCCTAGAAAAAATTAGTTCAATCATTCCCCCGCCTGCGGCAGCATCGTAGCGCCAGCTGGTAGGACGAGTGGGATGCGTACTTCAAACGTTGTGCCGATGTTTTCAGCTGATGTAAATGAAATATGCCCATGGAGCACACGCACTGCTTCTTTCACAATATAGAGGCCGAGCCCGGTACCATCTGGCACCTGCTTCGTTGCATTTTGAGCCCTAAATAATTTTTTAAAAACATTCGGTTGCTCAGCGACGGGAATACCCATCCCATTATCTGCAACCGTAATCACGATCTCTTCGCCTTTATGAGTGTATCCAATATGAATCGTTCCCTGATCAGGAGTGTACTTGGCTGCATTTGTAAAAAGATTAGTAATGATCATTCGTAGTAATTCAGCATCTGATACGATCTCACTGAGGTGTTCATCAAAAAAAGTCTCAACAGTAATCTGCTTAGTCTCCACCTTGATATGCTGTTCTTTCAAAATATCAGAGACCAATTCAGGCAATGAGAAAATCGTCGTATCAGACACAAACGTACCGAGCTCAAACCGCGACACTCGTAAAAAGTCGTCGACCAACACACTCAAACGATCAATACTTGCAAGCAGACGATCAATATACTTTTTCTGACGAGAACTGAGTGGATCAGTTGTATCCATCACGAGCAGTTCAGCACTCCACTTCATGCCAGCAATCGGAGTCCGCAGCTGGTGCGATGCAAGTGACACAAACTCGGATTTTGCATGCTCTGTTTGTTTTTGTTTGGTCACATCGACAAGAGTGAGAAGCCCGAGATGACGATCCCGAAGTGATGTAAATCGAAACAAAGACATGAGTGCCCATGACATTTCCCCATCAACTCGTTTCACCTGCACCTCTTCGCTATCAATAGCGATATTGCGCTGATATTTCTGCCTGATCATCTCTAGGTGGTCAACCGATCCACATTCAATTGAAGAAAAAATATTAATGCCCTCGATCCGTTCCCGGGGAGTCAAAAATAAGCGGCCAGCAGCGACGTTCGCTGATATCACACGACCATCAACATCGATTAACAAATACGGCACAGGACTGTTGTAGTACACCTCTGCAAATAGTTCACGTGATGAAGAAAGCATTTCCTCAACCAGCGTCTGCGCTGCTGTTTCCGTCGTTTGGGAAGCGCGAGCAAGATCAAAAATATTTTTTGCAATGAAGATACAAGATACAGTCGCAGCCATGAAAAGCCAGCCTCGCAAGTCAATCGTTGAAAAATCATACAGAATCGAAAGCACAACCACACCACCAAACAAGACAAAAAAAGCGGTCAACGCTTGAATGAGTGGTATGCCGTTGTGTTGCAGCCATTGCATATTTATACGTGATCTGCTGATACCATAGCTTCCGCAATGCGTTTAATTTCAAACATCTCGCCCGTTCGCACGACTACAACCGGTACCGCACTCCCTGCACTACTTATGATACCATCTCGTCCGACGATTGATTCGTTACGCTCCGCCCCAATTTGAATGCCAAGTGGATACTGCAAACCTAGACATAATTGGCTCCGTAGAGTGGCGCTTCGCTCCATGGCAGTAGCGGTCAATACAATTGCATCAAGTCCACCAAGCACTGTCGCAAACCCGCCAATAGTTTTTTGCAGATGGTACATCAACACCGTCAAAGCCGAGGTGGCTACCACGTCTCCATTTGCCTGCCGCTCAAGTAAGCGACGAAGATCACTTTCTCCAGCGAGCGCATACAGACCACTTTGCTTTTGGAGAACAATCTCCGCAGCCAGTGGATCGAGTCTGGACTTCTGCATCAGGTATAAGAGCGCGCCAGCATCGACATCTCCTCCACGACTTCCCATCACGAGCCCACTTCCTGGTGCAAAACCCATCGTCGTATCAATACTTTTACCATCCCGAACTGCTGTCACACTGACTCCACCTCCCACATGCACCACAATCACCCGCGCCGGGACATACTTTAATTGTGTAGCGGCTCCTCCAAGAACTGACGCCACTGATAAACCATGGTAACCAAATCGATGAATGTCGTACATCTCTGTATCGTTCTGTGGAAGTGAATAGTCCCGCGCACACGTTGGCATCGTGGCGTGGAATGCGCTATCAGATACCGCTATGAGTGGGGTACCAGGAAAACTTAAACGCAGTTGATCGATTTCACGGATGAGTGCAGGGAGATGGAGTGGCGCGGCACTTTCAATCTGGCGCAATCGATACATGAACGCATCATCAATAATTTGGTGACGCTGAAAGTGTGTCCCCGGTGCCACCACCCGCACTCCGATAACGTCAAGCGTCGTACTTAATTGCGAAAGATACTTTTCAGTCTCAGTCGCCACCTGCTGTACTGCGGCAGAAAATTCCGTATCAGTGATCGAACCACACGTCTGCGCGACCCCCTCCTTGCGCGTACACACCTCATGCCCTTCACCTGCCTGCTCAAATGCAAGCTCAAGGAGCTGATCAGTACCGTTGTAGAGTACGTATTTGCGAGAAGTGCTACCTGGGTTGACTACGAGCGTGATTCCCATACCCAATTCGTAATCTCCTCTGGGTCATCACCATATTCAATAGCGTATTGGCGATGTGCCTGGAGACGTTCTTGGAAATCAGCTATATGTGACTGGGCTACTTCGTTGGTAATCACACCCATCTCAGCTGCTTTTGCAATTGCTTCCATTGCAAGATGGAAACGATCAACCCGATTGCGCACCATCATATCAAACGGCGTCGTGGTAGAACCACTCTCCTCATAGCCATGAATACTGAAGCGACGTGCGTCAACCGCGTAATCAAACAGCACCTGCTTCATCGTCTGTGGATACCCGTGAAAATTGAGAATAACTGGTTTATCGACAGTGAAGTAATCTTCAAAGTTGTGCCGAAGAACACGGCATTGTGAATTTCCCATGCCAAGCGCTGAAAGCGACGTAATATTTACAAACCGAATACGAAGCTCAGGGATAACTTTTCGTACCAAGCTCACTGCTGCGAGCGCCTCGAGTGTCGGATAATCTCCTGCAGCCGCAAACACTACGTGCGGATCAGCATCACTAGCAAATTGCCAAATTGATACACCGTCGGCCACATCTTGTTCAGCTTCCTGAATGGTACGCCAGACTGGAAGTGGACGCTTCTCACAAACGAGCACATTGATCTCCTTCGTGGAACCCATCATGCGATTGAATGCAGCAATCGCAGTGTTTGCGTCAGCTGGGAAATAGACATTGGTATAACAACCTTGTCGCTGCAGAACGCCATCAATGAAACCAGGGTTTTGGTGTGAAAAACCATTGTGTTCTTGCCGCCACCCAGTCGAGGTCAAAATGTAGTTGAGTGATGGAATGGTACCGCGCCATTTCACTTCCCGAGCAATTTTTAGGAATTTTGCATATTGGTCGGCCATACTGGCCACTATCTGCACGAACGCTTCATACGACACAAACAGTCCATGTCGGCCTGTCAGTATGTATCCCTGCATTAATCCTTGTAGACTATGTTCGGACAACATTTCAATCACCCGCCCATCCCACGCTAAATCCTTATCCCACTCTTTGTGTGGCCACACGAATGCGCGCTTTGTGTACTCAAACACAGCATGGACTTTATTCGAATACGTCTCATCCGGCGAGAACAAACGAACGTTACGATGTCCCTCATTGAGCCGCATCGTGTCCCGTAAGTAACGTCCGATTGCTTCCATACTACTTTCGGTACCACAGATTGGCTGATCTAAGTCGCAAGTATTCGTTGCTGCGTACTCTCGTAGTGGCGGTTGCATGAGTGGCTTGTAATGGGGATCGCCACCTCTCGCATGCGACGAATCACCCATGCGTCGATCTTCACGAGGTACGAGTGATTCAATGTCTGGATCAAAATGGTCGCCGTGGAAAAGTTCTCCAAAACGGTACGATCGTAACCATTGCTCGAGCTGTACAAGCTGCTCCGGATCATGCTTCGCACCATCGGCAATCACTTGGTGAGAATAGTGATTATCTTCAATTTTCTTATCGCCGATTTGAGCAATACTGTGCCAGCCTTTCGGGGTGCGCAAAATAATCATAGGCCAACGTGGTGTTTCTTGAAGCGTACCTTCCCGTGCACAGTGTTGCGTAAAGCGAATTGCCTCAACCGCGGTGTCGAGCGTTTCCATCATCACTTGATGCACATCTTCACTCGTATACGCATCCACAAAGTGCGGTTCATACCCATACCCATAAAAGAGCGATCGCAACTCCTCATCGCTCATGCGACCATAGATAGTCGGACCGGATATCTTATACCCATTGAGATGCAAAATCGGTAAGACCGCACCATTAGTACCGGGATCAATAAACTTATTTAAATGCCAGGCAGTCGCAGTGGGACCAGTTTCAGCTTCACCATCACCAATGAGGCAGGCGACGACAAGGTGTGGGTTATCAAGTACGGCACCGTAGGAGGTGGCGAGTGCGTACCCGAGTTCACCTCCCTCTAAAATGACACCAGGGGCTTCCGGATTACTATGGCTCGGATAACCATACGGCCAACTGAATTGTTTGGCCATGTGCGCAATCCCTTCAGTCGTCCGCGGCATGACTGGGTAATACTTGGACAAGGTGTGCTCAATGAACAAATTTGCTTGCACCGCTGGAAACCCATGCCCAGGACCAAGGACAAACATCATCTCCACATCATGAGCAATAATGGCGCGGTTGAGGTGTGCGTAAGTAAAATTTATTCCCGGACAGGTCCCCCAGTGTCCAAGAAGGCGCGACTTAATATGCTCTGGCTTAAGTGGTTCTTCGAGTAAAAAATTAGCTTGTAAATAGATCTGTGCGGCGGAGAGATAATCTGCGGCGCGAATGAACTTATCAAGAACATGACTCATACGCATCCATTGTAGCAAGTTACCTGGGAAAAATATCGCAACCCTGTGCAGAGTGCTGGTATACTAGTGCGCGTATTCTCAACTATATGTATACCGTCAAACGCAGTCGAGCCGGCCTTGGGCTTTTTGCCACCACGCATATTACAAAAGGGACACACATCATCAACTACACCGGCAACCGTCTCACCAGCGCCGAAGCAGAAATCCGAGGTGGGAAATATTTGTTCGAGATAAATGACGAATGGACAATTGACGGTAGCCCCCGCACAAACCTCGCCAGGTACATCAACCACAGTTGTCGACCAAATGCCTATCCTGAAATCAGTGACGATGAACAAAAAATATTCATCTTTGCCAAACGTACAATCAAACCCGGTGAAGAAATCACCTACCACTATGGTAAAGACTATGTTACTCGGGTAATTCTTCCAGCTGGTTGTCGGTGTCAGAAATGTCTTGCGTCAACGGGTCAGACACCGCCTCATCAGCCACATCAGTGACGATAGGCGCCACTTCTTCGGTAGTGCTCGCAGTACTCGTCGCTTGATCAGAAACCACATCAACGGTAGTTGTTGCAGTTTTCACCTCAGTAGATACAGGACGCTGCTGTGTTCGACCGCCGGTACCACGACCAGTCATACCACCATCAGCCTCCACCGGCCGAGCAGAATTTGCCGTCGCAGTAGTGATCGGCTCGACACCACCCATCAAATCTTGCTCGGTAGGAGTGTTATTACGAATCCGTTCATTGCGGGCTTCTATCCTCGCTTCGATATCTACCGCACCTTCATCGGTAAAACCAACTCCGGCCGAAGCTGTTACGCCTACAAATATGATACTCGCCAAAATGATCCGTTGCCGTTTTAGCTGACGGGCAAAGGTTGCCTCATCAGAGAGCGGGGTGGGTGACTTGCGCGTTGGTCGCTCGGAGGGCACAGTCTTCGCCTCTGGCTCTTTACTCCGAGTTGTGCGTGCTGCTGAGGTGCTTTGTCGCCTGGGTGTCCGACTACGAACAACCGTTTCCTCTTTAGGCTCGGGTACTGGGGCACGAGTTGTGACACGCTTGCGCGGAGCACGTTTTTTGGGCACAGCCTTTTTAAGCGATTCTTCTTCTGGCATACAGTACTTGGCATTGTAGCATCTGTTATACTAAAAAGTATATGGAAATTATACTGATCAACATGGGTATATTCAGTACCCTTCTCCTGATCTACGTCGCAGGGGTATTTCTCATCGCACAGTGGCGTGCCGATAACAGCCTCATGGATATTGCATACGGCCCAGCCTTTACGCTTTGTGCAATTGGTCTACTTCTCCTTACCAAAACCACGACCATCCTTCCGTGGCTGATTACAATCCTGATAGGGGCGTGGTCAATTCGACTCGCAGTACGTATCTGGCGCAAGAATCATGGTAAGCCAGAAGACGCTCGCTACGCTGCCTGGAGACGTGCGTGGTCAACCCGCGGCACGACATATTTTATTATACGAAGTTTTTTACAAATTAATCTCCTCCAAGGCATCATTATTGCAATCGTCGCACTACCAGTCGTCGTCGCGAGTGCTACTGAAACAAGTCTTACCATCATCACCGTGATTGGTGGCTTGGTATACTGCTTCGGGCTCACCTACGAAAGCATTGCTGACTACCAGCTCGATCAATTCCTCGGCCGCAAGCGCGCCGGTACTGAGCCCGCGACACTTATGACCACTGGCCTCTTCCGCTACAGTCGCCGGCCTAACTATTTCGGTGAAACTCTCATCTGGTGGGGGCTCGCGATTATGGTCCTACCCCTCCCCTACGGTTGGATCGCTATCGCATCACCACTCCTCATTACCTTCATCGTCACCCGTGTCACCGGCCCGATGCTCGAAGACATCTTCCTTGAAAAATACCCCGACGAGTACCGCGCATACATGACTCGCACCAGCTACTTCATCCCGTTGCCACCACGTCGCGTATGATGACTTTCGCCGCGCGCTACCGTGTCTACTACGCCGGCGGCACACTACTACTGCTTTCGAGTATCCTCAGCTACTATTTTCTCGTCACCTATCCGGCCAGTCAGCGGACCGAGACTGTCTTTGTGTACGCTACACTCACCAACCCACTCATTCGCACCTACGCCTGCCGCTGCTTCGTCGGCAGCCAACCGTCGACACTCTCTGGCTACTACCGCGACGGACGCACGATTATCGCGAGCAACACCGCTACCGTTAACGGCGCCATCATCACCGTCTCCCCCGCTGAACTCGCTCGCCTCGATCGCTACGAAGGAGTACCAATCGACTACCAGCGAGAAAGTCTTTTAGTCAATGATGTCCCGGTATTTGTGTACATTAAAAATCCCTCCCGAAGTCAACAATCAGATCTGTCACACTAGATACGGGACAATATATCACACTACAAAAACTCATCAGGAGTGCTCGGGGCGCAAGACTGATCGTTCGGCTTTTTGCCAGTACTTGAAGAAGCTCGGG